>Ga0114923_10000367_pt1 | contig 37647 bp, 56 predicted proteins | sample SumtaG_FD_89578 | JGI IMG/M metagenome (GOLD analysis project Ga0114923, IMG submission 89578) | Deep subsurface microbial communities from Indian Ocean to uncover new lineages of life (NeLLi) - Sumatra_00157 metaG | ecosystem: Environmental > Aquatic > Marine > Oceanic > Sediment | place: near... | reverse complement strand
TACTTTGAGAGTACGTTGACCGGACCAGGGATATATTATTGTCTCCAGATTCGGAAGGTCTTGCCATCCTCCTCGACCCGACTTACAAAATCACCTCCATGATCTTCTTTAAAATATTTTGCATAGGTCATACATTTGAATCGAAACTCAATCGGCGAACAGAAACTGTCGCCCTTTTTCATCTTGGCAAATATTGCATTGTATGGATCCACGCGGCCCCTTAATGGCCTGACCGGGACTCCCTTCTCAATTTTGATCGCCTTAATATTTGGGATCAAACTCCTGCGGTGCCGCACTTGTTTGCTTTTTTTCTTTGCCATTCAACCCTCCTGGAGGTTAAGTTGAAACCCTAGACGGCCGGTGGCCCCCGTTTCCTGAATTAATCCACCGACCGACCGTCCCGCATTATTGCGGGGATCTCTTAGGCCGCTTTTCCCGGCCCGTTTTCGATCTCCTTTATGATTTCCGGGTGGCCTCTCACAGCCCATTCTGCTCACTCACCATAAGGAAATCAGAACGCCCCGGTATAGGGACCCGGCACTTAATCAGTTACGCACTCCAGCTGGTGTGCCGTCGCAATATTGGCCGTCACGCTTCACAAGACCGGCTTTATAACACTTATCAGACATCTCCTCAAGGTCAGAAAAATGCTTGTGAGTGGAACAAATCTCCTCGTGGGTATATCCATCCTTCTGGCCGAATTTATGGCGCAGGAATCCCAATCGAAGTTTGCGCTGGAGCTTCAGGTCGACCGGCTCCAGTTCACACTTGTCGCGTTCCTGATGAGCGATAACCTTCTCCAGCTTTTCATTGATGGTTTTGAGGTAGGTTCGGAATTCTCCGATAGCCTGGTGTAGCTGTTTGCTTTCTTGCATGGTGTCTCCTCCTATGGGTTGGCGTTAAAAAATGCAGTGGCGAAACCTTGCGGCGTTTCGCTTCTGATGTTCTGTCGGTCCGGACCGGGGAAGATCTTGTGCATTTTGCTTCCCTCGATCGGCTCGACCGGGTTTCTCACCAGCTGGTTATTGAACTCGCCCCAAAGGCCGGTCTTTTTAGTGTAAGGGTCCCCGAAGTTGCAGGGCTGGAAATACCAAGGCCCTAAATCATTCAGGTCCGGAACCAGCCGGTTCAATCGGCCCACTGGATTCTCGATAACCCACCATTTCAAGGCCCACTCGCTTTGCCGGTGTTCGTAGTCGCCCTTGTAGTATTCAACCGTGGCCAGCGTTTGATGCACCAGGTTGATCGCGGCGCCCGTCCGACCGTCAGCGTCCTTCTCGGCAAACCATCGCGCTCCGGAACAAGCAAACTCGGTGCAAGGCTGTGCCGCTAAGATTCCGTGAACCATAGGCGGCAGATCCAATTCCTCCGCAATGTAATCAACGCAGAAGTCGTTGATATCGATCCCCTCGATCTGCTTATCGATCCGGATCACTTCGTATCCGGCATCAACGTAAGGTTGGGACCAGGTTCCGCTGTAATCATAAAGTGATAGAATTACTTTTTTATCCATTGTCTTCCCCGTTAAGCGTTATTCAAATACTGGTTCTGGATTCCAGATTTTCATGGCTTCATCAAAGGGAAGCTCATTCAGAAAAATATAGTTCGGATATTGCTTTCTGATCCGATCAATCTTTTCCGTTTCAGTCCATTTGCATTTCCAGGTAACGATTCCTTCCTTCTCTTTTCCTTTTTCAAATGCCATCGGCTTTTTCAATTTGCGTTTGAGTTCCCGCGTATCCAAAACCGAACAAACCAACTCGGAAAGGAAATACTCAAGTGCCTCAGTGCATTTGGTATCAACATCGGGGAGCGTTTTCATGTGGGCCTCGATGCGCTGGCAGTCTTCCTTCTTGATTCCAACATTCAGTGGGCCGCCCCATCCATCCTCAATCACATAGCCGACCTTTTTACCGTCGACATAAATGTTGGCCGAGAAGGCTTGGCCGCCATCGTGGTCCCGCATCGTTTCAATTTTCTTGGCTTCAATTTTCATGTTGCCTCCTAGGTGAGAGGGCCGAAGCCCCCCGTTATTATGCGGCCAACTTGTAAGCCTTTTCCCATCGGCCAATGGAAAGATAGTAATAAAAGGCACAATGGAAATAGTCAGTCATAATTTCAGACTTATCCCAATGCTTGGCTGAAATAATTTTCAGGATTTTCGCCAAGATGTCTTGATGGGTGTGGGGCTTAATGAGGTTTCCATCATAATCAAGCCGCTCACCAGTTTGATAATGGTAGGTATTCACATCGCGGTAATCCTTGCCATTCAATTCAAAGTCATACGGGCTTTCCAGAATGGTCACCAACACTGTGGAATGGTGTTTCATTCGGACGGAAAACTTGATTTCCGGAAAGGTTTTTTTCAGATTGTCTCGGATTTCCTTGGTTGCTTCTTTGGTGATATAAGCCATGTTGTGTCTCCTTGCTGAAATTTTTTTATTTTCCCTAACTACTTATTTTTAAAACGTTATCTCTAATATGTGTATAGGTTAACCGAATTAGATGCCTTTGTCTACTAAATACAACATTGTTTTAAAGGTTTTCCAGCGGGTATGGGGATCATTGATTTATTGGTATTTAAAACTGCTGTTTGGGGGTGGAAAAAGGAAGACGTTTAATCGCTGGGAAACAACTGGAAATATTTTGATATGGCCTTACACTGAGAGGAGACACCATCACACAAATCAATGATGTAAAGGATAAAAATAGCTATCTTTTTCAGGATTTTGAAAGCGAAAGAAGTGACTTTCATGACCGGCCTGAGCAGAGTTACGATCTGGAGAATGGAGCGCCTGGGCCAATTCCCGAACAGGGTTAAGATAAGCCAAGGGCGTGTTGGGTGGTATGAGCATGAAATTAATAAATGGATTACAACCAGGCCGAGGGCTTAATGGCAAGGAAGAAACAGCCAGATATAAATATCATTGACCCGGGCGATCCGAAGCCGCTCTATATTGCCCGAGCAAAGGTTGAGAAAATATTTATTGGCCTTAGGCCACGGACACTGGCAAACATGGCCTCAGAAGGCCGAGGGCCACCCTTTTTTAAAAACAGAGGGATTTGTTGGTACAAAATTTCTGACTTGGAAGAGTGGATTGTACGCTTTCCAGTAAAAACTTTTAATCCAGAGCATGATTGAATTCAATGTTACGGCGTTACGGCTAAATCTGACCCCCAAGAAGGGTATATAGGAAAGACGGCTGGTGATGGATCATTCACAAAATATAGTGATCCCACAAATTCAAGTTTTCCCTGATGGCCGAATGGATACCAGGAATGCCTCTCTATACCTGGGCTTGAGTAGTAAAACAATGGCCATGTGGCGATGTGAAGGGAAAGGCCCAAAGTTCATCAAACGAGGACGCATTTTCTATTTCAAGGAAGATTTGGATTCCTGGATCCAGGACGGCAGGTGTTCCAGTACAGCGCAAAGGAGGGATCCATGAGCCATTTAGGAAAACTTCATCCTCTTGCGAATAGCGAAGATGAAAAAAATTAAAGAGGCCGAAGCACATACAGAAAGAATGAAACCTAAAATCGCCCCTGATGGATATTTAAATGTGAAGGCAGACTTGGAATAAAAAACTGAAAGGGGGTTGATAGTGGTCTGGAGGGCTAAGATGCCAGCTCTTCCCCATCGATTTGAATCACCATCCTCGCATAAATCCATCTGCCATGTACCACGCTTAGCAATTACTTTGACTCCATCAGTTGACCATAGAATCCCAATGTTGATTATTAGAAAAGCAACACATAAAGAAAGGGCGCGGCCTGGCTTCTGGTTATATCCCGACACCCACCAATACAAATAATTAAATGCTTTAGTCATCCCAGGATCAATTAACTCCCTCTCACAGGCTAGTTCCTTAGCCCTCATATATAGCGCCATCGGTCCATTTTTCAGTTTTTCCATATGTGAACGCATATCGCGGAATTGCTGTATTCCATCGAATACACGAGATCTTCCTGAGGTTGGCATTTTTATATTTACTAATTCAACCATTCTTATAAAAGGACTTTCCTGCTCAGGGTTAGGGCACCCTATGTGCCCAATCCAAGATTTGGATACATAAAAAGAATCTGCCGATTTTGATTTTATTCGAAGAAAGCCAATCCAGGAATTTTGTATTTGGATTCTTGGAATACATTCGGCTGAGGAATCACTACCTTCATTTCCGGAGGGGATATAAATATGATCAATACAACAATTTAATATAGATATTTCTTCCGGGATTTTTGAGCTAATATATAACCTTTCAATTTTGGCGCCTATTATTTTAAAATTTTTCGGATTATTCTTTACTTCCAACTCAATAAAATTGATAGGTCCATCTAAAATTTCCTTTAAATTTTTCTTTGGGTGATTTACATCGTTAAAATTTAATTCAATATTACAATCAGAATATGAGCCATCGATAACCAAATAATTTTCTTCACCATTATTACCAATGCGTTCTATAAAATTATTTACATCTTCATTGCTCGGATTTTTACTTGAATTTTTATGCATTCTTTTCAGAAATTCTGAAACCCTCTCCACGGATGTTTTACCTGTCTTTCCTTTTTTCTTCCTTCTTCTTCTAGATACGTGGCAAAAAACTTCAAATCCGTTGGGACCTTTCAGTTCTAACCATTCCTGATACCACCCGACAAACTTCATCCAAATTAATTTCATAAAATCTTCACCCTCCCCGGCTGGATTAAAAAAGTTTCCATAGCATCAACCAAGGTTTGATCGTCAAAACGCGCGTAACGAGATGTAGAGACCAAATCCCGATGCCCTAATAGCTTGGCTATGACCTCACGCCGGACACCGTTACAAGCCAAATAAGAACCGTAGAAGTGGCGTAAATCATGAAACCGCACCCACTCATATCCTGCGGCCTTCCTTGCTTTATCCCAAAGTCTATATAACGGGGTTTGCTTGATTGTGAATACCGGCGTATCACCAATACCGCGTGATACCAAATCAAGGGCTTCTGTTAATTTAGCGTGCAATGGGATTTTAACGATGTGACCCGTTTTTTGCTGTTTTACTATCAGGAACCTTGAACGCCAATCGAACTGACACCACTTCAAGGATAAAATATCACCCTTGCGAAGACCCGAATAAGCGGCTACCAATACCACGGCCTTGGCTTCACCATCAAGGTATTTGCAAATTTCAAAAAGTTCGTCCAAGGTAAGGAATCGTTCAAAAACTTGCTCCGGTTTCAGGTAGGTTTCTTTCGGGGCTTTTAAGGGAATATTGTATTTCCCCAACACTGCACGAACCAACCATATCGCCGTTTTAATGGTTCTCTCGCTGTACCCTTTACTCTCCGAGACTCGCTTGAAATTCACCAAATCCTTGTCCTCAATGTCGGGCAAACACGCTTTGCCAAACCAAGGAATAAGATGGTTTTTAAAAAAAGACTCGTAATTTTCCTTGGTACTTTCCGATTTTCCCAAAAATAAATCAGACTTAACTTCTGAAACCGCGTCACGAAAACTGGTTTTCCTTAATTCGTACTCCCCCTTTTCTACAGCTATGTGAATTTCACGGCGACGGATTTCGGCAATCTTTTCATTCGTTGTCCCAAGGCAATCATTAAGTGACACTCCGCAATGGCGTTCCTGTAAGTAAATGACTTCACGCTTGCCTCTTTTCCGGAAGTATTTATGTTTTGTTTCCATATCAACCTCCGTTTTATAGGTTGACCTAAAACGCCTACTTTGCCAGCGCGGGGATTCTACCAAACTATGTGAAATGGGTGATTTCATACGCTATATCAGGGCCCTTCTTCTCATCACGCGGCCTAAATCTTCATCCTGGACCGCTGGATTATCTTGGCGAGTTTATTTTCCCGGAGGTTCTTGCAGGGATTTTTGTTGCAGGTAGTCTAGCTTTCGCTCCGGACCTTCAATGGAGCACCACAAACCTCGCAGATTATTTCGATATACTTGCTCGGCCTGGAACCATATCCATTCCTTGGATCGTCGCTATAAAACAAGTCGGCGCCAGGAATCACCTCTTTAAGGATGCCGGCCCCGTTGTAAATCTTAACTTCATATATCATATTTTAGGAGGGACCTCCGGGCTGGTGTTTTCTTTTAGTGCCTCTTTGAGAACAGGAACGCCGTCACTAAAATCAATCCTCTCAAGATATTCTTGATATGCCTGTTGCCCGTCCACGGTCAATAAAAACTCAATAGAGGGACGGGCCGATTCCATTCTTTTTGTCATTGCAACAATCTGATCCATGAGCCAGACGATATAAGATTGATCAGTCGGGTGATTTTTCTTTTCAACTAAAATCCAATCGTGGTATTTACCATTATAAGGTTTGATATTGTCAAAGAACCCCTTCATGCGGCCTTGTTCTTCGCCCTTGGTTCTTACCACTCCGGCCTCTGCGTAGGATTTAAGCATTTTATTTCTTCCTCCAATTTATAACGATCCATCCCACAACAAACCCGGCCAGGATTGGTGGTGCTATTTGCCAGAGCGTGTCAATCCAATCCTTCATTACATCAATTTCTTTTTTAACAATTTCCTAATCACCTTATCAGCGACAAAAGCGGTCAGCACGGCCAGAGGCGCAATCCACAAAAGATCCGTCAAGATATCCATTAATTAATGCCCAGGGCCTTGTATGGAGGGAACATCTCAAATTGTTTCGACACGGCTCCCGAATCCAGCCCCATTTTCCATAAAGTTTCCATGTTGACCTTAATTGATTTAAGGACGCCAACTAATATTTCCTGGGCATTAGTATCATCCTCATCCTTCAATCTCATTTGAACAGTAAACCTGGGCAACCCCATCTCATCGTATTTTATTTTGATTTCTATTTGTTTCACCCTGTCTCCTCAGTGACCAAAGGCCTAGGTTCAGCAACTATTTCATATTCCCTTGTATGAGTTTCCAGCTCCCTTTCCATTTGACCTAATATCTCCATATCCTCTGCAATTGAATTGAGAATTTTGAATAGAATCCCCTTAGCATGGCCATTATTATCACTGCTCACTCTGATTTTTGCATTCAACCTGAGTGATCCTTTTTCATCATGACCTATTGTTATTTCCATTTGGCTCGTCCTTTTAATAAACTATTAATAAAACGTCGCCCTGAGTCCCCTTTATTCCCCCTGGATAATATATCTGCTCATCGCCTCAGAAATTTCCGGATCCACCGTATTTCCGAGTAATCTTAGCCTGTCCCCTTGATTGGGGACTCCGACCGCAATGCGGTCAGGCATCTCTTGAGAATGTAGATCCTTTTCAGTCAAATCAGTCCATCCCACCGGAAATCCCAATAGCCATTCGGCGTATTCCGGATTTAAATTTTCCAGTTGTTTAATGGCAAGCTCCTCACCCTGGCCGTAATTGATGAGGGCGGCTAAAATTTCATCGTTTGACAGGGCTTCCAGCTTTTTACTCATAATGGCCTTGCTCTAAGAATTATTGTATCACTCGTCGTGCTTTTGGTCCCCGGCGTTATGGGGTGATACCTTGAAACCGGCTGAACCTTCCGATCCTTCCGGACCATGATCAGCCTAGTTCTCCGGAATAAATATCCACTCCACTGCTCCAACTTAATATCCATAATTTTTCTCTTATTTACTTTCCCCCCCACCGAGATGGGCCCCATTCAACGGTGCCGGTGCCGGTGCCGGTGCCGCCTTCTTTTACGTGTTCATTTATATTTTCCGCACCTGTTCTAATTGCTTTGATTAGAACGCGAGCTTCATTAATTTTTTTATTCCTACAGTATGTGAAGCCCAAAAATATAAAAAACGAAACTACACACATAATTAAATAAATAGGGTGATCCTGCATAGTTATTGATGGAGTTAATGTCCCTGCAGAAACTGAGATAGAGGCCGTTTGCCCAAGATGTAAATATTCCTGGTCTAACCTAGAAATGATATTTATTTGATCATCATTGAGTTTATAAAAGACTATGAAAGCGGGTGATGATTCAATAACTTTAGTAGGGCCAATATAACCCATATACTCAAAAACCCGCTGAGATCCTGGCCGACCTCCGCCGCGGGGGTTCCCCATGCTATCCATTCCCTTCCTGCCGTTTCCTCGCCTCCTCCATTTTCTTTGATATTTCTAAATACTCATCCTCCGTAGTTTTTAGGAGTGCATATATGAGTCTGGACAATTCCATTGCATTTTGAGCGGTTAAAATTATGGAAACTCTGGAGTATAGTTTGCCGCCTGTGATAATCTCCTCTCCAAAGTTAATGTGTATTATATCCCCGGTAGTCACATAAAATTTATTTATATAAACAGACGGCGACGGTAATGTGTCTTCCAACCTTTCAACTATTTGGTTTAAATCTTCCTGTGTTTGAGGGTTCCCTTCTTCTGCCATCGATTGACTCCTCCTAAGAATTATTGAATCACTCGCCACTGTTCCAGCTTAACATCCATAATTCCTCTCCGTAAGATTGTTTAATTGTTCAGCGGCTTCAAATATCTTGGTTTTTTTTGTCATCGGCCGACGCCTCTGGGGTTTCGGTGCCCTTCTTCTGACGCCTGGTCAGGATTGCGCCCTGGGCAATGCCCACTCTCTGCCGCTGGGTCCTGGGTTTTCTGATCTTGGGTGACAACTCATTGCTGAATCGAATTTCTCGGCCAGTCATGTTATTCATTCAAAAATTTATTAAATTTGATTCCACTCTCAGTAAGATTAAAATATGAACGAGACAAAGCGGTCACTAACCCAACTGGATGATCAGACAATCCTCGCATCTTCTCATCGATTTTATGATCATCGATAAATTTGATTAGTCCTAGCGCAAGTAAGGATTCAATTGACGGACGCACGTCCTTTTTAATTTCTTCAGACCAATTGGCCAAGCTCAAAATATACTTATTCAAATATTTGGGTGAAGAGGGGAATGACTTTACTGTAGTATCAAAGTGAAAATCCACGAACCACATGAATAGAAGAAGAGAATCTTCACTGAGAACGATAGACACATACTTATTAAACCAGAATTCAGCACGTTCCTTCTGGGTTGCGTTCTCGGTAATTTTATCTGAATCTCTTAACTCTCCTTCTGGATCATAAACTCTTGGGGTGGCTTTATCTGAAAATCCAACCTTGTCTGTTAAATTAGTTTCATGTTTTTGCGTTGCCACCATTTTTTTGGTTTTTTCATCAATATTGAACTCAGCTTTACCCTTGCTGATGCTTTTTAGATTATTGATCCTTCCCTTGATCTCTTCTTCAAACTTGGTGATTATCCACCAGACCACCCACCCAATCAGGCCGCCGACGACGAAGACGATCGGCAGATTTGCATTCATAAAATCGATTATGAATTTCCCCATAATTATTTTAAATCCACGACCAGCTGACCGATGGCCCCCTTGGCCACACGAAATATGCTGTGATCTACCAGCATATAGGTTCCGGGCACATCAACCTTGAACTCGACAATGGTGGCGCCGGCCGACGGCACCAGGGTGGTCTGAATGCCTGTGTGAACCGTACCGCCTAAGCCGCCTTCAGGATATACCCTGTCGAAGATCTCGCCGATAATATGGAAGGAAGAGATACCATTAGGACCGATGTTGCCAAAATATATGCGGATGGTCTCACCCACTTTAGCTTTCAGAACATTGGAATCCATCAAGGCACCCTCTCGACCGTTGAACACCACATACGTCGGATGCTCCTCCAGCCCTTTAGTGATATCAAACGCGGCCAGGCCGTTCTCCGGTTCGCTAGTGTAAAACTCGCTTTGCATCACATAGAACTCGCGGTCCACCTTATCCAAGCCGCCTTCCGGTTCCACCAGGATCAGGCCGTACATTCCATTGGAGATATGATCGACGATCGATCCCGCCGCACAATGATAAATAAACAGACCGGGTACCTGCGCCTTGAAGGTAAACGTTTTCGATTCACCAGGGGCAACTGTGGTGACCGCAGCGCCGCCTCCAGGACCATTGACGGCATGAATATCGATATTATGGGGCTGGGTATTGGTCTCAGGATTGCTCAAGTTAAACTCTACCGTGTCCCCTACCCGGATTCGCGCCATCGGACCCGGAACCGTCCCGTTAAAACTCCAGTATTCATATTTGACGCCTTCGGCGATTTCACCCACATATTCCTTGGCTTCAAAATTAAGGACGACCGTCTTGTTGCCAGATCGCGTCAACAGTGGTGGCACGTTCGGTGCGGTGGCCAATTGTCCTGTTTCTCTGCCGGACGAATCCGCGGTAGTGGAGGAACATCCCTCCCATCCAAAAATCATCAGCAAGCCAGCAATTATGACCGGCGCAATCATTTTATTCATTTTTGTTCTCCCAATTTGTCATCATTAATTACTCCAGTTAAAAGTTATCCCTCGCATCTCAAGTTCCATGATAATCACCGAATTCTGCCGCCGGGAGGCTGGCCTGGTGATTGAAAGAAATATGAGGGAGAATAAGCATCTCATGCTACTTCTTTTGCACAGCAAGAAGGATTATCTCCATTGTTGGACTCATCAAATTGGCATTATTGTCCCAAACCGAGTAGAAGGCCTTTACCCCGTATTCGGCCTCTAAATCCATCATTGCCCTATGAGCCACCTTATTCAGAAACGCTTCTGTGGTGTCTTGAAAAGTCCCAATCGGGTAAAATATCCACAAGAAGAAAATGTATGGCTTGTTAAAATCTGGTGCTCGATAAAACACCTCCATAGATAAAAATGGGGTGTTGTTTTTTATATGATAAACCAATGCTCGACTGCCCGTTTCTTTTTTAAATATCCGCACCGCCATTCCCCCTGGGTAATGCAATTTCTTGGCAAAATCTTCCCACTCCGATTTATTCAATTTAAAAATATAATCTGTCTGCAACTTGCTTATTATTCTTTCCTGATTTACAGGAGCCGACAAAGCAACTCCAGACAACAAAACCGTGAGAATAAGTTGTGCGACTAATTTGTTAAAAGTTTTCAGACGTATCCCCTGCGCTGAGATAACAGTCCCAATGGTTATTAAAGTTTTTATATCAAAGCGTCCCCAGGAGCCGTTCCTTCTCGGCTCTTTGAACTTCAGTCATTTTTTTACGCTTCGTTTTTTTACGCTTAACGGTAACGCCTGGTGGCAATGCCGGCGCGGATCCGCCGGTGACTTTCTTCTGCTTCTTGAGCTGTTTGATGCGTGTGTTTACTGATGGTCCCTTGATCCTGGTTCCCATAATATTTTACCTCCTCTATTTTTTACAAGGGCTGTCAATTCTTCTCCTCTGAAAATATAAATATAGATTGCGTTGCCGTGGGCTGGCCCCATGTGATAGGTCCAATGGTCAAACCCTCTCTTCTCGATGATTGATATCGGCTCACCAAGAATAAATAAAACTTCCTCCTTGGTGGTTTCTTGTGCTTCGTGCAATAAAAATTCAACTGGATTTGGAAAGGGCTTATGTTCCTGAAATCCAGCCACCCCACACGCAGAAGCCCCGATGGTAATTATCATGAAGAGAGTTATCGTTTTCATTCGCCTAAAACTTTTTAGAATCGCCCCACAGGTTCAGCCTTTAGCTTTCAAGGCCAAGCCTCATGGCAAGACCCTGCTCTAGTAGAATTATTTAAATTTAACATGGAGTTTTGATTTTGATTTTTTAGGGTTTCGTTTGTTCTTGTACAGGTGGTTATTGAAATAGGGAATGAATCCACCGCCAGTCCCAATATTGATTTCAGTTTTGTCGGCAGGTTTCCCGCTCTCACATTTCCATGCGCCTGCCTGCGTTTGCCAACAGACAGCACCCGTATCTGAATAATGCCTTGGCTCTGGTTGTGGGTAAAAGTTCGGTGGGTACAAGTTCTGCTCGTTAGCGAATGCCATGCTTCCACTTAAAATAATTAAAACCGCGATAATAGTTTTCATGCTTCCCCCTTGAATTTAAAATTCATATCGAAGACCAAAACTAAACAGCTTGCTGTCTGCTAAATCGTCAAACACATACCGAAACTGGAGATCAACCCCGAAGGAAGAATCTTCCACAGGCTTGAAAAACATTCCAATGGAAGCATGGGTGGCTTCGCCACCAAGGTCAATACCTCCTCCAAGATATAAGTTTAAATCTCTTTCTCCCATCCAATAATAATCAACGAATCCATTTACAAAATAATAGGTTACCGATGAATTAAGCGTAGTCTTGCTGTTCACTATTTGCGACTTGGTATCATGGAACAAAGGAGGTGTTCCTCGTATCTGGTCGATAGTGTCCACAATATCAGTATCCCGATTAACGCGCAGGGTTTCAAATTCAATGCGTGGCTGGAACCTGTTGCCTTCAAGGAAGGTGTACCCGACAGCTCCACCATAAGCCAACCCTGAGGTTATATCAGTTGCGATACGCCGAGTCCGTGGTTCTGCGGCCACCGTGACGGAGCTGACTTGATCCGGGAAGGCAGACGAGCCTGGACTATTCACTCCGATCTTTGCGGCTATATACGGGCCAGCCAGAGCCGGTGAAGCCCCAATCAGTAAAAGTAAGGCTGTTAAAAAAGATTTAATTGTTTCTCCATCGATTACGATAAATGGTTTCATGTTAAGGTTTTCCGAAGTTTTTGTTTTGATTCGCGTCTGATGGTGCGCTTGGACCGTTTTTTAAATCCACGATCATGCTCATTGACCCAGAGCCAATCCATGCGCCAGGTTCCGATTTGTTTGTAAAGTTTTTGCATTAAACCTTTAGCGCCTCCTTCAAAATAGGGACCCCGTCACTATAGCCAACCCGATCAAGATTCCGATTAATTATTTTTATTGCCACTAATAAATTTATCAAACTGGTTCTTCTTCGCATCCCGAATTAATGAAAAGATAGCTTTCCCAAAAAGGATTTGACTCATATTCGGACGCAGTTCCATTAAACTCGACCAGCTGTCGTCCAGGTCCTTTTGAGTAGGTTGAAGGCCGGTCAACCACATTCCAATATCCCTAACAATCGAGTCGTGTTCACTCCTCTTCATTGGAGATTCTAAATCCTCTTCCCCCTTGTCATCATCCATCCAGTTCTCAATTCCTTCATCAATGCTGATTCTGATTTTCCTGGCCCCCTTGTAATAATGTTTTTTAATGTTTTCCGGGGTAACGGTTTCCGGTTTCCATTTAGTGGTCAATTCTTCCCAGAAATAATCAGTCATGCCATGCGTGGTCTCTTTGCCAAATAACTCCAGAAAGAATTCCTGGTAAACCTTATCGGCTTCCGACCTAGTAATCATATCCCCCTCCATTTAAATTTTATCGCCTTCGTCCCCGCTTCCAATTCGGGATTAGAACCCTGGGTTTATAATCCTCGTCGCCGGGGTCCGGGTCCCATATATTCCCAGGAGCGTATCCCCTGGGTCGAACATGAAACGGTCTATTGAGCGGCACAATGTAAATCGGTTTGCCGGGATCATCCTGGGGCTTCCCGTTACCGTTGCTGTTAACAGGTTGCTTACCCAGGCCTGGTTCCTTCCCGTTTTCCTTCTCATGAATTTGATCAGGATCAGGAATCTCATCAGCCACCTAAAACCTCTTCATTTCTGGAATACTAATAGGAATATTAGGATCCCAGCCCTTGGGTTTAATATTATGATCGAGTGACATCATCACTGAATCCGCCAAGTTTGGTGATGCGATTTTTATCCTCAGCATTTCCTCTTTGGTCATGATCTGAATCATGCCACGACCATTAGCCTTTTTGGGGATCCGGCAAATCTCTGACCGTAGTTGTGCTAGGCATTTTATTTTACTTGAGATGAAGATCATGTCGTCAGGATCTACATACTCCCCTTTGATAATGGCGCGATAAGAATTGTAAATCAAATCGCGTAACCTCCAATAGGTCTGCGCTCGTTTGTTTCGGAATGTGTCTTTGTTTTTCCTACCCTGGGCATATTCCAGTGAATCATTTGGCAAGTACATTTCTTCAGGCTTCTCTGGCCCCTCACTCCCCTTGAATATTTTAAATTGGGTGCGCTTCCCTTCTAAAGCTTCAGCTACCTGGCGCTTTAAGGAAATCCCCATCCCATCGCCATCCCAAACAAATAAATCAGCATCCACCTCGATCGCATAGCCGGTTGCCCAATCACAACCATCATTCACGTCGCCGATATCCCTTTCCCAAACACCCAGAATTGCATTGCCATGTCGAAAACACAATCCCTTGGCGTCATTACCGGTATCAGAGGGGTCATGAGCAATAACCTTGATCCCCTTGTGTGTATGTTCGTCTGGGTTTTTATTCGTGCTTAATTTAGCCCAACCATCGACCGCGGCATCGAACCATTCGGCCCTGATGATTGAGTTTTGAACCATATCATTGAAAGCGCCATCCCAGATATGGTCATACTCGGCCCGGATCATGTGTTCGTAATCCCAAAGACGTTGCTTCTCCAGCTCACCGTGCCAGGGGTTATCCCGCCAATTCATAACAATGACGAGATGCGTTGCATCCTCATAAAATCCGAATTTATCGAGATGGGCTTTAAAGGGGACGATGAATCTCTGGCTGAATGGATCGTTTGAAGCCTGGGGATTGGCGGTAAATATTAATTGGGAACCGGTGGCCCGGATGGTGGGAAGGAGATCGTCGATAGATTTTTTGGATAAATCCTGAGCTTCCTCGATCCAAGAAAATTTGAAGCCCTGGGCAGATCTGACAGCCGCTGAATGGTGAGAGAACCCCTTGTACCGGATTCCTCCGCCGCCAATAAAATCGATTTTCTTTTCAGTGATTTTGGCGCCTGGTATATCCAGCTTGGCAATTAACTCTGAAAGCAATTTATGAACGGAGTCATCGATTGAGTTTTGATACTCACGGCCGCACAAGACATCGGCGCCTTCAAGTTGCGCCTTCATCAGCATGATGCGCCCTACCGATTCAGACTTAGCAGATCCACGGCCACCGATAATCACAATGAACTTGGCTTTACTATCCAGTATCCGAATCAGCTTTTCCGGGATCTCTATCGGAATCGTTTTTACTGTCATGGTTTTCCTCTGGAGTGACAGAACCTAAAGCCCGTACAGGCTGAACCACATACTGCCTGGGGACAGCCGAATCAGGTGACAAGGAATGCTCGTTGTCCACCTTGTCATGGTAGCCATGCTTGCCGAGAATCAGCTTTGTTATGTTTGGGTTAAAACCATTAATAAGACCTTGATTTATAAGGACCTGCTCTTGTTTTGCCAGGAGCCTCTCTATAATGTAAGAAAATTCCTCTTTCGTCGAGTCTTTTACCCACTCATAGATGGTTGGCCGGGAAACATTGAGGGCCTCCGCTAAGCCGCAGATATTAGGGATGACGTCGCCTTTGGTTATATAGTTTTCCAGATAATCCAGGGCCTTTGGAATTGTCTGATCGTCATACTTGGAAGGTCTCCCTACCCCAACTGGATCCAGGACCTCTGGTTCGATGGGCTTTTTAGGGACACCAGCCCCCATTCCCTTGTATATTTTTGTCATGGCGAGGGGATGTTTAGTTTGTGTGAGTTGATCAGCCATGTTGAGACCTACCCTTCTCCATTGGCCCACATGTCGATAATTTGGTCTGGGGTGAGGTCGTGGGCGGTGAAATCATTATAATTTTCTGAAAACTCGTCGTCAATTTTTTCGACGTCAATCCCTGATACCTCCGCCTTCCCATGCAGATCCTCAAACCGGTCACGCCAGTATAAGCGATTCAGCATCAAGTTTTTGTATTCACGCTCGAATTTCTTGGATTCTATTGCCAGAACACCCATTTGAGTCTGGATTGCCTGGAGCAATTCAGTCATATTATTTATTGTCCTGGCTTTGCTGTCAATGCAGTTTTTTAGCTGTTCAGAATTATAATCCTCGTAGTATACGCCCATCGGGAACCTCTCTCTGATTGGATTGATCGTTCAATTATTGTTAAGGCTTTCCCCACCAAAATGGTCAAGAAACATTTTAGAGGGTGGCGAAGGAGGCTCAAATTTTTCGTCCTTCAATTTCATAAATCCTAAATAAAGGCTCTTCCGATGAGATTGGTGGGTACAAGTTTTGCCATCGAGTTCCTGGAGTCTGTCCCAACTATGATCAATCTCAATCTTTGACGGCACCCTGCCAATCACAAACCCTGCAATGGCCCGATAGATCGAGTCATGGTCTGTTCGGGTTATAGGAGAATTAAGATTTTCTTCTCCGTCAAATTCATAGATCCAGAAATCAAACCATTCATGCCCGATTGCATCCATCACCGAATCCCTTCCCAGGTAAAAATATTTTTTAAGTGATTCCACTGACGAATTCGACAACGGATCTTCATCTATAAAATCTTCATAAATTTTGAGTGGGATAAACTGCATGTTTCTTATACCAAACACATCGTGAATGACTTCCTGGTAAACCTCATGGGCTTGATCAATGGTAATCATTTCGACCTCCCCTTGATTACTTTCACTTTGGCCCGGCGTATGGATTGGCTCGTCCCGATCGCGTTCCATCCACTCTCGACCCCTACCCTCGCCGGCACGACTTTCTTCAGGTTGCCGTCCTTGTCAAACACTTTGATCTGGTTGTGCGCCTTCCCGCTGGACGCAGAATTTTGAACGAACATTTTCTTCTCCGATCAGCCCGTTTTGCTTCCGGGTTTGTGGATTGCGGTGACCTTTGTCGATTCCGCATTTTCAGGTAATAATTTCCCTTCCAGAAATTCAGGCAGGTGTTTTGCCACCATCTCACCCAGGCGCAGACCGTTCCGGTCGACCAGATTGGGGCTGTTGCAGTACGGTAAATCAATTCTTTGCTTCATGCCGCGGTCTCCTTTTTTCCCCAGCGATAGCAAGCTGGCGCCACTGGAAGTATCTCACTTGGGCCAGGTTCATGCCACAGGTGTCTTGTCAAACTGCACTTTGGAACGTGTTTTCGGGCGCCTTGTCTTTCGAAGGTGATGTTGGAACAGGAGCCACATGTCTCGTCCTTGGGTCCCGTTCCGGGATCAGCTATATATAATCCAATATGTTTGGGTTTCGGCGCCTTTTTGCGATCAGGGCCGCGATGTTCCGGGTCTACCCCAAAAAGAGTATTTTGTTCAGTCATAGGATTTTTCCTTTCGTCTCGATTTATGCCAGGGTTTTCTCTTTTCCAGTTTTATTTACCTGACTGTCGATTTCATTGAACCATTTACGCTGGTGTGAATTTAGGGGATCTTTTTTAAATTGCTCCTCGAAATTCCAAACATACCGAGCCACCATACCATTCCAGGCTAGAATCAAATGCGGAGACTCATCGATGTTTTCCCGATCAAAAATATATATTCCGGACTTTATTTCTTTTTTGGCAAAAGCGATCTGGATATCTATCTTTTCCAATGCTTCGGATTCTGTTAATACAGGCGCCTGTGTAATGCCGTCATATTTCTGGCCAGCAGGTTTTTTGCCTTTTGTCTTCATCCAATCATCTTTCAGTGTTGTCCATAACCTTCTGAATTGAAAAGCTGTTAATACCCTACTCCCCCAGAATGGGTGTTGGGTGGTATGATCCCAAATTGCCTCAATCTCCTCTTTGCTCCGGTTATCTTTCTGGCGCATGTTCTTGATTTCAGTTTCATTCTGCCAATCCCTTTTCCCCCGGAACTTGTGATCTGGAAAATTTTCATGAATGTCTATCTGCATCATCGTCCAAAAGGCTTCGTCCCAAATAGTCACACCATTATCAGACCCTACCGGCGTTTTTTCAGCCGGTTGGATTTTATGTTTTAAGTCTCTAGTCTCTAAGTCTCTAGTCTCTAAGTCTCTAGTCTCTAAGTCTCTAGTCTCTAAGACTGACATCTCTTTGGTCAGGACTTGGTCAGGACTTGTCAGGTCCGTGTCATAACTTGTCAGGTTATTGTCAGGTTCTGACACACTATTAGGAGGGGGTTGAGTCTTTTTTGGTATAGGTTTATCTGTTGTTTTCTGCGCTCTTTTTTTGCGCTTTTTCGGCCCCTTATTTCGGGAGTTTTGTTGATCAATTCTATTCTGTTCCAATTTAGCTTCATACTTGACGACCATTTGCTGATGTTTAATTTCGCACCAAGGTTCCAGAAATCCATATTCGAGAAGGGCGGCAAAATCAGCAGGGCCATCGAGATGGAGTATCCCTCCCAGCAGGATAGGGTCATTGGGGATCTTGTTATGGTTGGTGGCGGCAAATTGGAGGAGAGGGTAATAAGTATCTTTGGCTGAGTTCGGGAGTCTCAGGAAGGAAGGGGACCTATACAAATCTGCCATGATTTTGACAAATTTAAGGTTATGCCCGACAGTGCCCTGGGTCTCATTCCAATCTGTAACTCTCAGAAATTCTATATTATCGGTATGATAGGGGTTGTCAATGTGGGGTTCGTTCGTTATACTTTTAGAACGTTTCACTTATTTTCCTCCTATACGTGGGTGGGGAATAATTGGTAAAAATGGCTCCCTGGTAAAGGCACCAGCGGGGCCGTTTTTTTGTCTGCATAAAGCTCGTACTATGAGACATCATTATTCCTTTTTTATCAAGTATTTATCGGCATCTGAACGGTTTTGGAGGTTTTCTTTATTAATTGGCGTCGATGGCCAGGAAGAACGATAGACTTGAGTTTTCCGTGTTTATCAAAAATCTTGATGTGGCTATGACAGGCTTCGCTTGCAGGTCCCACCAAATACCATTCATCGACGGCTTCTCTAAACTCACACTTTTTCATTTTAAGTTTGCACCCTTTCTATGTATTTAAAAAGGGATATCGTCATGCGATCTGTTGCTTGCGTGGCTCATGCCATCCTGCTTGCTTCCAAGGAATTGCACACTAATGGCCACAACTTCCAGCTTGCTACGTTTCTTACCGTCTTCACCTTCCCACTCATTGAGCCTGAGGCGTCCCTCTATAAAAGCCGGCCGGCCCTTGGATAAATACTCGGCGCAGTTTTCAGCCTGTTTGCCCCAGACCGTGATATCAACGTAGCAAACATCTTCCTTCCATTCGTCGCCGGCCTTATATTTCCGGTTGACCGCCAGGCCAAATTTACAAAGGCTCGTTCCGTTCATGATAGTTTTAAGCTCCGGGTCCCGCGTTAGGTTCCCCATTAAAAGCACTTTATTGAATGATGACAATTCCTACCTCCATTGGGGGTTATTGCTCAATCCTTCCGTTTGTATTTTTTATTCTTCTTCTGCTTCCTGCGCTTTTCCCATTCTTCGGAATTGCAGTCTTCCACCCTGATTGAGCCGCCTAACAATAATTTCGTGTAGAGCATAACCAAGCGGACTTCGTTTGAGATGGTCCGGTCGCTTACCGCCTCCAGGTCCTGCTGGGTAATAACGGGCAGGTTCAGATCTGGGACCTTGGCCGCTGTGGGCTCGTCCTTGACCAGGTAAAATGAGGTTTCCAGCTGGGTTGAATAAATTTTAATGTAGCCTTTCAGCTTGTACTCTTCAGCAGACTGCTGGATCTGAAGGGGAGTCACAGACTTGGCGACGATCTCGGCCGCTCTCTTCTCAGCTTCTTCAGGGGTCAGCCGGAGCGCAGGGTTCTTATTGTTGACCATGATGTCAACCAGGTCCTTGTAGTATTGCGCCTGGTCTTGGTTCAGGAGGTCCAGCGGGAACGACTCTGGCCCCGTATCGCTCTCGGCATCCTCAGCATATTCCTCAGGATCTAAGGTTTTGTAGGTTTTGTAGGCTCCTTTCTTAGGGCTTTCTGAGATACACTTTTTAACCCTGAGCTTTTCATCCTTTAACTTTTGAGTCCATTTACTCATAATTATACCAATTTTTGATTCAAAAATATTTTTGTATTTTAAAATGCCATCAGAACCCACCCAACTAAACCTACTAAACTAGGTTTTATAGGTTTAGTAGGTTTTATCGGGTACTTTTATTCTATATTTGGATTTTCAGCCCGCACCTTGGGTTTTGGGTTGATTTCATATCTTGTGGCGGCTGGCCGTCCCCCTTTGGCCGACTCCTCCTTGGTCAACTCCGGGCGCGGTTTTACCCTCAGCCAGTTAGCCTCAACAAGTTCCCCGCAGGCCGACTCAATATTCTTGTTTTTCGTCAGATATTTCCATTCCTTAAGCTGGACGTCCCGTACCGCAAATCCGTCTTCTAGTTTCCCCGTTATAATTTTCGTAGCAAGGGCAATCGCGGCCTGTTGAGACGAATCTCTTCCGTAGGCAAATACTCTCCTCGCATGAGTTTCGAGGTAATCGCAGATTTCAGCCGCCCTGAGCGCCGACAGCTTTGATATCGGCACCGAAAGCCCAGACCTTGGCTGTTCCTCATTTTCCAGCCGCTCAATCAAATGATCGATCAGAGCGATGGAGGCAAAAAGGCTCCTGTATTTAGATAGGTGTTCAGCGATTATGGGATCAGCGTCGGGGTCGCGGATCTTATTGTTCTCCAAGTCTGTCAGCCATTCATTAAAAACCAACTGTGCTTCCTGGGAAAATCTCAAATATGGGTACTTCGCTCCGTCCTCAACGATGGCTCCATATTTGGTCAGGTCGGCGCCGGCTAATTGTTTGATCACCCTGGATGCCTGGGCCTTCGCATGTTCGTCTGGGGTTTTATCGACCACTTTCCACTTCGTTTTATTTTGGTCAGGGAAAACGAGGAATTGAAGCCGCTGGATGAGCCCATCATTGCCGATGGATTCCATACATTTGACCAAATAACGAGTGAGCCTTTCTGGCTGGATGCCCCCCAATATTGACATGCACATGTTTTCTACTTTAATTGGATCTCGCGTAACTCGATCAACGTTATAGGTTTGGCCACCATTCCAGGTTTCCAACCAAAACGCCCGATCCGATTGATGGTTCTGTTTTTCCATGCCAGCCAGCCATCCAATTATTTCATCGCGGAACATCAAAAGACCATTCGGATTATCGTTCAGCATTAAAGCAACCTTTTCCACAGTCACATCATTGGTCCTGTACCTCCGCAGTATCGGGACCTCCATCTCAGGGATATCGTCAAGCAACTTTTTAATTTCCTCAGGATTTCTGCCTTTATAATTTTGGCCGCCCGCGAAGGCATTTGTCATCGCTCTTTTTAGGCCACCAATCTGCGCCTCATGCTCAAAGAGGTCGGAGGCATAAATCTTTTTAGCGGATTGATACATTTCATTTGCCTCAAATTCTAGCTGGGTGAGGTGGTTTAAACATTGATTTAATGCTGGAGTTTTCATCGATCCCGGAGGGCCAACCACGGCTCCCCATGAATTAGGAATAACTTCCCAATCATCATTTTGAAACGGCCGGACAACACATCGGATGCCGACAAGAGAGGAGATCATCACATACAGGCCCACAAAAATATAATCTGGAGGGCACTGCATCCGGGAGGAAACATCCTTCATCCACGTAGATAAATGGCCAGGGATCCAATCAAAATCGAAAGGCGTAACCGGCAAAAGCTCCTCCTTAATAATGTCCGGTTCGGGCCACGTTGATTCAGGCACAAAAGCCACAAGCCTTTCTTTCACAGCATCATTCATATCCGTCCCTCTTTCTTTCGTTTGAGGTAGTCATTCCAGTCAACCTTTTCGATGCCGTCGGTGAGTTCGATGTCAGGCTCGGTTGTCCCCAAAAAGTCCAGTTCATAATCACGATATAATCGCTCGGCTAAAGCGGTCGCGCTTTCCCTCCCCCCATTATTTAAATCTTTGTCCACACCAATATAGACCGCCTTGATGTAATCAGGAATGAGGATGCTTTCCATCAGGTTGCGGGGGCCAGCGGCCCATACTGGAATATTTGAAATTTCACGCATGGCCAGCGCACTCTCTATTCCCTCGCAAATCATAAGCGGCTCATCAGGAATCGTCTCGTAAAGCTGAATCGAACTCCCCGCCAGGTTATCAACGCATCTCAAGGTTCTCCGCTGGACCTTCACATTAGCTTTCATAGGTTTCACCGGATCAAGGTAGAGGATATGCAGGCCAGACATTTCGCCCTTAAATAAATATTGAGCTACTATTACTGGGTGCCTGGAAGCCCCGAAATCTTTATCTTTATCGAACGAAAAATGAGTGGGGAATTCTTTAATCAAACGGAGGGTCGGGGGAACAGGGATATAGAGGCCGCGTTCTTTATGGAAGGTTTTGATTCTGCCATCATCTTCTATTGTGCGATCCCAAATATTTTCAATCCACTTCTTCCTACGAGGCAGATCATCGTCTGGAGGTGGTTCTGGTCTCGGCTCCAGTTTTCGTTTAGGAGGGGGCCTGTCGCCATTTTTATATATCTCTAACCCAGGGTGGCCGATAAACATTCCAAGGTGCTTCGCAACTCTTGCCAGGACTTCTTGAAAATCCCAACCGTTTACCTCCATGATGACAGCGTAACCATCGCCGCCTTTACATTGCCGGCAACAGATAACACCGTTACTATCGAAATCTTTATGCTTGTACGCCCGATCCGTCCCGCCACAAAATACACAGGGGCCTCCCTTGTTTCTACCATTAACGCTTTCAAACGCATCGCCAGCTAGGGTGGACAGGATGTCTCCCCAGCGGCGGTCCGCTTCTATGTTGATTTGTTCTTTGTCCAGGATGAGGCTTTCCATAAAGGAGTCCCATAGATTGATAATAATATTTTGATTGGTTAGAATGGCGGGGCGTGGGTCCCGCCCGAGGCGCATTGACTGTGGAGTGGAAACTTTACGCTTATTGGATGATGGCCGCCCCTTGGACTCCAGAGATGGTTTGAAAACCAAGCCCAAGGGGTTAAGCGTTTGTTTCAATCAATGGCCAGGGGGGGGCGTACTACAAAAAAACACCCCCTTAACCAAGGGTTCGGTTAAGAGGGCCAAAAAATTCTACCCTAAAAACCAGTTACTTCTGCGTAGGAAGTTTTTTTGGTTAGAAGGGCTTTTTATTATCTAAGCTGGCTTTTAAACCAGGTCCTGCTAAATTTTGACTTCCTACGCATTAACAGAATACGATATTTTAAAACCCTGTCAATTATATATTTACTTATATCACCGGAAACCGTACCAAGCAACTATATATAGTTCGGTTCCGGTCTTGCCCCTACCGTAGGTTACGCTCCCTCCTTTACCTGAGCAACATGCGTAATGGCGCTGATCTGTGCCACTTGATAGGCCGCAATGTATTTAAGGCGGTCGATCATTTCAGATCCAATCCGGATTTCATGCCATTGGCTCTCACCCAGAAAAACTTTCTCAAATCCATCCTTCCGGGCGGGGACAATTACTGTGTCGCATTGAGCATTATTCATCGCCATCACCTTTCTTCATCCAAGAGAGATGAAAAGTCATACCCGTCCTGCAAAGAACCCTTGACCCGTTGACGCTCGGCAAAAACTTCGGGCGCAGGTCTAAGTATCTTTGCATCCTGAGGGACAGGATCCGCGGTTTTAAGTTCTGCACAAAACGCCAGAACCGTTTCAATGGTTTCGAACCAATGAACTTCATCTGGAGAATATTGAACCGACCACCACTGATAAGTTAATAATTCCAGAGAAAAGATCATTGCTTCCCTGAATGTAATGGGGCCATCTTCATCGATGCGCTTGATTAGATTTGCATTCCTTTCGGAAGGAGAAATTTTGCTTAATTCCAGTTTCTCCTTTTCAGTGGGCCGTCTAAACCTAAACCTTAAAGCCATTTGACGGACTTCTTTACTGTCAAGATTTAGTTTCATTGAAGACCCCCTTGTTCCTGAAAAGCAATCCCCTCAACATTACCTGGGCCGGCTTCAATGTCTGCGATTATCTTTGGGTATATTTCCCAGGCTTCAATATCTTCCGTGGCCTTGTAACCATACTTGGCAATCAGAACTTTAACCTGGCCCTCATTCCATCCAAATTCATTGGCTTTGCCAAACAGCCGGGACTGTTGTTTTTCGGTGATTGTTTTGTAAGGCTGAATTTTGGTTTTTGCAGAAGCGTCGCTCCCACTGGATCCATTGTCATTGGAATTGCCATCATCATCCCTGGGGAGGTCTTCGCCTTGGTATGTGTATAAACCAATCCCATGCAATGCCGAACACTTGGCAAACGCCCTGGAAATATTATCTTGGACCTGAGCGCCGGTGGGATCTTCGATGGTGTTATTCCCCTGTTCCAGGCAAAACCGCTGTACGGTATGCTTGATGGTTTTGTCTTTGCCATTGGGAATGGTCACGCTGACTTGGACCATCACACCGCGGGGAGTTTCGAGGTAAGGAACTTCCATGCCCTCTATTCGAGTGCCGTCTTTGGTGAAGGCGGGGAATTGTTTCGTCTCAACCGTCGCATCTGGATACAATGAGAACAGGCGTTCCCAAGCAACGGTCCATGACACATAGGAAAGATTTAAACTTTTTTGTTCTTTCGTTTTCTTATCTATGTACCGGATAATTTTTTTCTCAACATGGACCTGCGCTTTCCGGAGCTTGTTGAATATAGAATCCGGGAGAGCGGGTTTTTCTTGATCTGCACTTTTTAGTTTCTGCTTCACTCCATTCTTGCTGGTTTTCATAACATTTCCTTTCATAGTTAAAGCATAGGAAAGGTTCGCCACGGCCGTAGAAACCAATGGCCGAACCCTGGATCAAACTGCAAGCCAAGTATCTCATATCGGTGTAGGAAAGCAATAAAATATATCGGTTTACCTTTTGGATAACCAATGAAACCGAATGACTAGAATCCCTCCGGCTATAACTCCCAAGAACTCCGATATTTAGCCGGAATCATGGAATTCCTGCTATAAGATGCCTTGCCAAAAGACTTATCCCTGTTATATTGGTTTAGGAGTGCCAAAACAACAATGTTTAGAAACTGATATAAATTTGCTGTCGGGTAAAACATCTGACAATTTTAGGTCTGATCCAAAAGCCGGACCTGGGTTTATTGCCAGATGGGCGATGTCAGACAGCACCCTAAGAGGAGGGGTTCCAATTGCCACCCGACAGCTTAAAAAAAGGGGGGGCGGAAGAATTATGAATCATAAACTACATCCTAAGAACCAGGAGGAAATAGATGAAATAATCTTCAAAACAAAGAATTCCTGCAAAAACTGCACAAAACTCAGGATTGAAATTAAAGCGGTTCAGAAAACCCTGAACACCATTCTCAACCAAACTCTCAGCGAACTTACAAGCACTAAAAAAGAATGCGAACAATTGCGGCAAACCCTTGAACAGCAAGCCAAGGATTAACTCAAATCGATGGGGAGATTAATAAAGAATAAGGGGGAACCAATGTCTCAAAAATTAATACGCAGAACGCCGGCGCATACCCGATGGAAAACAGCCTTGGGTATAGAACTTAAAAAACAGATCATTAAATACTATGGCGAGCACAGGGTTTTTGAATTCGCACAGGATATCGGCGTTTCTCAGGGGTCCGTTTCCGAGATTGTAAACGGGATCTCTGCACCATCGAGCCTCACACTTAAACTGATTGATCAATTTACAGAAATTAATGTCATGGGGCTTCTGAGAGTTAAATATTGATTTACATTAAAAATTCTTCAGCAAGAAAGAATATTTAAATGAATCCCAATAGAAAGAAAAAAATCGAAGCGGTTTTGAATGACCCAGCCTCCACACAAAACGAAAAACGCATTTGCCGGGATCTCTTGAATGGACACCCACATAAAAATCAAGGACGCCAACATGGGAGTCGATATATACCAAAACGAACCACCTATTGGCGAAAGCATCAGCAACCGGATATATCATTAAAGGATTCTGCGACTGAAAAAAAAGCAAAGCAGAATCCATACATTGAAATACTTCTCAAAAAGTTAGGTTTTAAATAATAATCATTTAATCATTCCGAGGGGACTCATGACAAAAAAATCTAATAAGAGCAACCAATCATACAACCGTAAATATATCCCGATCGATTTCAGCAAGATTAAAATTGAAAAAGGAATTCCAATGCCTTCGAAGATGCAACAAAAAGATGAATTCCTTACGTTTTTTACCCGAATGAATATCGGGGAAAGTTTTGAGTCAAGTGTTAAAAACAGAAATAAATGTAGATATGCCGCGACTGATTTCGAGAAAGACAACCCTGAAATTAAATTCAGAGTTCGACTAATGGACGATCGCAAAACCTTCCGGATGTGGAAAATAAATAACGAGGAGTATACCAAGAAGAAATAAATTAACCCGGATTCAAATAGAAAATAATACTAAACCTGGCCCGGCCAACATCTCACCAAGGTTTCCGTTGGCCTGCCCCTTTTGCCCTGAGTCCCCTCAGAAGTTGGGGCGTCCTTGGGCCAGGTCTTTTTTGAGTTGTGGCGTCCCATTTCGCGTTTGGGTGCGTAAGGATAACGCTAGCGACGGCCAGCCAATCTGGCTCACAACTTATTTGGTTTAGTTTTAATTATTTATTTCGGAACCTCGACCACCGTTTTTGCCTTTAAGGCAGACTGCCAGGAGTTAAGTGAAATCCTGAATCAAAGATAATGATTATTAGACTTTTTGCAATCGGAATATTTCTAATCCTCCAGGGATCCGCGCTGGCCCAGGAGGGTCCATACCTGTCCGGCAATCTTGGTATGGGCCTAATGGATAACCTCGACGGCGATGATCTCGCTTCAAATGACGGGCGGGGTCATTTTGATGCGATCGATGTTACCGAGCTGGGCATTGGAGTTGTGGGTGAGTTCGCCTTCGGTTGGGATTTTGGTTCGCATCGCTGGGAACTGCAGTTGGCTTTCCGTGATAATGATCCCGAAAATTTAACAGGCGTTCAATTCCCAGACAAAAATCCACTGGTAGGCCATACCCGGTCAACAACCTTCATGGTGAACGGAATAAAAGAGATTGAGAATAGTTCAAATTGGACACCCTATCTCGGTGCCGGCATTGGAACCGCCCTGGTTGACCTGAAGTTTGGGATCCAGGGGCAACCGAGCCTGGTTGACGAGACCCACCTTTCTTTTGCTTACCAGCTGATCGGAGGGATTGATTATGAAGTTTCTGAGCAATGGGACGTGGGATTGAAGTATTCGTTTTTTTCGGTGTTCGATACAGCGTTTGAAAAGGGGCCAGGGTTCGCCGTGCCGGCCGGGCTTGAGGATTATGAGGTCCAATACAATCACCATTCCATGACCCTGGGCGTGAAATATCGATTTTAAATATTTGCTGGCTGGAATTAAAAGGATATATGAAAATTTTTTTAGGTTCGCCAACCAAAACTAAAATTAATGATTGGGTTTGGGAAACAACCCGGCACAAGGGTTGGGTGGTTGTCAGAGCGGACAGCGAAGCCCAGGCATCAGGAATCGCAATGCTAGAATTTATCACCCAAAAACCGAGGAAAGCCAGAGACCGATTACAAGACTTGGCGATGGACTGCTTCAAAACAGGGAAAACAATAAGAATTCCCCCTTGGGAAATGAAGGAGTTTGTGGATTGGATTGAAATCTTTGATCCCAAGTATTCCATTGAAGGCGAAAAGGGGATTATTGATCTCGGCAAATTAAGCGAAAAAAAAGGATGGACCAGTTTTGATAGATCTATATCTTGGCTTTTAATTGGGGCAACGATCATCTGTATAATTGTGGTGCTTATTTTTATGTTTAATTCCAAACCGCTCATTCATTAGAGGCGACTAATTTTAGGCCGCCAGCGATCTTGAGACAGAAAAAACAGAAGATTAAAAGGTTGGATGTATTGCTATTAATTTTAATGGTTTCAGTTATAGGCGTGGTGTTGTAATTAATATTCATCATCCCACCAGGTTAATAATGTTAGTGGCGGAATCTGTAAAGGGTCAAAAATAAATAAGGTCGGTGCGGTCAGGGCAGTGGCCGCGCTGGTTTATCAGGAGAAATTTTATGTGGGTTTATATTAGCAGGAAACAGGCGGTAGAAAATGATCGGGTATTTCGCCCCGAGTGGTAAATTTTTATATAGCCACAGTTTTGAAAAATTGGTGGACGCCATGAGGTGTGTGAATTACCTGAATGGTGGGACAGGGGATTCACCCCCATCATTTTTACTTTAAAAGTAATAATGGCTGGAATCGACCCAAAGCGGACATTCGGCTAGCACCTTGTTTATCTCTCAAAAGCAGGCGCTCATAATAGCTAAAAAAGTTCACAAACTTCTAAAAATACAGAGCTAAAAAACGAAGGAATGAGAATGAAACCGATGATGATTTTTATTTTGCTTTTTGGTTTTGCCGGGAATGTTTCTGGGGAAGAAATTGATTCTGAAATGACCAAGTCACTGGGTATTTCTTTATTGCCTATGGATCTAGTAGTTATGTGTGAATCAGGGGGAAATGTGGGTTTTAATTGGAACAACGGAAGATTTGTATTTACAAAATTTAAACTTGATAAATTCATACTTAAAAAGAATGTAAATGCATGTGGGCTTAATTTTAAAAATACGATTTCCAAAATAGAGGATTACTTTGTCATTAGGAAAGTGTGTATTAAATATAAAAAATTTGGGGAAGGTGACAAAATTGGGGATCTCAGCGGCGGAATATGTTATGAAAGGTATTGGAAAACATCCTATGGAAGTTGGATGACAAATATTGAATGTACTAGAAACCAAATATTTCTGCCAGTAATCATTTTTTCCCCTAATGGCTTATTCACTCGCGGCCCCACTTATTTGTCCATGAGTCTATCTTTTGAAGATAAAACTTATAGAGATTCATTGACTGTTGGATGGGGTAGCTGTGCAACTATTTCACCTTGATATTTACTAACAAACTTTTAGCAGTCGGGGTAAAACAGGGATTCGATTCCCCTTGGTGCTACCACTCCCTGTGATCTGTATTTTTGGAAGTGGTAAATGTCCGCTTTTGGCCGTTCAGAGACATTCGATACAAATTTAATTTAATTGACAAGAAGTTTCGATGGATATACATCAAAGAATCCAATTGACCAAAGTATGATATAACAATGTTGTGAACGCTTTAAAAAACACCGAACACGATTACCAGGTTCGGATAGTTGATCCGGGAACGCCGAGGTGTGCTAGGTGGGTTGTATAACTACCCACGGCTCCACGAGGATTGGCATGTTGGATCCACGGATATAATTCTGACCATCAATGGAAGTTTTATCAGCCTATAGGAAAGCTCCCAGGCCACCGGAGATTGGTGCCCCGGCAAAGCACCAGTTGTTATTACCGACCAGGCCGCAACTATGGTTGAGATGTTTGCTTCGAGGACCCAGGTTTCTGGCCGCCTTTCATCCCGTCTATTTTTAGTGTGGACCGGGTGGAATTCCTGGAAGGTTAAATCGGTTGTGTTATATGCTGTATTTATAGTAAATCCGGAGATCGTCACGCCGGCACACACCACAGGGGCCACACTCACCGAGAAATTGAACCGGGCCAACACCCTAGAGTCAGTCAAACTATTGATTGCTGAGGCTGTGAGGGCGTCGTTTGCTACGAAAATTGAGGAAGGAACGTTGATTTGGCTGATCAGGAATCCTGTGTTGTCGATCCCCAGATAAATTGAATGCTTACCCTCCGCGATGGCGGCCGTGGTCCTAAGCTGGTGGACGATGGTTTTAATCAGGCGCCGTCGGCCCGTTCCTCAATGTGGATTACCGTTTTATAATTTTATTCTATTTTTCCTCATTGCTCACTTTAACATGCTTCAAATCATCCCTTCCTAGGTAATTAATAGCCAAGTCCTTGAAGATCAGATCCGTAATTGAACTCGCCATTTTGATATGGGAGTGACATTGAACGGGGCCAGAGGGATCGAACTTGGTGTGCAGGAACTTATCAACAAGATCTTCCAGCGATGTGCCGTTTTGGAGGGCCACAGAAATAGTGATGCAGAGACAATTCACCAGACTCCGGATCAAGGCGCCCTCTTTGCTGAGATCCACAAAAATTTCGCCTAAGCTCCCATCTTCATATTCGCCGGTACGCAGATAGAGGGTCTGGCCACCGATACGCATTTTCTGTGTGTATCCCCTCCGGCGCTCAGGAAGCGGGTTTTTAGACATTTATTTAGTGGGTTACGGCTACTTTCTTGGGGATTTTCTTTCTTTCTTTTTTTCCAAACTTAAACTCAAATCCAGTTGCATCCAGAAAAATAAACAGATTTTTTGCTGAGGGATTCCCTTCCGCTGAAAGAGTTCTATAAAGTGCGGCGCGGCTGAGTCCAGTTTGTTTGGCAAATTCGGCTATGCCACCTTTTCTTGATCGTACTACATGCTTGAGAGCATCCAGAAAAATGCCAAGATCTTTCTCTTTCAGAATTTCGTTTAAATAAAGATAAGCAAATTCTGGGTCTTGTAATTCTTTCTGAAGGGAATCTTCAAATTTAATTAGTTTTTGAGTCATTATTTTCCACCTTAGCTTATAATGTTTTTTTGATTTCCTTCCATAATTTTTTGGCTTCCAAAATAGATTTTTCCTGAGATTTTTTGGTAGAACCTGCAAGTAAAATAATAATCTCGTCCCCTTTTCTTGCAAAATAAATTCTGTATCCAGGACCATAGTCGATAATGGATTCTAAAACCCCGCCTCCCACTGATTTAAAATGCCCAAGGTTCCCATCTGTCATTTGTCTTATTCGAGAATATAATTTTGTTCGAGCCAGTCTGTCTTTTACTCCACTCAGCCATTTATAAAAATGCTCAGTATATGATACTTTCATTGGGTTTTAACCTTTCACATCTGAACCGATTCGAGGTTCTTCGGGCGGCTTTCAGGAAATAGATTGTCCCATATAAAGTATTATATGTGAAATACAAAGAAACTAATTTATTTGATACTTAATACCCTTTTAGGGGGGGGGCTCAGTTTTTTTATTGTTTCTTTTTAGGTGTTTTATTGAGGGATAAAATGTGTTTGGGCGACGTTTATTCAATATAAAAAAATTCTGATGGCGGGATGATTTTCCTTAGTTTATCATTTTTGTTGTAAATTTTAACCTGGTACATTTTGGGGGCCTCCTAAAAAATAAAATAAGCCTTACTAAATAATTCTAAATGTCTTAGACTATTAATGAGCAAACTCTATCTGTAGAGGTTGAAAGAGTGCGCTCTATTCTTGCTGATGGGAGGCCGGGCCGTAGAAGCCCGGTTTCCCGTTTCAGGGAAACTTCAGTTATAGTCACGGCATAGATAGGGCACGGTGATCACCAGGCACACAATCCAAGTGATTTCTGCAATCATATTTTCTCCTTGATATTTTTTTAATTTGATTAAAAATAAGGAAGGTTAAATTCTCCATTTAGCCCTCCTCGTGTATTAGGAAGCCCTGCTGTTCAGAGACAGCGGGGCTTCTTATTTTCCTGATAAATTAATCCATTGTTATTCCTCCTGGAATGATCCCCTCTTCTTGAAATTTAATAATTTCTGTTGCTGTATGGTGATAAAGATTCCCCCTGGCGTCCTCCAGGACAATATCCGAATGAGTTTCAACATCCACAACCTCGAAGCCACAGATGCTCAAATATCCCAGGGCTTGCTCCAGGCGTATTTCCCAATAATTTATATTTTCGTCATTACTCATAAACTTCCTTTTATTCAACGGTATCCGCAAGTCATAGGATCAGGCTTATAACCGGGTGATTTCCACTCTTTTATGACTTGCCGTTCCCCATATATTCTATTCTTGGGTCCGTAAAGCTCCATCCGTTGCGGCATGATCTTGGTGCCCCTGGGCGTTTGGCCATCGACCGTCGACCTGGTGAAGTAATCCAGCGCCGCGGCTTCGGTTTCAAACAAGCGATACTGAGGAAATTGGACCATCTCATAATAGGTAATCATCCAATGGTTATAACTCAACTGTTCCTTGGTCAGCATCTTGGCCTCTATAAAGGTCAGTTCCCCGCCTGACAAGGCTCTCTCTTTAAAATCTTGTCGACGTTGCAAAGGGGGGATATTGTCAAATTTATCCTGCCATACCTCGCGGGGCATTCTGGGGTTTGGCAATTCCATTGCCAGCTTAAAAATTTCATCTTCATCAAATTTATTGTTTTTCATCTAATCTACTCCATTAACTTTAAACCCTTATCCCCCTAATAAAAGGGGGATTTCATCCTTCAGGAATCATCAGAGGGTTATGCGGCAACCGACAAGGCTCTCCAATCATTCTGAGGGAGTTCAATCAACTCAGCGCCGATTTCCTCAAGCTCAGAGGCCCGATCATAATCAACGATTGCATCCTGAGAATATTGAGTCACAGCGTTGCTGAGGCCATACTTGGAAAGCTCACCACCCTCGATCAGGTGGCGCAGGATCCCCGATTGCTCAACTCCAGAGAGGCCGAACTTGTTGCCGGTGACCTCCAGAACCTTAGGAATGTCCCCTTCGATTTTCTGGCCACGGGACTCACGTAAGCGGTCCACCAGATCCTCAAAAAGTTTTCCTTCACAAGCGGCCCGGCAAATGTCTCGAACCTGCTTCCAGATGGCTTCGTCCGTTGCTCTACGGGTATCATCCTGCAAATACTCAACCAGGTCCTGACCCTCAGCCAGCAGTTTTCCCAAAGCGCCACCAATATGGGATCTATTGATCCCGTCTTTCTTCCAGGACGCCATGTTGGTACAGCGGATCGTATGGATGGCTGGAGACACCATGACGCCACCCAATCCCACTTCACTGTTGGAAATAACAAGGCCCGGCTGAACTTCATCAACCAGGATATGTTTGTTGGCCATTGTCCCGTCGAATTTCAGGTCAGCCAGGTTATATCCCTCCGGAGCGATTAGCTCAGTGCGGCCCGGAATGATGGCCTTGAGGTAAAACTTGTTCTCGGTGATATCGGAACTTACAACCTTGGCTCCCAATTCCTGGAGAACCGGAAGCACGGCGCCAGCCAGATTGTAGTTATCCAAAGGACGATACCGGTCAGACAAAAAAGCTCTGGCCACACCATCCAAAGTCCGCACCAAACGCTTGTCGCCTTTTTCGTGCATCCAATTGTTGACGTTCTTGGCCAGCAACTCCGGAGCTTCACTTCGCATCCGGTCATAATAGGGCTTGGGGATTCCCAGGCGGTTTGCAACCTGGGCATGGAAGGTCTTGTTACCTTGGAAAGAATGCTGAATGCCGTTGCTCATAATCAGCTGGCCATCATCAGCCATGCTGAGGGTACGACTGTCAGCGATAAAATCTTTTTTAGCTTCTTGCTGTCGATCTAACTCTTTTGCCAATTCTTGAATTGAAAGTCCTTGTTTCATGATCGTTCTCCTTTTCTGGCTGAGCTTAAAAAGTCACCCGAAACAATGTTGTTAAGAGTGATACTACTCATATAGGTTAACCGATTCAGGTTTACTTGTCACTTAAAAAGGACAAAAGAGTGAAAGAGAAGCCGCCCTTAAACCATTGTTTTATGGATTAATACTCAAGGAGAGATATGGAGGGGATAGAAATCAGCCTAAAATAGAACGGGCGGCCGGGATTTCTCCAAGCCGCCCACCTCTTTCAGCCAGAAAAAGAGGGACGGGATTACAGAATCACGAAGTGACCCTGAACCCATTCAAGAATATTTTAAATAAATCGGAGTGGGCATACAACTATTTTTCTCTGTCACCTCTCAGAACTGATCATGGATGTTTTTGATCATTCCACAAATATATGATTAAATGGTTTTGCTTTAGGTTGTCGGTTAACGGCGGGGCTTAGATGAGGCTCGTAATCAAACCGTCATCGGCTCTCAGGTCGACCTGGAGGTGTTCCTTGGCCTCCTGGAGGCTGATCGGTTCCTTCGCGGGAGGAGTTTGAGTTTTAAACCTATTAGGGAATCCTAATCAATAATATTAATGTAAAAAATAAAGGCATCACTGCTAACTCAATGTTTCTAAGTAGTTATTTCATCTTTATTTTTATTATAAATCGTTTATAATTCAGCCAATTACTCGCGAGTGATAATTACAAAGGGCGAGGCTTGGTCTTAACGTGGAGTTGGATCTGCCTCGCTTTCTTTGTCTTCCTTAACTCGGACACGTCGAGTACAGCTGAGATCCGTTGTTCTACGATCAATTCGGCCTGGACGACCAGGAGGAGAAGATCAGGGACCGCACCCCGGCGATCTGGTGGCGTGACCGGGATGGAAAATACAAGTTTTATGGGTTTTGGCAGGTGTCAGAATTGGTGCAAGACATCCTTGGAGGCGAGAATGTATAAACTGATTCTTCTTACCAAGTTAATTTCTAATGGCCCTGAAGGCTTCGATAGCTTCCATTGATCCAAATAAGAAACATAAATAAGATATGATGATAAAGCAGATTCCAAAAACATGAAATGATCTAACCACGATTTTATGTAATTTGGATGAACCTTGATTCTGGCAAGCCTGGAAAAGATAAGTTGTTCCAGCCGTGAGAGCAGAAGCCAGAACGCCAAACACAAACAATAAAATCGATCCACTGAAAATATGTAAAAGCTCCGGATAAATTTTCCCCTCCTTTATCAATGTCCCAATAAATGCCAACATTGCAACAGCCGCACCACCATTTATAAGAGATGTGATTTTTATTACGCCTTGTCCTTGCAAAACAACACTCCGGAATTCCTCACGGGAATTTGCGCTCTCTTCAGCATAAGTGGCTAATTGAATATCTGGATCGATGGGAGTTGGTTGATCGTCATCTATAACACTAATTTTTTGTTCAATGTAATCTAACCATTTAATCAAATCGCTTTTTGCTAATTGGTGATTTGGTTCTAAGCCTTCTACCTCTTTTCGCATTAAGATGAGTAGTTTTATAGAATTATTCATTCATTGATATCCATCCAAATAATAAAAAGCTCAGCCCCGTTGGCCTATTGGCGGGACGCCTGCTCGACCTCGTCACTGGTCCAATTGCTCGACCTAAAAAAAAGTCCAGACCGAAGGCTTGAATAACGAGATGAACACTGTCAATATAAATCCATAAAAAAATCCCCCCACAGAGTATTCCAACTCTGGTGGGGGGCACTTCAAACGGGGCTGTGGCGAAACTGGAAAACGCGGAGGGCTGGAACCCCTCTGAGTCTAGGCTCTTGCGGGTTCAAGTCCCGTCAGCCCTATTTACCTTACTTAATAGAACACTGTTCCTATCCCAATGATTGATTATTATATTTCACAAGTCAATGCAAAGATTTAGCCGACGAATAACCCAAGGCCATAAAGCATTATAAATTAACGCCGTTTACCCCGACCTCACAAAGGAGGGGTGCTTGCCGGCGCTCCTTGTCTCCCTGATTTTATCCAGGGATGGATCCCCCTCGACCGCCACACGCAGGGCCATAGCCGCAACCTGGACGGCCTCCTTCCATACCCGATCAGACCCTTCATCCTGCAGGGCCTTCGCTAATTCGCCGACTTCCTCGGTCAAAGCGCACATGACGCCATAATAAGGATCTGGAAATTTCTTGGTGGCAATAAGGGTTTCCTGTTCGACGTTCAACATAAAACTTCTCTGTGTTTCATCCAGCATTGCGTTCTCCTATTAATCCTGAAGAAAAGCGTCCAGGTCGCCGTTTGGGTTATCTTCATTTAAAAATTTCTGGATCGTCGCGCCGATGATTATCCAGCGGTCCTCATTGATGTGCTGGATGAACGCGGCTTTGAATTTCTGGTATACCCTGGGTTCCGGAGCGTTGCCCGTGAAGTCGGCCAGAATAGCCAGGGCCAGCTGTGCCGGTCCGGATCCCGGATAACCCCACTCAAAGCCTGTCGGGCTGTGGTTGCAAATATCCAGCCGGATCGGCAGGTCCCTGGTGTTTTCCCCTTCGTGGACTTCGACTATGGTTTCGCCGGCAGAGAACCGGCGTCCTGCGTAATTTTTAATCATTGCTCCTCCCTGTGATTTTCCAATCGTTTGAAGTAACCGCCGCATCCCTGGACATCACCGCCATTCGCGTGAAACCTCGGAACGGGCTGGATTGTTTCTTGTCCAGAAGTTTGTTCATGTTGACCCACTGAGCGCACCAATATCCGAACATCAGGAACTTGTACCGGGCCAGTGAATCAACGGCCTTGGCCTCGGCTTCGGCCATCTTGTCCAGTATTTTCTGTTCCATCATTCCTCCTTCCGGACATCGAACCAGGGCCGGCACTTGATCCAGAGATCAATCTTATCATTCGGGATCGGTCCCGGATCCGAGAGATATGAATCAAAGTGGTTTTCTGGATAGCCTTCAACCTGGATGTGCCAATCGTAACCAGACCGCCACGCCACAGCTTTGATCCGTGGCCCTATATATTGGAACTCATCCAATTCGTCGTTGGCCTCGTCAGTCGCTTCTAAAAATTCGTCGTTTCCTTGGTGGCTCATTTTTAAAATATCCTCAAAATAATAGTTTTTAACTTTCCCCATAAGTCCTCCTTTGTCCTTGTTACATCATTCGGTTGATGTCGCCGAAATGATAAAACCGAGCCTGGCCCACGGACAACCCAAGCAGAAAGGGAAGGGCCAACTTATCCCGAGAGGACAGGTTGACCGGGCCAGGAATGGTTTCCATCGAAGGACACCCTAGAACGGAAAGACAATTTTCAGGCCTCCCCCATGAGATTGGGTGTTCTCACTGAAGTGACCCATATAGCTCAACTTCAGGATGGCCGCTTTGCTATTAAGAATCATCACCCCCGCCTCGACGTCTCCGAAGGTCTCGTTCACTTCTCCGGTCACCGTAAACGGAGCCAGACCTGCGGGCGCTCCCTGAAACATAGCCGAGATATCAGGGGACGTATCTCCGAAAAACTGGGTCAGTCCGACCTTGATAAATGGCCTGAGCAGTGATTGCTCTCCAAACTTGAACTCGCCGCCGATCTCGATAGCTGGTTGCACGCTCAAGTAGGTATCATCGTGACCTAAGACGGTGAGATTGACGGCACCGGCTCCGGTTTCGCTGAACCCGCCGAACATCAAGTGGGTCACGCCCACATCAACCATCGGCTTCAAGTACCAATTAGACCCTGGCTCGAAGAGATACGATGCCCTTAAATGGCCGGACACCTGGTCGTTTCTTTGATCACTCACGGCGGTGAGGCCAGGCAGGGCAAAACGATTGGTATCGTACCAGCCATGGCCGCCGCTGACCGAAGCCGAAACCGTGGCCGCACCGAAGCGGCCCTTGGCGATCAAACCGTATTGCAACTTGTCCCCCTTGATTTCGGACAAGTCTTCAGCATCGATATTGGAATCTTCATAAGACAGGCCGAATCCCAAAGACCAGTTTTGGGTCAAGGCCATCTGATAACCGCCCTGGATGTCAATGGTCCTTTCCTTGGAACCGACCGACGCCGAAGTCCGGTCACGCTCCTGGGAGCGGCCGCCAAACCGCAGCCACCCGCATTCACCCTCGCTCACGAACCGGAAATCACCGCCGGCCTGACGGCAACTCAGCATGGCGTTGCTGAAATACAGGCTTGAGATAAGCGTGTTTTGTTGAATTTGAAACACCTCGGAACTCAGGCGCTCGTAAAACTCACCCAGGCTCTGGGCATCGGGTTGAGCAAATAAAGCCCCATAAAATGGATCCGCATCCCGCAAGCCGCCGGCCAGCTGGATTCTGTTGACATAATCCCCAATGGCGCCCTGGTTGCTGTTGCCCATAACCGAGGGTGAAAAATCCGTACGGACATGGACATTCACGTGTTTCAGGTCGTCGGTTAAGATCATATCGCTCGAAAAGATTGGCGACGAAAAGATCTCCGACTCCAGGCTCAGCCCCAAAATGTCGATATCCTCGTCACTCTTGAGGATGGTGAACGCTGAGTCCCCAGGCTTG
>Ga0114923_10000366_pt1 | contig 37754 bp, 59 predicted proteins | sample SumtaG_FD_89578 | JGI IMG/M metagenome (GOLD analysis project Ga0114923, IMG submission 89578) | Deep subsurface microbial communities from Indian Ocean to uncover new lineages of life (NeLLi) - Sumatra_00157 metaG | ecosystem: Environmental > Aquatic > Marine > Oceanic > Sediment | place: near... | reverse complement strand
GGTGTAGGACATTAGCGGTAGCAGTTAAATTGGAGTACGGTGATAAGTTTATAGTGTTATTAAAAAATCCGGATGCAAAATATTCTGATATTATTACATCTATTGAGAGTATGCGGGATAAGTTTATCACATCTAAGATAGGAAACGACGAAGGTTATAAATCTTTAAAGATGTATGAGGCAGCATGGAGGGCTGAATTTGAAATAAGAAAAAAGGGACGGACTTTTTCTCCTTCAGGTTATCCTCATCTTGATTACTTTTTAACTGAGGGTTTTGCTATGGGTAAAGTATCTGTAGTCGCAGGACGGCCAGGTAGTGGTAAAAGCTCCTTCGTTTGTAATATAATGGATCGTATCTCTATTATGTCAACTACTGTAAGTATGAGTAATGTTATAGGAGGACCGCCGATAAGTCCCTTTATTCTTAGTAGGCCTATTCCTTGTGCTCTATGTGCTTTAGAAATGAATAGTATAGGTACTATAGATAGGTTATTGGCGATAAGAACAAGATTACCTTTAATAGATATTATAAGAAACCCTAGTTACCTGAATAAGGATGAGCTAAAGACAATTGATACTTTTGTGACTGATTTTGCTGATAATCGTTATTTGTATATAGATGATACTCCTCAGCAGAATATTGATATACTAGCTCAAAGAATAACTAGATTAAAGAAAAAGATAAATAGTGAAGAGCTGATTGTTTTTGTAGATCTATTCGGTAAATTAGAGGATATGAATGAAAATATAGCGACTACTACTGCGGCAGCTTATGAGAGTACCTTAAGAAAGATTCAGATATTAGCTAGGGATCTGAATGTTCATTTTTGTTTAGTTGCTCAGATTGGTAGAAAAGCAGAGGCAGTGAGGGATAAAGCTAAGAAAAATAAAGTGATAAACAATCGACCTGCTATGCGTCACTTAAAGAACTCTGGTGCATTTGAGGAAGTAGCAGATCTTATTTTGTTATTATATAGACAAAAATATTATCAACCAGACTTAACTACAGATATTTGTGAGGTAAACATCGCTAAACAAAGGCAGGGAGTAGGGGGTAAGGTAGTTAACTTATTGTTTGACGGAATAACAACTACACTACATTCAACAAATGAGCGTTTAGTGGAGCAAGAGGCGCTTAATTTAAATATAGTAACAGAGAGGGATTTTAGTAATGAAGATAAGTATTTATACTATTCAGGATTTGATAGAGAGGAAAAAGAGAAGTTAAATGGCTAATGTTCCTTATAGTATTTTAATTAAGTATGTAGATATCGGTGCTGTTATAAATGCTTTAGAGATAGAAGTATCTAAGATTACCGGTAGATCTATTATATGTCAGTGTATTATGCCGAAGCATAGAGATTCTACACCATCAATGCATATAGACAAAAAGACTGGTATTTACTATTGTTTTGGATGTAGGGAGAAGGGTACTCTACTAAAAGCTATTACCATAGTAAACGGTATGGAATACCCTGAAAATAAACTATATCTGGAAAGTTTTTCTAACATACATAATATTTCGATGAGGGATATTATTGACGATATAGATAGAGATAAAGAACCTGATGCTGAGCAATCCGATGTCTTAGTTAAAGGTTACAGGAGAAATTATTCTGCTGAGAGTATAAATACAAAGCCCGTCTACTACCCTATGGGTACTGATTCTTGGTCAGCAGAAGTTTATGAATGGTGCGAGAGGGCGTTAATTAAATATAACATTGTTAAACCATATTTTAATTTAGGGTACTGTAGGGTAGGTAAGTATAAAGATAGAATTATTATCCCTGTATGGTTTAAAGGTAAATTAGTAGATTTCCAAGCAAGAGCTGTTAATAAAGAGACAGAGCCTAAAGATTTGTTTATATATGGTATACCTGTGGGTGTATTTCTATTTAATTATGATAATATTAATTGGGATTATGCTGTATGTATCGTAGAGGGGGCTGTTGATGTATTGCGTTTATGGCCTTACTCTACTAACTGTGTTGCTGCTTTAGGATCTTATCTGTGTGAACCTCAGGCAGAGTTATTAAAGAGAAGTAAAAGTCTGATTACCTTACCTGATAATGATATGGGCGGTCTCAGCTTATTGAATTCTATTAAATCTCAGCTGAACGGTATGGAACTATGGCTTAGGTATTTTGATAAGAAAGACATACCAAATTTATTAAAAAAGGTGGTGAAGGTAAATGGATAATCTAGTTTTAAACCCGTGGATATATAAAGCAACATATATATCAAACTACGATGGTGATACCATTCGATTTTTAAGAGATTGTGGCTGCAATGTTTTCCACACTGTTACTGTAAGGCTGTGGGGGATTGATACTCCCGAGTTAAGAAGTAAGGATATTATTGAAAAAGAAAAAGCGTATGAAGCTCGTGATGTAGTTAAAAAGATACTTACTGAAGCTAACTGTATCTATATTGAAACTATAAAGGGTAAAAAGGGTAAATACGGTAGATACATAGCGAACATATGGTACGCAGAGAAAAAGCTTGGTGAGTTATTTTGTTTAAATGAAGAGCTAGTTAATAGAGGCTTAGCTGTATACAGGGAGTACTGATGGAAGAAAAGACATTATGTTTTGGCTGTGATCGTTCAAAAAATAGATATTGTAAGATGGATGCTGTTACTCATTATGATAAACAGGACGGGGTAATGCTTATAGGCTCTTTCCCGGACGAGAGTGCAGCTATTAATAATACCCATTTTTACCAAGAATACCGTATGTTATTAGATAATATTTTACTAGAGGAAAAAGCGGGTATAGATCATTATAAGGTAATCTATACTTATGCCTGTAAGTGTAGGTTAAAAGGATATGATAAAGGTCCGTCTCTTAGTCAGCTTAGGTTGTGTAGACAGCGTACATGGGAAGAAATAAAAAAGTATAAGCCTAAGTTGGTTATAGCTATGGGTAAAGAAGCAATGGCCCTTTTCAAGAATACTGATCAGGGAATTATGCTTATTAGAGGAACAGGTGAAACTTATAGTGATGATATTATAAGTGGTGTTACAGTATGCTATACATCAGGATTAAATATTTTCGATGTAAAAAAATCTAGTGCCGGTAAGTCAGAGGACTGGAAAAGGGACGAAAGGAATTTAATGTATAGCGATTTTGAGTGGATAGGTAAAGTGTATAAGGAACCTATATACTTACACCCACAACAGGCTTTGAATTTTAAGACAAATTATGTTGTTTTAAAAAACGATGATACCTTAGAGAAATACAAAGAGGCATTAGATAAGATTGAGAATGATAATCGGGGGATAATATCCTATGACGTAGAGACTAGATCGCTAATCGATATAACAATTTTATGTTTATCTATAACATTAATACCAGGGGAGGCGTATGTATTTCCTTTGTTAAAAGAAAGGGTGGTTAACCAAGTTAAGGTTGACATGTATAATAAAAGCATAAAAATGGATAGCAATGGAAAAAAGCCATTAATAGATGATAAGGGTAAGGTACTAACTACTTTGAAAAAGAAGAACGGAGGTATAAGTGTACGTGGGTATACCTATGCCGCATTACCGGATTATTTCGGAGAAGAGTACATAATTGAAAATAAGAAGGTAAGGAAATATGTATGTGATAGGTTAAAGAAAATACTAACCAACCCTAATATAAAGAAAGTAACTCAGAATGGAATTTTTGACATTCATGCTGTAAGGCATACTTTCGGTATAGATGTTCAGGGGTGGTCTGACGATACAATGCTAATGTACAGTATGATCGATGAAGAAAGTATTAGGGGTTTAAAAGCTATGGCAGATATGTATATTCCGAGATTAAGAGGCTATGACCACACCCTATCAAGTTATATTAAAAAGAATAAGATAAAGGACCGTATAGAGTTACCTTATACCACTATGCAAGGTCCCTACAACGCTATGGATACTGACGCAACGCTTTCTTTATACTGGCAGTTTAAGAGTATTATAATCGATAGAGACCCTAAAGATTGGGATTTTTATAAAAGATATGCTATGCGGTTACAGTTAATTATGTACGGTGTTGAAAAGAGAGGTGTTTATCTAGATTATAAATTTATTAAAAGTAAAAAAGAAGAACTTACACAGAAGATGAAAGATATGGCTATACCTATAATTGACTTTGTTTCTGGATCAGGCATTAAACGTTTTAAAGGCTTGACATATGATAACATTGATTTGGTAACAGGTAGGATGGATAAGCGTACAAAAGAATGCCCGGCTGGTTTTAAGGTAGAAGGTAACACAGATGTGAGTGATGTTTTAATAGCTGTAGGTGTTTGCTTAAAAGATAAAACTCCGAAAGGTACATATAAGCAGTCTGGAGATGCATTGAAGCAATTTTTAGATCATAAAGTTGCGGGTAAGTTTATTCAGGACGTTATAGGTTATAGAGAAATAAGTAAAAAGAATGCTTTCCTTATTGATTATGCTAAGAAATTAAAAGGGAAGGATAGACTCTATGCTAGATTTACTGTTCATGGTGCTAAGACTGGACGTTTTTCGGTCAAGGAGCCGAACCTGCAGCAGATACCCAGGGACGGTGATGTTAAAAATGTAATAGTGGCCCCAAAAGGATATCATTTAGTTCAGGTAGATTTATCTCAAGCAGAGTTACGTATACTAGCACACTATGCCGATGAAATTTCAATGAAGCAGGTTTTTAAAGGGTTTACTGCTACATGTAGTGGAGCTAAGGATGGTTATGTTTTTATAAAAGATAAAACAGCAGGAGACATGAATTTCTTTTTTGCTATTAAAAACCTTAGGGACGGGGAATATTATTGTTTTGACTCATTTAAAGATAGGCCTGATCTTATTCATGTCTTAGGGAGGATGTTACTAGAGAAAAGCGGCGATAAAGATTTTAAAATAGCGTCTGATAACGTAGAAAATAAACAGTGGATACACCCCCTAACCCCAGATGAAGTTAATAAAGTGTTTTTACCCGGTGATAGTCTAGATACCGGTTCAGGCGATATACATATGTTTATAGCATCACAAATAAATAATAAGGTTATATGGAAAGTAATTAAAGAGGAAAGATATGATGCTAAGGCAACAAGTTTTGGGATACCTTACGGTACTACAGAAGTAGGATTAGCTTATAGACTCAATAAGTCTATAGAAGAAGCGAAAATGTTAATAGCTCTTGTTTTTGGTAAATTTCCAAAAATAAAACAGTATATTGATGATACTATAACAGCGGCTCAACTAACAGCTAGGCATAACGGGGGTATAGGTATAGTTAAGACTGAGTTAGGTAGAAAAAGACATCTTTTAGATATAGTAGATAGAAATCCTAGGAGAAGAGCGCAGGCTAGAAGACAGGCGGTAAATTTTAGGATACAAGGTACCTGCCACGACTTAATGGTAAATCACACAATAAGGGTAGATGAGGAGCTAAAGAAACGTAAATCTGGCGCTTACATTGTTAATCAGGTACATGATAGTTTACTATTTTATTGTCCTAAAAAAGAAACAAAGGGTTTTATATCGTGGATAAAACCAATTATGGAGATACAGTATTTAAACTCAGATGTTGATTTTCCTGTTGATATAGAGGTGTATGAGAGGTGTTGGGGCGGAAAAAAAGTAAATATATAAAAAAGTACTTAACTTTTTTTACAAAATGAGGATATATAGTAATAGAGGTGGCAAAGATGAAAACAGAAGATTACTTTAAACCCATGTGTTTTTTAGAGAAACAGAATAGGGTGGCTTTAACTCTAATCTCAACAAATAATTACACTAAGCAGGCACAAGATATTTTAAACAGAAAAGGCGTGGTTAAAATATTGGATCTATATAATAAAAACATTAGAGATCAGATGCGGGTTGCTTTTTTAAAATACTATAGAAAAATAGACTATATTAGTAAATATAAAATACTTGATAAAGATACAATGCTTGTAGAAGTAGCAACAACTTCTAAGGATAATAAAAAACAAACGCATCAGTATTATATAAGAGCTGTTAAAGTGTCAAAGGATTTTAAAATTTAAAGATACTAATTTTATAAAAAAGGAGGAATAATGGAAGAAAAAACAGTGAAAGAGATAATTGCAGAGGTTGATGAGTCTATAGAAGGTTATATTAAGTACCTCAAGGAAAAGCATGAAGAGTTTGAAACAAAGTTTAATGTGTTAAAGGAGATCAAAAGTCAAGTAGGAACTAATCAGATTAAGACAATTAATCCTGATCGCCTTATTTTAGTCTGTGCTGATTATCCTAACATAGCGGACTGGTTTTTAACTGAGTACGGTATAGTTACAAAAAGATTAACAGAGATGGAAGAAGTTTATGTTAAATGGTATGGCCCCAGAGCTAACTACGCTGAAACAGAAATGCAGAAAAATAAAGAGCATATAACACAGGCTACCATAAAAACTAAAGTTTCAATACTGTATGCTACTGAGTACAAAGATTGGCAGAATGAGTTATTAAAAATGAAGGTTGATAAAGAAATGTTAAAAGAGAGACTTAAAATAATTCATGATGCGCGATACTCTTTAAATACGCTGTCCATCCTGCGTCCTATATGGGATGTGGCTACCAGAGGTGATGCTCCCGTTGACGCTAATATGATAGACGCAGCAGACAATGAAATGAAAAACAATAAATAAAATAATTAGGAGGATTTTAATGAAAACAGTAAATGGTTTTACTTATGAACAACTAAAACTTGCAGGATGGACTGACGAAGTAATAAAAGGACATCCTGTGTACAAAGCTTTTTTTGAACCTGAATCAGCTCCACAGGCATCTGATGCGACACCTCAGGTTGTAAAAGGGGATGACAGATCCACTTTGAGTAAAGGAATGCATTCGTCGGATGATATGCAGGGAGATGCCTCTAATGTTCAATTTGGCGGTCCAAAGTTTGAATCTTGTGTAGTAGAGGCTAATAACCAGAAAACAATGAGATTTAAAGGTCCTTACACCAGATCAAGAAAACATTGGATAGTGTGTGATGATGGAACAACTAGGCCTTTTAATTGTGGTTACGTTGAAGATGGAGGAAGATGTATAGTAGAGGATGTTACGGATCCTCTGATTGGCGAAGATTCTTATGAGTTAAAGGCTGATCCTAATGTTCATGTATTACCCGGACAGAGACCGGCAAAGAAAAGACATTACAAATGGAAAGAATATAACCCTACCCTTTTAGCAGAATTACTAGGAGAGGGCGCAGCTAATGCAAATTCATGGTATTCCAGGGAAATGTTTCTTTTTAATACAATTGATAGGGATTCTGTATGGTGTCAAAAAAATAAACATACAAAAATACTTTGTAAATCAGATAAAACAATAGGGATAGGCTCAACTCTTTTTATTGAGATAAATAACCAAGCCAACGTGCATGGTAAGTATTTTACTTTTGATTATGTTATTGGTAAACAGGGTAGCGGTAGAAATACTAAGTATTCTGCTACAGTTGCTCCGGGAGAGAATGCCAAGAATGCTTTAACACCAGAGGAAGCGGCATATGAAACATACGATTTATCTTCTTTTATAATACCTGCTGCTGAAAAATATATACTAGAGAATCTGGCGCAAAAGTTTAAACTGGTAATAGACTTTTGTAGAAAGATGAAGATTATTACCCAAAAACAAATAGAGGTAGAGAAAAGATTATACGCAGAAGGTTATCTTACAGATGACGGTTTAACAACGGCTAATTATACCCCACCGAGCCCTGCTCCCACGGATACACCTGTATCACCTGCACCTGCACCTGCACCTGCAGCAGAAGTAGTAACAGAGACACCGCCTCAGCTTGTTAATACAGCTTCAGATGCTTCGCCTGTACTACCATATGCCCCGCCTGTACCACCAGAGGCTCCACCTGCACCACCAGCTGCTCCAGTTGCTTCATCTGCTCCAGTTGCTTCATCTGCTCCGCCTGCACCACCAGCTGCTCCGCCTGCACCACCAGATGCTCCGCCTGCACCATCAGAGACTCCACCTGTTGCTCCAGTTGCTTCAGCTGCTCCGCCTGTGCCTCCAGATGCTCCATCTGCACCACCTGTACTGCCAGCCCCAGAAAAAACTGCTGCTGCACCGCCACCTCCTTCTGCTCATGTATCATCGGCTTTACCAGTAGCAGAAGAGCTTCCTATAGATGTATCTGAACCGCCGGGAGTTCAATGTCCTTCATGTAGAACAGTTAGTGGATTAAATGAGACGGCGTGTAAGAACTGTGGAGGAAAACTAACACCATTTTAATAAAGGGTAAAAAAAAATGAGTAAGAAAGATAATTCAATTCCTTCCCTAATAGATTTTATGACAAAATCTATAGGGAAGAGCGAATATATATTTAAACTAAGCGAGATAAAGGAGCGGGATTATGTAGGCTGTCTCGTTCCTTCTCCCCAGTTTGAGCATGTTCTTGAAAGTAGTAAGGGCTTAATTCCTTATGGGAGTATAGTGGAATTTATAGGATGGGAGTCTGTAGGGAAGACAACATGGGCATGGCAGATTTTAGCATCTGAGCTATTATATGATCTTAGGTCTATAGGACATTATAACGATGTTGAAAGGTCTGGTCAGGGATATCAGATGGCTGAAGTTTTTAATGTAGATAACAATAGGTGTTGGATAAGTCAGCCTAATAGTGCAAAAGAAGCACTAAACAGCACTACAGCTTTTTTATTAAAGATGAAAAGTTTTAGGGAACAGCCGGGAGTTATAAATTTACCTGAAAAAGATAAACCGCATTGTGTTTGTATACTGGATTCAGTTGCAGCTTTAAACCCAACAGTTTTAATAGCAGGGGATGAAAAGGAAGAGAAGAAATCAAAACAGAAAGCTCTTTTAGCTAGTATGATGAGTGAGTACTGTAAAGGGATTACATCATTAGTAGTTAATGCAGGAGCTATACTAATCTTTATAAACCAGTGGAGACATGCTTTTGATTTTAAAAGATCGTGGAATGAGCCTTGTGGAGGTACAGCTCTGCGTTTTACTTATGACCTTAGATTTAGCATCATAAAATTATCTGTTGAAAAAGTAGGGGATGAAGAAGTTGGTTTAAAATGCCTTATAAAAAATATTAAACATAAATTTGGAACATCTAACAGAAAAGCAGAAGTTGTATTTGGGTGGGGTAACGGTCCTTATGATTTAGGTATGGATTTGTTTTATGATTTACATATTATATCAGAAAAAAAAGGATTTAGATTTCAGCCTAAAGGTAATACGTGGTCAACTATATTTATAAATGAAAAGGGTAGTGTAGCCTGTACCTCAGATTTAGAACCTGAGTTATTAAAGACACTAGCTGATACAAAAAATAAAATAAAAAGAAATGATACGCTGAAAGAGTTAAAGTTAACGGATATCAGATTTCAAGGCATAAGCGGATTGAAAAAAAAGTTACTTAAGGATAAAAAGTTACTTGATGAGTTAATAGATGCATGTGAGCTTAAAAGGTATAAAGCTTTATTTCATGACAGGTATAAGGCAATGAAAAAAAGACAAGAGGAGCTTAGTATAATAGAAGAAGAAGATATTACACATGAAGTTGATATTGAAAAAGATGAGAGTGGTGGTAAGATTAAGCAGATAGATGATGGAGGGTATACCTCTCCATTAGATGAAGCGCATAAACGTATGACGGAAGATGTGGCGGCTTTAAAAGGGAAAGAAAATGGAACTCAAGTTTAAAAGTTTACCTATTACTGAAAAGCAGAAAGAGTTATTTACAAAGATTTATCAGCTTTTTTTTAAGTATTGTAGTAAGAAATATGGCAGAGATACTAAGCACATGAGTTATATAAGTGCTTTTTTAAAGATAATAGAGCTAGACGTACTGCTGCTTCTATCTGCAGAAAAAGATCCTGATTATTTTATTGAATTAATGCAGCAGTTTGCAGCAAATATAGAAGATAAACTAATAAAATTAGAAAAGGGGTCCGCATGAAAGAAATAATTGTAGCTTTAGACTTAGACACACCTGTAGAGGCTATGGAATTAGTAAAGAAATTTCGTGAAGCAAAAGAGGATGTTTGGTTTAAGGTAGGTAGTGTATTGTTTACACATAAACATGGTCGACAGCTTATTAGTAGAATTAAAGGGGGTGGTTTTAAATTGATGCTTGATCTTAAGTATCACGATATTCCGAATACAGTTAACAAAGCTTGTAAAAACGCAGCAGAGATAGGCATAAGTGCAGATATGCTTACAGTACATTTGTCCGGCGGACTTGCAATGCTTGAGGCAGCAATGGAAGGAGTAAGGGCAGGTAAGCGTTATAGTACCAGTAGATTATGTAAGGTATTTGGTATCTCTATATTAACATCTATAGATCAGCGTATTTTAAATGAAGAATTAAATATTGATATGGAACTCAGCACGCAGGTTGATACTTTGGTCGGACTAGGAGATAAGGCCGGTATTGACGGAATAGTATGCTCAGCTCATGAAACTGAAGATGTGCGAAGAGAACACCCAAAATTGAAAATAATCAATCCGGGTATTAGGGTGAAAGATTGTGGGAATTGTAAATGGCCTGACGCAGGTACATGTGATCATTGTGCAGGAGAAAACTTCGGACATACTACTGAAATAGGCGGGACGCATGGCTGGCATTGTGAAAATTGGAAACCTAAGGATGACCAGAAACGTATCGCAACACCTAAAGTAGCATTTGATGCTGGCGCTAATTTTATTGTAATGGGTAGGCAGGTTTATCAGAACCCGGACCCTGTTAAATTTATTAAAGAAGTAAAGAGTAATCTGTAATGTATAAAGTAAAAACTGATCTATCTTTATTTGAAAGATCAAAGAGGATACAGAGCGTTACTAGAGTTCTTTCTAGTATAGTACAAAACGATATGGAGATATCAGGTAACGACCTTATTGAATTTAATAGGATTGTAGATTCTTTAATAAATGATATACAGCAATACAGAGAAGATGTAAATAAATATATAAAAGGAGGGAACTTATGAAACAGCAGTCAGGGTATAAGTACAGCTACAGCACTACAACTATTATTGAGTGGTTAATGAAAAATAACATTTTGTTATTTAATAAAGAGAATCCGTTTACATTAAAGTCCGGAAAAACTAGCAGCTACTTTTTTAATATGGGTAACATTAATAAGGGAGGGTCTCTTGCAATAATGGGTTTAATGTTTCAACAAAAGATTACAGAGATTATTAATCGGCTTGATCAAGATATTGTTGTGTTTGGGTCTGCTTATAAGGGTATACCTATCTGTACAGTAGTTGCTCAAACTCTTGATACGATGAACATTAAAAGAAATGCTTATTTTTGTTTCGACAGAAAAGAAGAAAAGGACCATGGAGACGGGGGGAAGTTTGTAGGGAAGGACCCAAAAGGGATGTATGTAATTATTGTAGATGATGTTCTTACTTCCGGAAACTCTTTATTACAGGCTGCAGAGAAGCTTAAGAAATGGGGCGGTACTGTTGTTGGTGCATGTGTTGGTATTGATCGTATGGAGCCAGGTGATGTAGATCCTGGCGGAAATCCAATGACTATGAGAGAGGTTATTTCAAGACAGATGGGTGTTACGATTGCTAGTGTAATTGATGTAGAAACTATAGCGAAAAGCCTTATTGAAGGTAACCAACATGAAGAAGAGTGTTTAGAAATGCTTAAAGCTATAGGACGTTAAAGAATGAAAATATATGTAGCTTCTTCCTGGAGAAATGAAAGGTACTCTGCAGTAGTTAAAAGATTAAGAGAGGAAGGCTTTGAAGCATATGACTTTAAAGAGACTGATGACTTTGGTTGGGGTGGTTTTAGTTGGGGAGATATTGATCCTAAATGGAAAAACTGGACATCAGTAGAACTTATTAAAGGACTGCAGCATCCCTTAGCTGAACAAGGATTTAAAAGGGATAAAGAAGCATTAGATGAATGTGATATTTGTATATTAGTTATGCCTTGTGGTAGAAGTGCTCATCTTGAGTTAGGCTACGCTGTAGGAAAAAATAAGAAGACTATTGTACTTCTAGACAACGGTGAGCCAGAGTTAATGTATAAATTTGTTGATCTTGTGGCTGATTCTATTGAAGGTGTTATTTTGTGGTGTTATGCACTTAAAGGAGAAGGTAAATGAAAGTTACTACAGTAGATATATGCCCTAGTTGTGGGTTTCCCTTAGTTTCAACAATGGCCTTTAGATATGCGGAGAAGTACTGCATGAATTGTGGTGGTAATTTTGGCATGACTGATGTACCTTACGTAGATATTACTTCAAAACTAAAACCTTTTATTACTAAGGCAAATAAGCAGTTTGATAAGATATGTAAACATCTTATAGGTGGAGGTATGAGGTTAAGAAGTTGTGAGAAGTGTAATGAAGGATCAGACCATTTACACCATGCAACTCCGGAAGAAAGTAAGAAATACAATAAGGCTTTAGATAGGCTGGTAGAGTTAAAAGGTTCGTACGGATGGAGATAATAAATGTTTGACTATTGGTTTTGTTCAGTCTGTGGTAAAAAACGACTTGATAAAGATATTAGTGTAGCTGTTCACGACTATTCTCCTAGTCATAAATTACCGAACGGAACATTAAAAAGAAATGTTAAATACTGTAATGATAATCTTGACTGTAAAGAAAAAGCAGAAGATATAGCGAAGTGGAAACTATGGTAACTAAACGTCCTTTGATAACAGACGATAATATCGCTACTGCTATGCATGTCTTAAAGCTAACACTGGATACACAACTGAAAAGAAAAGGAAAACTATGCTGGTTATCTGCACATGAAATGTTAGGTGTTATTACAGAAGAGTACCACGAGTTAATCGATGCAGTAAAAAGTAACCTTGATTTTGATATAAAGCGAGAATTACTAGATGTTGCTGTAGCTGCTTTATTTGCACTTGCTTGTATAAACAATGGAGTATTAAATAGGGGTAAATAAATGTCAAATGAAAAAGATATGGTATCCTCACCAGTTACTAAAGAGGAGCAGGCTGATTTAGATAAGGTAGATGTATTGTTTGAGGGTGCAGGGGATGAGGTTGATAAGAGTTTCCCGAACCAGGAGCCAAAGCCCGTAAAGAAAGCAGAAGATCATTTTATAGTTACAGCGGACTGGCATGTTGGTCTTACTCGATACTCCAGAGATAATAAAAAAGGTGTACCTGAAAGACATAAAGAATTATTAGAAAGTATAGGTTACATATTTAAGTATGCTTATGATACTAAAGCTTCGTTTGTTGTCATTGCCGGTGATTTATTTGATAATAATCATCCTTCACAGTTGTACTATGGTGATTTAATACCTATATTTAAGCAGATATCTGAATGGAAAATACCTGTGTTTATACTATCAGGTAACCATGATGCTATTAATACAATCCCACAGATGAATGCACTCAGAACCATTTTTAAATCTAAGTTTGATAATATAGAAGTCATAAATGAAATTGAGTTTCATTCTGGAGTCTTACCTGGTTATGATTTCCTATTTATACCTCATGTTAATCGTTGTGAGTATTCAGTATTTAATCCGGAAGCTGAGAGAGGGTTAATATCTGAGAAACTTCAATATCTTAAACTAAACCCTAAGAGAAAGAATCTGGTGTTTGGGCATGCACTTGTGCCGGGAAGTATACAGGGTGCCGAGAGATTAGTTATGCGAGGCGGAGAACAGACATTTGATTTGGAAATAAATGCCGAGGCATATTTTTTTGGACATATGCATACACCACAGGAAATGAAATGGAAAGGAAAACCGTTATATTATCCCGGTAGTATACAGGCTATAGATATGGGTGAGCGTGAAGATGAAAAGGGTTTTATTGATGCTTCAATAACAAAGGATGGAATCAAGATTAAAAGACTTAGTATACCTACTCGAAAATTAGTACAGATAAATATTGATAGTTATGATGATTACTTAGCTCAGTTTGAAACTGAAGGTGTTTCCTTGAGCAGTGCTTATGGTGATCTTAAAGATAAAATAGTAAAAGTTAAAATAAAAGTACCGACCACTCAGAAATCACAAATAAACGAGAGTAAGATAAAAAAGTTCTGTAAGAAAGCTTACTGGCTGGACATAGCTTATGATTTACAGAGGGAAACCGCCACTAGAAATGAAAATGTAACTATTGAAGCAGATCCTGATAAAGCATTAAGCGGCTGGTATGAGTCCAGAAAATATCCTAAAGAAGATTTTGCAGAAATATCAAAACGACATAATGAAATTATGGCTGAAGTAACAGCATTAAAGGAATAAGGTATGGGTTTCTTTAAGAAAATATATAAGACGGCTGAAACTTATTGGTTGAAAGAAAAGGTCGAGAATTTAGAGAAGCGGATTAAAAAGCTACAGGAAGATATACTTACGATAACCAAATTACAAACTATTCTGGCAGACACTTTTACAGCCCATGTAACTAAAACGAGTGTAGTGATGAAGAACTTAGCGGTATTTATAAATACTTTAAACATAAGACATAAGATAGATCATTTAAAGGCTAAGGATGTAACTGACAGTGTAATTAACTTAGATGAATCCATGAAACATTTAAATTCTAAAGTTGATTTTTTTACCGAAAACAAGGAATGAGTAAATGAGTAAGGATAAACAGCCTGAATTAGCTATGTACAGGGCTGCTCTTCCAGGTATGAATTAAAAGACTATATAAAGAGGTAATAATGGGACAATCGTTTTTGCAAGAAATATATATTAAGAATATGCTGTCTGTTAGAGAAGCTAAGATAGATTTAAGCAGGTACGGTACTGTAGGTGTTATAGGCGAGATAGATGATGATGCTGAGTTTTCTAACGGTGCCGGTAAGAGTTCTCTGGTTGAATGTTTTTTATTAGCTTGGTACGGTAAGGGTAGAGTTGATATATTTAACGCTATTAAGGATGATGCTGAGGAGGGTGAGATTCATCTCAAATGGATAGGGGATGAAGGCGGTAAGCAGATGCCTCTAAAAGTAATAAGAAAAGCAAACAGAAAGACAAGGGAGCATGTCAGAGAGTTATACATAAATGATAGTAAAACACCTTTCGGAGGAGGTAAGACAGGAACGGATAAATATATAGAAAATGTTTTAGGTTTAGATTTTGATACAGCTATAGCAACTAATTTTTTTATGCAGAGAAAGGATGATGCTTTTACATCACTTAAACCAGGCAAGAGAAAAGATTATTTAAAGAAGATTATTAATACCGAGCTGTATGATCTTGCGTATGAGAAAGTTAAACTGACAGTATCGGACTTAGAAAAAAGATTAGCTGCAGCTAGATTAGAAACGGAAGCATACCAAAAAGAATTAGATGAACTTAGTACTATAAATTTCGAGGATAAAGTAAAAGAAGCTAAAGCTAATATACAGAAATGTGTAGATGTAATGAAAGAGTACACCATTAAACTTGAAGACAATAAGAATAAGGTTAAGGGTATAGAGGGTGCTGTATTGCAGCAGGAAGATATGAAAAAAACAGTAGGTGTACTTAGGGACAGGTTAACCAATATAGATAATAGTAAAAAGGAATCTGTGGAAAATAGTGTTAATTTAAGAAACCAAGCAGCTATTATTGAGAATGCTAAAGTAGAATTAACTAAGTTACCCGATTATAGTTTTGATGAAGAAAAATTCAATGGGTTAGCTATAGAAGGTACCAAACTCAATAAAGATAAAGGTGTGTATGAAGGTAAAATAAAGATATACGAAGAAATAACTAAGGAAATGCAAGGGTTAGCTGAAAATTGTGCTTTATGCCGACAAAAGATAACTCAAAAGCATACAGAGGCTATAATTAAAGAGCAGAAAGTTTTAATCGACGATAATAACATTAAGATCAAGGAGATTGAAAGTTCTTTAACTAAATTACGAGAAGAGTACACAAAGCTGAACGCTATTAAAATAAAAAAGGATATGGTTAATAATCAAAAATTAAAACTTGAAGGTATAGTTAAAAACGAAGACAATAATACAAGCATGCTTAACTTACTAAAGGAAACCATAAGTAAACTTGATGAAGAAAGAAAAGGGGTAGAGTTACAGTATAATTCCGGATTAGAATCAATAAAGAACTCTCCTCAGATTGATGAAGCTTTTTTAAATAAAATGCAAAGGGAGTGTGAGGCCCTGGCTAAAGATATAGAAAAAACAAAAGATATCCAGAATCAATACTATAGCTACGTAGGCTCCCTGGAGACAAAACAAGCCCGAATACCTGAACTTGATGATAAAATAAAAAAGATCGAGGATAGTACCAAAGATGATGCTTATAACGTGAGGGTGTATAAGATTTTAATGGAGGCTTATTCTAAAAACGGTATTCCTGCTTTGATAGTAGACAACATGTTTCCTATTATTGAAGAAACTGCTAATTATATTTTATCTCAGTTTGATAATAAGCGTGTGATTGAGTTTAGTAGTTTAAAAGAGAAAGTAGGCGGAGGCTCATCGGAGAGTTTAGATATCTGGATACATAATTTAGTCAAAGATACTAAGAGGTTGTATGAAACGTATTCAGGAGGAGAATCAACCGGTATTAACCTATCCCTGCGAAAAGCATTAAGCGATCTTCTAGCTAAAAGGAAGTATAAAAGGTTACCGTTCTTAGTACTTGATGAGGTATTTGCGGCATTGGATCGTAGGCATAGGAACTTTGTCATTCAGATAATTAATTTATTAGAAAAAGATTTCAGTCAGATATTTATAATATCGCATACAGAGCTGCAATCAGCTTTCCCACAGATAATAAAGGCTGTAAAAAAGGACGAGGATACGGTGTATGTCCAGTGATGAGGAAGAAAAAGAGATTAAAAGATTAACAGAGGAAGCCCGGCGGTATATTATTATGAGATATGTGGTAGACAGGAAACAAATTCCTGATGTATTTACTTGTGATAGCTGTGGGGAAGCACACATCTGTAGTAATGCTTTTGATTTAGAAAATGTTAACGATCGGTGTATCGTAGAGGAGGGTAGGTGAAAACACATAAACAAATAATTAAGCAAGCACGTGCTCTTAATGCAGAGGGTTCTATATGTGGGATACCCTTTGAAAAATCGAGCGGCACTATATCCTCTTTGCCTACTAAAGGGCAGGTATGTCTTAATTGTAAGAAACAACAATCAGTATGTACCTGTGCTAAGGAGGGTAAAGGCGCTAAATTTAGTGAGGGTAAGTTAAGATACGATTTATTACCGGATAGAGAAATACAAGAAATTGTGCAGGTATTAACAGATGGCGCTAAACGTTACGCACCTAATAACTGGAAACAAGTTTCTGATCCCATTAATGTATACTATGCTGCATTAGAACGACATATTAAAGCGTGGAGGTTAGGTATATTAAAAGATTCTGATTCTGGTAGAACACATTTATCTCACGCAGGGTGCTGTTTACTATTTTTAATGTGGTTTAATAATGAAAATGAGCTTAGTACTAAATAGTATGGCTTTAATTAATTTGGATGATCTGGAGAAATAATATGCCAAAAATAACAGAAGTAAATATAATGTTTCCTACTGAGTAAGATGTACACAGAAAGAGACGCGTAGGGGTATCTGTGAAATTTTCCTGTAGGGATAAGTGGGAGTTAGCAAAATACATATTAGAAAAGGAATAATCATGAAAGTAATTGAACCTAGTTATGAAATTATTAAGTATGATGGAGGCAGTGAGGAACAAGTCTTAAAGCACCTGGAGGCTTGTGGGAGAACTTGTTATAAATCAGATCATAAGATTAGACAAGGATCAGCAGAGACATTTGTTAAAGGGTTAATGAAAGCAGGCCATGAGGCAATGATAGAGCATGCTTCTATAGCTACGGGAATGAGTACTAAAAACTATGAGTTTTTGAGAGATTATAGGTTATTTAATGGTACAACAAAACATATGAGCGATCCTGATATTGGTAAAGATAATGTTTTATCATTTAAAAAGGATTGGTATGCAAAGACTGCTCTTAATTTTATGAACTTTTCTTATCACGATAATATAGGGTTTCTTGTTTCTGGTAATTTCAGAGCTTGGAGAAATCTACTTCATGGGTTTAAACTAGCGCCTGATTTATTATCTACTTTTGTAAGGTTTTTTCCTGTTATGTTTTCTGATTTTGATATTCCAAAAGGAAACTCAGGTAACAGAGAAGTAGTTGGTATTATGTCTGGTCTGGATAAAATGCTCCCAGCAGTAAAGTTGCTGCATAAGTATGTCTCTGTTCGTTTTATATGTAATCGGGGTTTTTGTTATAGTGAAGATACTAAAGTGTTAACCAATGAAGGGTGGAAGTTTTTTCCTGAGTTAAAAGGAAATGAGATGATTTTAACTAAAGACGATAACAATAATATTGTAGAAGAACCTATAAAAGAAATTGTTATAGAGGATTGGAATACAGACTTACTCAGTTTTAAAAATACCGAGATGGATTTGCGTGTTACGCCTAACCATAATATGTGGGTTCTTGATGCTGAGAGTGGTGGTTATAACTATGAAAAAGGAAAGTTTATTAAAGCCAAGGATATGACCAATTCTAAGTACAAGATAGATAGGGGCGGTAATTGGAAAGGACAGATAGTGGATAGAATAAATCTACCGGATGAGATTGAGTTTGTATCTTCTTTTAATAAAAAGAAATGTAAAGGATTTTCAGTCAGCCCAGAGCCTTTTTTGGAGTTATTAGGGTTATGGGTTACGGATGGTACAATATATCCACCGAAAAATGGGAGGGGAAGAAGGGTATCCATACGACAGACTAAGCCTATAGCACATAGAAGAATAATAGAATTACTTGATAAATTGAATTTTAAATACTCAACACATAAAAATGATATTAGGATAAATTGTATTCCTTTATGGCGGTTTTTAATGGATGAGTTTATGCTACCTATTAGTGGGATAAAGTCTTATTTTTTAACCCTTCCGGTTTGGCTTAGAAATTTAGATAGTAACTTACTACAATGTTTTATTAAAGGAGTATTATTAGGAGATGGGTTTGAGGATAAAAGCAGAAAATTAGTATATTCTTCTTCTCTAACCTTTTGTGAAAACTTAGTCGAGTTAGCTTTAAAAACAGGTAGGTCTGCCTCCATAAGGGAATATCGCCCTAAAGGACATAAAAGATATTGGTCGGATGGAAGAATAAGCATACGCCAAGCAAGTTATGTTGTTAATATAGGAAAAGAACCTTATGGGGTTTTAACTAAACATTCCGAAGTAGCTAAGATAGGAGAACCAGAAGCTTATCTTGGTCTGGTATGTTGTGTAGAATTAGAGAAACATCATAGATTATATGTTATGAGAAATGGAAAGGCTTGTTGGTCAGGAAATACACATGAATTGGTACGTATGAGGCCATGTAGTTTTGCACAAGAATCAACCAGATACGTAGATTATTCTGATGAAAGTGATCGTGGTAAAGGTGAGATGAAAGCAGTTAAACCAGAATGGTTTACTCAAGAAGACCGGTTAGAGACGTGGATGATTGCTATGGAGCAGGCAGAAATTAAATATCAAGAATTACGTAAGCTAGGGGCTAGTCCTGGTGAAGCAAGAGGTGTTTTGCCAATCGATGTCAAGACAGAAATTGTCATTACTACTAACTTGGCTGAGTGGTATCATATATTTAAATTGAGAACAGCAAATGCCGCACACCAGTCTATGCGACAGTTAATGCGACCGGTATGTGAAGAGTTTAAAGATGATGAACCGGAAATCTTTGAAGATATAACCTGGTAATGCAATATAGAAAAGTTGGTTCATTTTAAGTGCGGGTTTTGTGATAAGTGGTGGACAGTAGGAGACGCACCTTCGGATCCCGAGCGTAGAAGATTCTACTACCGCCCTTGGCGAGGTAAGAAACAAAGATCAAAAAAGAAGGGGATTAACAATGGATAGAATTTTGGATTTAGTTATTAGGCTGATTGAATACCTTAAGGGCTTTTATCTGTATGACATTGGAATGTTTAAGTATCTACTGACCCACTGGTGGAATTACGTTGCACTGTGTATCCCGGTGTTAGCTTACCTGTGCTTCTTCGTTATAAAGTGGGTAGTATTGTTTTTCCCTATTCTATTACCGTTTGGGAGAATAATATATGCTCTTCAGCGGAGTGTATCGAATGTAATTAGTAATAAAATAACTAATAAGTTCGATAAGAAATAAATGGTAATAACAAAAGACCGGGTAACACTGGTTGGACAGAAGTTTGACATCAAGGCTAAAAACGGGAAGTATGTAACCTGGGAAGTATTTGATGAGGATCTTAACCCTGTTTTACCTTCTGTGTACCTCATGAATACTAAAGCTAAGCAGAAGGGGTGCATACAGTTGAACCCATTAAAGCTGTTAGAGGCAACTAACAAGATGGATACAGTTATGCCACATATCGGAGATTGAACTTGAAAACAGAATACGAATATATTTATTTTGAACTTAAAGAAAAGAAACCTAAAACAACTATTTGGTCCTGTCTAAACCGGAAGAGTGGAGATTTGTTAGGCGAGATAAAGTGGTACCCTGCCTGGAGACAGTATTGTTTTTTACCGTGTCAGGCTACGGTATTTAGTCATGGTTGCTTAAAGGACATTAACAGCTTTATTGAGCAACTACATGAGGAGAGGAAACGTGCATAAATTTTTAAAGTCTGTGGTAGCTGCTGCTACAGTCACGGCTAGTAAGGAAGGACAGAGGAAAATTGAAATTAATGTAAAAGTACCAAAAGTAGTTAAGGCGTATGTTGATCTACTATTAAAAGCAAATGAGACATTAATGAAAATTAAAGCAGAGCTAGGTGTGGTAAATCCAGTTTATGAACTTATGCGTTTATTACAAAAAGAAAATGAGCAACTACAACAGAAGTTTTTAAAATTGGAGAAATAACAAAGGAGATGGAGATGACAAATCAAGAATATATTGGAAATATATCTTACATATTAGCAGAGACAAATACCTATATGGATACTAATATATTAATTGATCTGCTAAATACTAATGGTTTCGAGCAGCAGCGGGGCGGTCCTTATATTAAAGGAGGCCGTGGTATATTTAAACTATTATCAAGCACATATGCTCATTTTGAGGGAAATAGTTTTACACAGAACAATATAGCGACACGTTTCGTTGAAGTAGGGACGCGAGAGCCAGCTTGGGTTGAATAGGGGAAAAGATTGACAGAAAAAACATTAAAAGCATTAAAGATACTACAGGATAATCCAAACATAGCAGCAAGAAGATTTGCTAAATTAATGTGGCCGGATAGTATTATGCATCGTAGAGTTTCAAATACAGGAAACGGCGCTACTACAGGTAAAGCAGGATGGTTATGTGGCGGTAGCTATTTAGCAAAACTTTGTAATAAAGAGCTTGTGTACAGATACCTTACTAGTAACGGGTATACTTGGACGTTTTCTCTTTCGCGTAAAGGAGTGGAGGTATTGAATGGGTAGAATAATCAAAGTCCCAATACGTAGAGGAGAGCTTGCTTTCTCTTATAACGTAAGTGTAGACTCAACCGGTATGTTCACTACGACTATACCTAATGAAATAGCCAAACAAATACAAGATGCAGGTATCAGGCTTGATTGTAATAAGCTCAGTAATCCGGGGCACTTTACATCTGATACACTAAAAGGAGTACAGGCTAAGGTTAGGGCTATTGTAGATGAGTTTTCAAGTAGAGAACTTATAGAAGAGAAAACGGTTCTTCAATATAAGATAAAAACCCGATGTACTTATTGTAAAAATCCTAAAGGAGGGTTTGTACCGAATGGTTCTCCTGAGTGGGTGGGGTCAGATGATTTTAAGTGGTATAGCGGTACTGAAGATTTACACTCAAGTAACCGACAACCATTTGGATTGGATTTATATGTTGCTCCTAGGATAAAAAGGGTATATAAGTATCTCAGCGGTAGAGAAGTAGTAGAATACGATCGAATAGAAGACCAAGATGTTGACCCTAAAACTAATCTCTATTGGTTATTAGGTATACACACTATGACTACTGACCATTGGGACGAGTTAGATGAGATTGAATATACAGAACAAAGGGCGTTGTTTTTTGTTGATTTTATAAAATATATCTGTAGTATAAATGAGAAATTAATAGATTTAGTAAAACCAGAAAATCTGATTAAAGCACTTGATAACCCTACTAAAGCATTACCTTTTGAGGAGAAATGAGTGAAATTAGAGGCAGTTAATTCTATGCATGTCATGACAGCACTGATGTGCTACTTTAGATATAAAAGAAATGCATTAGTAGCTAGTGAGGTAGATCTTTATTCTTATGGTAAAAGTGATATTGTAGCTGATACTGGTAAAGTCACTTATGATGTTGAAATTAAGACGACAATTAACGATCTTAAACGTGACTTTAAAAAGTATAAACATAGTATGTTAGACTATGCTGCAGGTAAGTCTAGCTACTGGGTGCCGAATTATTTTTATTTCTGCTTACCTGTTCTGTTAATAGATAAAGCAAAAGTAATTATAAACGAGCAGGGAAATAAATTCGGTATACTTTCTTATGATTATGAAAATTCTAGATTTTATATACCAGAGAAGTTTATTAAATCAGTACAGATAGGTAAAAAGATACATAATAGGTATGATACCGGAATTAGAAAGAAAATAGTAAAGAGGTTATCGTCTGAGTTATGTATTATATATCAAGATAAGTATGATATACGGAAGGAGGAAAAAATGTTCCTAGGATTCAATGCAGATAAAATTACGCTGGATAACTTTGAAGGTGTATTTAAGTGTAGGAAGAAACCGATAGTTATACATGCTTTACAGATTAACTTTCCTGAAGGATTCATAGTGACCACCCCTTCAGGAAAAGTAAAAGGAGAACCGGGTGACTATCTTATGTTTGGGCCTTCAGGAGAAAAGTATCCCTGTAAGAAGGATATATTTGAAAAAACATACACTAAGGTATAGGTTAGGGAGAGATAAATAATGGATGATAATTTAAAGAAAGGTATTATACTTGCTTCTATTCAGAAAATGTTCGGTGATAATACTTTTAATATTTGTACAATAGATAACTGCTTGGCTTTAAGTAAGCCTAAAAGAAAGCCTGCACAGTATGTAGAACTTAATGCGCTTCATTGTGTTAACTGGAAGGATATGACTCCTACTGTATATGCTTTTATCGTAGAGGCTGTTGAGGATATATTTCAGATAAAAGTATTTAAGGAAAAACCGACAGAAAGAAGAAAACATACAATACAGATGAGGATATATAAAAAGCTAAAAGAGCTTAGAGTAAAAAGACATGTGTAGTTATTGTAAGTGGGAAAAAGTTCGGGATAAGTGTAAGGTTATGCTTGACGATCCTGATTTCTCTTTTGCTTATAGCTCGCTTGAAGGTATACAAGAGTGGGTTGAGCTTAACGAGCATGTAACAGAGAGTCAAGAAGATGCTGTTGAAAATATAGCTAATAGTGTATACGGGAGGATGTGATGGTTGAAATAGACTATAGAATTGAAGTTATTAAGGAATCTACTACAGGCGATACTTACATATTAGTGACTGCTGGCTTAAAATATGATAGGTATTATCTTAGTAAGTATGGAAAGTACAAAACATTAAATGACAATAAGCAGACTGATTATAGTGATTTAATTAAAGTATCCCCTGCTGTCCTGCAGAGTCTTGCTAATGCATTATGTGGTTTCGGTTATATTAAAGCTAGTGGCGCTACTCTTGCAGCAAAAGATGAGCATATAAATGATTTAAGAAGCATGTCTGACAGACTATAGGCAAATCGTGTAGGCTCTGATAGACTCATTGACTTTATAGATAAACTGATAGAAATAAAGGAGGAGGATAATGAAAAAGCTAAATAGATGTTCAGGTTGTGGCCGCCAGCATAAAAAGAGTCATGAGAAACGAGTGCGAAAAAATAATAAGTACGCAGAGGGGTGTGTAACTTATGAGCAGCAAAGAAATAAAATACTAAAAGAGAGGGTAGGTAGTGGGTAAAAAGACATCATATGTCATCAACATTTCTAAAAATAATTACTATAACAAACCAAAAGAGAATTGTATTGAAACCCCTTTGTCTTTAGCTGATTTTATATTTAATATGTTTGATGATACAGTTATGTTAAGAAATGAGTCCAGCTCTGATACTCTGCGCGTATGGGATATTGGCTGTGGTAAAGGTAATTTAAGCAGGCCATTTAAGAAAGCAGGGTATAGATGTACCGGTATAGATATAAATTACTGGTATAAGGAATTTTATCCGGGTAAGTTTATCCCCTGTGATTTTATTGCTCAGTCTACTGAACTTTTACAAAAGTTCAGTAGCAAGTACACGGATCATCTTATTCTTTGTAACCCACCTTTTAACTACAGGGATGGTTCTACTCCGGAGGAAGTGTTAACTTACTGGAAGGGACAGGGTTTTGAAAAAGAACCCCTATACCCCCATGTATTTTTACATAAAATATTTGAAGTATTCGGGACTAGGGCTAAAGTTGTACTGTTTGTACCGATGGGATTTTTAAGGAATCAAAGGATACTAAAAAAAGGTAACTTTTCTGAACGATATCAGTGGTTAGTAGACACTGAAGAGCAAATAACCAGTATCCTTACTGTACCTATGAATATGTTTGAAGGTGTTCTTGTTCATAGCGATATTTTGTTTTGGAATATACAAGGTATGCGGCCCCACTACATGTACGAGCAAGCAGAATGAGAGTAGGTTTATATGCTCCTGACTCTACGATACCAAACCTTGCACTAATGAAATTATCGGCGTACCATAAGCTGAAACATGATATGGTAAGTTGGTATTCTCCTACAGACACTTACGATAAAGTTTATATATCTAAAATATTTACTTTTACGAAATTAGATTTTAATGAACAGCCTTTTATTAAAGGTGTAGAGTACGGGGGATCAGGATATAGTTTAAATACAGAACTACCTTTGGTTATAGATGATATTTCTCCCGATTACTCTATTTATCCAAAATTTAAACAGGCCTTAGGGTTTACTACACGAGGCTGCATACGAAAATGTTGGTTCTGTAGTGTATACGAGAAAGAGGGTATGATTAAACCATATAGAAGTATAGAGCAGATAGTGGGTGATAGAAAAGAAGTTCTACTCTTAGATAATAACATACTAGCGCATGAACATGGTATAAAACAAATAGAAAGACTAACAGAGATGCAAGTAAAGGTTGATTTTAACCAAGGGTTGGATTTTAGGTTAATTGATAAGGCAGTTGCCAGGTTACTTGCTAAAATAAATTGGTTAGTTCCATTGCGGATTGCATGTGATAGTATAGATTATATAGGTAAGGTAGTTGAAGTAATAAGTTTATTACGCTGGTATAATGTTACCCCGAGTAGGTATTGTGTTTATGTATTAGCAGTAGACTTTTTATCAACATGGAAACTGATATGCATCTTAAAAGGTTTATTTATTGATCCTTATGTTCAGATATATAAAGACAGAGATAACACAGAGCCTGAAAAAACAGTTAAAGAGTTAGGGATGTGGGTAAATCAAAAGCGTATGTTTCGCAGTATGTCCTTCTATAGTTTTCTTAAAGTACGAAACAGCTTAAAGTATTTTGAAAAACATATAGGTACAATAAAGGCATGGAGTTAATTAAGGGTAATATTTAAATAATGCTATTAAACGTAATGCAAATACCGGCACCGTATAATTTTGTAGTTCAGGTGAGATTTAAAGATCAGCCTATTTATGAATCTTATTTTGCAAAACTGCTATCTTTAACTAATAAAAAAATAGCTAATAGGGTTGAGCTTATTGAAGGTGTACATCTGGAATCTGAAAATATGAGAGCAGAAAAGTTTAAGCGAATGCCCTTTGAAGTAGGGTACGATAATGTAATAGGCTTTTTAGTAATTAGAGTTGATGGTGAGATACTTGCTAGTGCAGGCGATATGAAGAAAGCAATCAGGAGTGAATAAACGAATGATAATACTATTAGGTTAGTAATAAGGATGATTGTAGGTTTCTGTTTCTGGGTTCCAGCAACAATGATATTTTAAAGGACAAAATTAATGAGTGATAATAAAATAATGAATAAAAAAGAAATATATATAAAACTTATAGAAGATTATTGCAGGTTATTGCGTAAACCGGATAAAACATTTATAGAAAAAATGCAATTTGATAATGCACGAATATTGTTTTTTGATTATTTTTTAAATTATAAAGGACAAAGTAGATGAAAAGACCATTCATTCTTAATGTACCAAACAATAGAAAAAATATATGTTATAGATATGGCTGTAATCATTGGTATTTATGTTTAAAATATGACCCTAAAAAAGAAGGAAAAAATGATGAAGATATGACAAAGTGTATTGGTTTTATTGGAATAGGTGAAGAAGAGTCATATAAAAAATACAATATAGATTAAAGGACAAATCAAATGGCAAGTGAATCATTTAAAGCTAATCATTTAGCAGATTATTATATAAAACAAAATGATGAATTAAAAGAATTTATAAAAGCATGGGCTTTAAGTTGGCAATACCATAGTAATTTTGAAATAGAATTATTTAAAGATCAAGCTATAATTTTATTAAAAAAATATGAGGACAAAATAAATGAATAATGGTTGTAAAAAGTGGTTATTTAAATTAAATGGATATAATGGGCCGTATGTGATACATGGTGATGAATGGGATTATGTAGGAATAACACTTGAAATACTTATTAGAGCTATGTGGGCGATTAATCGGGAATGAGTGATAGGGGGGCAGTGTGAGAATATTTAAAACGATTTTATTTATAGGTTTTGAAATAAAACAATTGATTAATAAATTACTATATTTAGCAGGACTGAAGAAAAGAATAAAAATAATAGATAAATGTATTTATACAGGGCATAGTGTTCCACGTAAATTTAGTGGACTAGTTAAAAATTGGCACTATAAATATAAATGGAGATGGAAAAAAATGGACAATTTTTATTTGATAAAAAAACATATAGTATACATAACTGGAAGTGGCTCATGTAAGTTAATTCCCACTATAGAAATCTTTTATGCTCCTCATAGAATAATTATAGCAATAGAATGGTTATGGGGAGGTATTGGGTGGTGGATTAATAGAAAAACAAAGGTAAATAAGGAGGGGTAGTGGATACTACGGATATAAAATTAATCGGAGATATACTGCAGGAAGTTAAAGAAAAAAACATAGCTGCTATTATTGTATGGGACGTTGCGTCTAATAAGTTTAAGGTTTTAAAAATGCCTGTCGATAAAATACATAATTTAAGACAGAAGATGGGAATAGATAACTAACTTGGTTTGGTCAACCTCACGAAAAAATATGCACATGACCATTTATATATCAGTAACATACTAAAAATGAGTATGCACTGAACGCATAATTAAAAGCATAAAAGGAAAAGGTTTATGGAAGTTTTTTTTACAGGTGAAATTAGACACATCATTTTTAACGCTCCGGACACAGGCTTTACTGTAGCTGTAGTAACTGTCACTAATGTTATATCAGGCGAAATTCAAACAAAAGAAGTTAAAGTGAGTGGGGAGCTGCCGAAAGTATCAGTTGGTGAAGTTCTTGAGATAAAAGGAGAATGGGTTGAAACAAAATACGGTCAACAGATAAAGATAGTATCTTATAATTATTCTCACCCTACTACAGAACATGGTATTTTTAATTTCTTAAAGTCCGGACTAGTTGAAGGCATAGGCCCTACCTTAGCTGCAGAAATAATTGATAAATTCGGGACCGAGGCTCTAGATATCCTAGACAACGATATAACTAGATTATCTGAAATAGAAGGTATAGGGGTAAAAAGGATTACTACGATAAAAGAATCCTGGCTTAAACATAAAAAGATACGAGAGGTTATGATTCAGCTGCAGGCGTATGATATCTCTACCGGTTTTTGTATGAAAATCTATGATAAGTATGGAGTTGACTCACTGAATGTTATACAGAGAAACCCGTATAGGTTAGCTTATGATATAGAAGGAATTGGTTTTATTAAAGCAGATAAAATTGGTTTAAGATTAGGTTTCCCTACTGATTCTCCGGAAAGAATTAAAGCAGCTTTACTATACACCTTAAATTTAAAAACAAGCGAAGAGGGTCATGTATGTTACCCTTACTCTCTACTGATTGTTGCTACTATGGAACTACTCAATGTAGAAGAAAAACTAGTATATAGTGCTTTTACCGACTTAGTAAAGGAAGAAAAAATCATTTATGAAAAAGTAGAGGATAGGATCGGTGAGCAGTGGTATATATATCCAATAAAGCTCTATCGTTATGAAAAGCAAGCAGCTGTCTTTTTAAAAAGTATTATGGATCAAACAAATAGTACATTCAGAATAGAAGATATAAGAGACGAAGCTGATGTAGCTAATGAGGTGTATAATATAGCTGAAGGGTACGATATAAAACTTACGCAGAAACAAATGGATGCTGTAGTTAATTCTCTTACAGGAAAAGTTTCAATAATAACAGGTGGACCCGGAACAGGTAAAACAACAATTATTAAGATAATTATAAGATATTTAAATAAGAATTTTGGTGATGTATTAATTTCCATGGCAGCGCCTACAGGTAGAGCAGCTAAGCGAATGAAAGAAGTAACCGGCCATTCGGCTTCTACAATTCACAGACTGTTAGAGTTTAATCCTGGTGTTAAACGATTTATAAAAGATGAGGATAACCAACTTTTATGTAGGTACTTAATAATAGACGAGTCCTCAATGATAGATATTTCTCTGATGTACTATTTATTGAAAGCAGTACCCGAAGATACAGTAATAATTTTTATAGGTGACATGTATCAATTACCATCTATAGGCCCTGGAAATGTGCTGAGAGATATGATCGGCTCTGAAATAATACCTACTGTTACACTGGATGTTGTTTTTAGACAAGCAAAAAATAGTATGATATCTGTTAATGCTCATCTTATTAATGCAGGTAAAATGCCGCACTTAATACCTTTTAAAAACGGAAATGAATCCCCCTTTTATTTTATAGAAGAAGAAGATCCAGAGAAGATAAAAGATAAAATAGAAACTCTTGTAAGTAAATACCTGCCTGAAAAGTATGGGTATGATCCTATGCGAGACATACAGGTATTAAGTCCCATGAATATTGATAAAATTCTTGGTACTACTGTATTAAATCAAGAACTACAGCAATTATTGAATAAGTCACAAGTAGAAATAAAAAGAGGCTACCTTCTATTCAAAGAGGGTGACAAAGTAATGCAGATTAAGAATAACTATGATAAAAATGTGTTTAACGGGGATATAGGTTACATCGATAGTATACGTGATAAAAAAGTCTATGTTAACTTTGATGATGGTATAGTTATTTATGAAAATTTTGATTTAGATGAACTTCGCCTTTCTTATGCAGTTTCGATACATAAATTTCAGGGTAGTGAGTATCCTGTAATAGTATTACCTATCACTAAACGACATTATAGACTATTACAGCGTAATTTAATATACACAGGTATTACCAGGGGTAAAGAGCTTGTAATTTTAGTAGGATCTTCGTATTGGCTGCAGATAGGTATAAATAATAATAAAATACAGAAAAGGCACACTTTTTTAAAAAAGAGAATTATTTCAGAATCTGCTTGATTTTTTTCTGAAAATATGTTATTCTACTCATATGAGTAAGGGAGTACTATATGAGTAATATTAGACTAAATGTAAATCTTGATAAAGAGCTGTATAAGAAACTTAAGCTAAAATTAATGCAAAGAGACGAAACCATTACAGACTGGATAATCAGACAGATTGATAGTTACGTAAATAATGGGATTAAAATAAATTCGGATATAAGTAGTCCTCCTGGAAATATCGATTTCGGGAAGGATGTCTAACTATATCACTGGTGATTATATATTGGATAAATATGTATATGACCGTATAAACAAATTTAATCAGAGGAGGAAAGTTATGGCTGAAAAAAAAACAGTGCCTAAGCTCACGATACCACTTATTTCGTGTGATTTTGGTTATGGTATTACGAAAATCTTTAACGGGGTTGATGATCCGCTGGGTATCAAATCACTAGTAGGGGATCCTATTGGTTTAATCAAGTTTCAAACAAAAATTAAAGAAAGTAAAAAAAAGGGAAAATATGATTTAGACTGGATATCCTGCAGATACCCTAAAACTGATAAACGCTATTTTATCGGGGAATTGGCCCGGAGGCAGTCTGCACATGTTTACTACATTACAGATCAAGATAAACTATCGTATGATAGTACGAAAGCTCTCATTGATACCGGTATTGCTTTAATGCTCCCTGAGACAGTAAAAAATAAACCTATACCTTTGGCTTTAAATGTAGTGACAGGATTACCAGTCAGCCAGTATGTTAAAGTACAGCAGGAAGGATTACGTAAATCACTTTTAGGTGAGCATAGTATAGAGTTTGACTGGGATCGTGATAATTCCTTTAAACATGGATATAAGTTTAAAATTAACGAGATATCTATTATACCTCAACCTGTTGGTACTTTCTATAATATTATCCTTGACAATAAAGGTGATTTTTTGCCTGAGTATGAAACACTGGCATCCGGGAATGTAGCTCTTATAGACGTAGGGTACGGCACGACAGACTTATGTGTACTAAAAGGTATTGAGTACATAGAAAAGAGCAGCAGAAGCTCTAATACGGCAATGAGTAGTGTATTTAGCTATATTAGCAGTAGACTAGCTGAACATTCCGGAATTGAAATACCTGTATGGAAGATAGAGCCTGTTATCTCCGGGGATAGTAAAGAAATGCTTATCAGGCTGGAAGGTAAGACATACAAATTAGATAATATCTACCAGCAAGCTATTGATGCTATTTTTGAGGAACTAATGGCAGCAGCTAAAGGATTGTGGAGAACAGAACATCAGATCGACACTTATATTATAATGGGCGGTGGAGCAAAACCATTTGCAGAAAAATTCAAAACTACTTTCGGGACTAAAGGTAGTGTAATAATAGCTGATGATCCTGTATTCTCTAATGTTAAGGGTTATTATAAATACGGAAGGAGGTTGTTTAAATGAATGAAATAAAGATAAAAAAGGTTGAAGGCGGTTACTCTATAGAGGCTGTTACAGAATTAGAAGAAAAGGAGATAAAAGAAAATGAGTTAAATAAAGAGTTTAAACTTCAGGAGTCTGTACATGCTACTATAGAGGATGCTTTTGCTAAACAATTGGAATTATTTGAAAAGCGAACCGAAAAAGGTAAAGGCACTGAATATGGAAAAATAACTATTCTGAGAACAGCAGATATACCTACCGATGTCTTAAAGAAAAAAGCTACAGCTGAGGCAACTGTTGAAGCAGCAGTATTACCGGAAGAGGTAAAAACGGTTAAACATGAAGATGTGATACAGTTTGAAAAAGGTGCTGTTGAGAAAATAAAAGAAGCAGAGAAAGAGCAACTAAAATGAAGAAAAAACTAATAGCTATACTGGCTATTGCCGGAGCTGTTCTTACTGCTGTTCTCCTCATATTAAAGGAAGTTTTAAAAGGTAGGGTTACATATAATCATCTTGAAGATCTTAAAACCGGTATACGTGATGAAAAGAAGAAAAATGTAGATATTATCCGAGATAGCACAAAAGCAGTAAAACTACAGGATAAGATTATTAAGGAAAAAGCAAAACAGATCAAAGAGATGAATATGAATGAGCAGTTAGATTATGCTAAAAAGTTAGGGCTGGTTAAATGAGAAGATTCTTTAGAGAGTTATTTAAACCGGCATTAAAGTGTAAAAGAGTAGGGCATAAGATTACTGTAGAATATTTGAAAATAAGAAAAGAAGGTAGCTTCGGGTGCGCAGTTGAGGATTTTAACGCTAAAAGAAAAATATGCGGAAGATGCGGTAAAGTTATTAAAAAACCTTATAACCTTACAGTGCTTGATTTCTATACTAGCTGTAGTATGCCTGACTACATGTGGGATGAAATGAGAGAGAATGGGTATTTAATTTTAAAATATTATTAAAAGGATAAACTATGGACACTAGAACAGGCAACTTAATTTCAATAAAAGAGCTTGAAGCTCTTAAACAACAGGATCCGGATGAAGCGAAGTTTTTTAAAGAGATTGAAGCTACAAGAGAGCAAGCGAAAAATATGAGAGTTGGCCGTAATGATAGATGTCCTTGCAGCAGCGGAAAGAAATTCAAACATTGTTGTTTAGTAAGGGCTGGGTAATGTGTATATTTCATAAATGGGTGCTTGCTGAGATGACTGAAGGTATGAGGAAGAGGGGCTGTACAGGTAGAAGGGTTTGTATGAAGTGCGGTCGCTTGGAAATAAGGAAATCAAGCTTTTACTTTGGCGGTAATTGGTTACATAATAGGGATGTTGATCCTAAACAAATAAGAGTATTAATACCCCGGCCGGTAGAAAGCGATTAATAGGTATATCTGTTTATAATATGAAAAATCTACTATGTCTCTTACTCGGTCATATAATTACCAATATAGATTATATTAATTTTGAAGCCGACTGTGGTAGATGTGGTAAAAGGTTAGAGGTATCCTACGATATGTGTTACGGTGAAACTTATGTTGTAAGAGAGAAATAATGGATAATATAATTTATGGTCCTGATTGTATACGCTGCGGACTACACCATACTAGAAAAAATGTAGTGTACGGTAAAGGTAATCTCAAAGCTAACATCTTAATGTTAGGGGAGGCACCGGGTGCCGTGGAAGATGAGCTAGGTTGGTGTTTTGCTGGTAAATCGGGAGGGTATCTTGATACAGAAGTACTTGAATACGCCAGTTTACGCTGGAATATTCCTGCAACGGCTAATGTATGGATTGATAATGTAGTTCGTTGCCGACCCATAAAATTTGAGCACGGTAAGGTTAGAAACAGACAACCAAATGGTATTGAATTACAAGCCTGCGGGGTATACACACGTAATTTAATTAGTGTAGTTAAGCCTTATTTAATTATATGTTTGGGTGCAGTACCTGCCAGGTATATCATACATTTATCAGGAGAAGATATTATATGGAGGAGAGGCGAGTTGTTTTTTTGGGAGGGTAGGGCTGTGCTGCCTTTACACCATCCTGCAAAATTCTGCTATGATTACGAGACAACCAGAAAAGAAACAAGACTCCATATAGACAATAATAGAAAGTACATAACAATGGCTTTAAATAATATAAATATATCCCAGGAGATGATTAGATGAAAAAGTTAATTATTGTAGTTTTATGTATGTGTATGTTTTTACTTATAGCAGAAGAAAAACGAGTTATAAAGTTATTTGAAAATGGTGTGAGAGATTTTACGTATACTAACTCTTTTTGGCTTGTTTCTCCTTTTGTCTTTACTGAACTGTTAGCGGCTTATTCAGTACAGACAAACTACTTGCAAAAAAGTACAAGCCAGGATAAAATAATAAATGCTTTAATAACTCAAACTAATTTGGATCTAAAATTAATTAGTTATACTGAAATGCAAAATAAGCAACTAAACACTGAACTTCAGAGTAAGAAACTCCAATTAGTGTTGTGGACAAGTGGAAGTTTAGTGGTAGGGATAGGATTAACTGCTTTAATATACAATATAGCAGGTAACCATATAAAATCTATTAATAAGGAGTAAGTTTATGTCAGAAAATGAAGTAAAAAAAGAGGATGGATCGTCTATACCCATGGATGCAAGAATGGATATACCGGAAGACGCTCCAGGAAATTTAGAGCCGAATATACCTCAGCCTGAGCCTGAGTTCCTGCGGCCTGGTGTAAATAAGTCTGAAGGAGGTGTACCACACCCTGAGTTCCCGGCAAACGATGAAAATAAACCTGAAGAAAATATACCTCAGCCTGAGTTTACAAATGAATCAGTAGCAGCTGTACCCCCTCCCCCGCCGCCGCTAATTAATGCAGCAGAAGATAAATTTATACTGGATGAGCCTGTAGTAATAGACGACTCTGCAGTAACAAATGAATCTGTAGCAGAAGATGAACCTGCAGTAACAGGTGAACCTGTAATAACAGATGAGCCTGCAGTAACAGGTGAACCTGTAATAACAGATGAGCCTGCAACAGGAGATGTACCGGCAGCAGGAGATGAGTTGCAAGAAGCTGATGCCCCTATCATGAGTAAAAAACAATTGCGCGGCCTTGTAAAAGAAGCAGGTATGAAAATCCCAGGATACAAAAAATTATCTGCAGAAAAATTACAGAAGGCAATTCATGAGTATGTTCCTCCGGTAGTAGTAACAGATGAGCCTACAGCAGATATTAAAGATGAAGTACCTGGCGAAGTACCTATTGAAGATACTGAAGAGGGAGCACCTAATGAAGAGCATAAAGGTAACTCAGAAATAAGGCACCTTAAAAAAGTTGTAAGAGCAGAGTTAAGTAAAAATTACGCTGAGCGTATACTTACTGCGTTTGATACAGCACTTAAGGAAGAGAATGATGGTTATCCGAAAAAGATATTACTTGGAGCTATAAAACATATTCTTAATCCTAAAATTGCTGCTAGTATTGCCCCTAAACTGTAAAGATAATGAAAAAATCAATTGAGGATGTTTTAAGAAAAGAACTAGGTAGTATTCATGACTCTGGTAAGTTAAGAGATATTGTAATTATTCTTAGTGGTTTATTACTACAGGATATGAAAGCGGTATCTGAAAAATTTACAGAACTTAAGAGACAGTTACAAGAAAGCCCTAATAAAGAAGATGCATCTTTTATACGGTTTTTAACTGTACTACTATCTCTTGCTATAGGTAATATGGCTAAAAGAAAAAAATGAAAAATTATCTAGGCACTAAAGACGTATATAAGCTTTTACGCATTAGTAAATCAGCCATTAATAACTACGTAAAAACGGGCGTATTTAAAGCAAAAAAGAAAGATCCTTTTGGAAAATCGATTAGGGTTTATACATGGGAAGATATACGGCAATTAGCTTTATTAAGGTACGGACCTATAGTTACTAAGGAATTTATAATCAAATGTCCTTACGGTACCTGTAAAAAGCCAATGAAGGTCTCGCTATTATACTTAGCATATGAAGAATTAAAAAGTAAAAAGTATATTTAATGGAGAGTAATATGGAAGATCTACAAAAACAGATTGAAGATTTAATTAATAGAAATTGTGCTGAAAATGAGAGTAATACACCTGATTTTATTTTAGCTGAGTATCTACTCGATTGTTTAAGAACATGGAATAATACAACGAAAAAAAGAGATAAGTGGTACTCAGTTAATTTAGAGCCTGGTAATAGTAGTTTTGCTTGCTGTACCGACTCTGATAAAGCAGTTAAAAATGCCCATCATGAAGAGGTACACTAAAATATACACAAGGGCAACGATACTGACACCCTTGCAAGAAAACGGACAGTAGAGGAAAAACTTCTTCTGGTATCACGGCAGTCGAGAAGCCAAGTAAACAGAGAGGATAAAGGAGGTTAAACCCTCCTCCACGCGAGAGCCGCGTTAGGATCAACTGGTGGTTGCTGAGGGATTGCGCATAACCGATGTAATTGACTGCCACGTTTTATTATCTAGTAGAGCGGACGATATCCATCCTTACTAACGTAAGAAGACAGAGGCGAGTTCATAGAAATATGTTCCGGATTTTCTATGCTCTATAAAGATAGAGGCTTTTGTGGTTTAGCCTACTGTTCAATTAAACACTCCCTCTTCAGAAACGTGGGCTACGTTTTTGGCGGTTTTCAAGGTTTGTCTGTATCAAACCTTGGTTATGGAAAAAGGGAGATTTGTAACTTCCTACTATGATGGCTGAGGGTGTCTTGCTGCCGGTGAGGAGTTCTGCAGAATTTCAAGACACGGATGGATCTACTGGGAAACTGGGGAGAATGCGGCCCGATGCCATGTCTTTATTTATGTTATTATGATTATAAATAAGAAACGTATCTTTTGGATCTTAATATGTGGTTTGTGGGTATTTAATATTTATATGCTCTTTTTTAGAAGAACACAGCCGCAAGAACACGTTATTAAGTTTACCAATATTGAGGATTTACGAAAAGAAGATCCTGAGGATCCTCGCATAAAAGAATTTGAAGAAATAATTGAAGAATGGAGGCCAATAATTGAATTGAATATTAGAGCATGGATTAAATCAAATGAATGAGGAAATTATATGAGTCACAATTGCTTTTACTTGATTTATGTTGTATACTTTATTATCTTATAAAAGGAGGAAACTATGACTGATGAAGAAAAAAACGATGACGCTCTGGAAGAAACTGCAGACGATACTGTAGAGGAAGGAACTACAGACGATAAGTCTGCTGACTATGATGATGAGTCTGCTGATGATGAGTCTGCTGATGATGATGATGAATCTACAGATGATGATGAGTAAATAGAACAACGAGGAATAACATAACATTTTTACCCAGTCGTTATAGACGTAGGTTCAAACCAAACTGGGTAAATAAAAGCTGTGACTGAATAACTGATGTAGTGTGAGTAAGGTATATACCACCCTGAGGAAATGCAGGGTAAAAAGCTTACTTAGCTTGGTATGGTAGTTCTCTGTGGAAATTAAGGTATTCTCTTTTATAAATGGACCAATTTATAAAAGAGAAGTCGGCACGTATGGATATACTCTACTCTACCGTGTCCGTGGGGGTAAAGCCCTTCTCCATTTATTTCTGGGACGTACGCGACTTCCAGAAGGATGACTGAAAATTTAACTGCAGACTTAACTTGTAGGTAAAATGACAATCCTACCGGCTTTTTATTCTAAAGGACAACACTAAAAATGGAATTAATAACTTATAACAATAACAGACCTTTTATTAAAGACACAAATATATCTCTAGCAGAGATTGCTAAAAGCTTACAGGGAGAATTGTCGATCGATAACATTTTAAAATCGTTCCCTAGCTTAACCCTTAGTCAAGCAATTGTAGCTTTTCTCTTTTGGAAAAACAGTAAACATGAAAAACTGTTTACTGAAAATAGTGAAGCTGTAGCTAATATAGCTTAAATATATAATAAATAGGAGTAGAAAAAGATGTCAGAAAACACAAACATTTATGTCGGGAATATCCCTTATTCCGCAGACGAAGGATCGTTGAGGGAGCTATTCGTTAAACACGGAGAGGTAGAATCTGTGAAGGTAATAACTGACAGAGATTCTGGTAAATCTAAAGGATTTGCCTTTATTAACATGATGGATGAAGAAGGAACTCAATCTGCAATTAGTAATCTACACGAATCTGATATGGACGGTAGAAAATTGGTTGTAAATATTGCCAGGCCCCGTAAACAGCAGGAAAATAGAAGCTATTAGAGGCGGCATTTATCTTTAGGTAAAGAGCTTAAACCCAGCTATAAGAAATTACTCACACACAAATTTATCAAGGATATATCAAGACAGTATTACCATGTTTGCAAACATAGGTATGTACCCGGGACTATCAGATACAGCATCTGTAAGAGTAACTGTATATGATAGTTCCGGCTGTGTTGATATGTATCTCTACATTGAGCCTACTGAATAATTATACTGTGGGCTTCCCCTGGCCACTGACAATGGAAGCATCTGTACGGGCAGCCATGAAGTTTCCCCAGCCCGTGAATAACCGGATATCAGGGTGGCTTACTATATAATTATTTAGGACAGAAGTGAGGATTTATTTTATGAGTTGTGACCATCACATAGAAAAGAGAAATTTTATATGTATTAGGGATTCTGCTATTGTTTATAAATGTAGCTGTGGTATGTATGTTTTTAATTCTACTCCAGAGGG
>Ga0114923_10000365_pt1 | contig 37805 bp, 17 predicted proteins | sample SumtaG_FD_89578 | JGI IMG/M metagenome (GOLD analysis project Ga0114923, IMG submission 89578) | Deep subsurface microbial communities from Indian Ocean to uncover new lineages of life (NeLLi) - Sumatra_00157 metaG | ecosystem: Environmental > Aquatic > Marine > Oceanic > Sediment | place: near... | reverse complement strand
TGGCCCAGGAGGTCGTGGGTTCAAGTCCCATCGCTCACCCTAAGAGACGGGGCGTGGCGCAGTCCGGTAGCGCACCTGCTTTGGGAGCAGGGGGTCGCTGGTTCAAATCCAGTCGCCCCGACTTCAAAATCCCCGACGAGAACATCGAATTCCGTCGGGGATTCTTGTTTAAGCTAGCAGGGCCATTGAAGAGGCCAGGTACCCAGACAACCCCAAACAACCCCAAATAACTCCCGTTTTAGCATACGGATTGTAGCATACGCAATTGACTTGCCAGCTCGTGAACTTGCGGTGGCTCATTTACCTCCTACGTAGAGAGTCACCTGATATGCTGAATAATGAATCTAGTTCAGCACACCGGATTTTGAGTCCGGAGACTCTCGAGGAGAGATTCGAAAAGTGTGCAATAAAGTGTAGCTATTCCCGGAATTACCGCATTCCCCGCCGGATAATGACACTTCAGGGCAGGAAAACGGGGCCGGGATTTGACCATGGTGACCAATCCTGACCAGTTTACTCGACAAATAATCCCCACCTGTGCAATAAAGTGCAGCTTCCTGATATTTTCCCTAATAAGCTTGCTACTTTACAAAGTATAATGTACCTTGCGCTGGTAGCCTTCCCTCGAAGACTCCCGAGTTAATTGATAGACAACGGTGACGCCATATACGTTCGGGAAGAGTATGTAAGGTCTTTGGATCATTTAATCGGACGTTAGTGCAAAGCCTAAGCTGCTGGGCCGGTATGCAGAGCCCCGTCGATGGGCTCTGAGCCGGTTTATGCAGGCTGTATAAGCTGGAAAGTTCTGAGTTGACAGAAGGCGATAATTCGCTGAAAATGTAAAGTATGGAGCGAATGAACAAGAGGTCGCATGAACTTCTTATACAGAAGGAAACAGCCTGCTTTCCCGTTTTGTACAGACTGTATAATCATTGTTAGGCCGCTAAGGATATTGAGAAAACAATTGTTAGGATAACCTATCATTCAAAACAGAGGAGACCTACAATAGACAAGGGTGGAACTTCCGAACAGGTGCTGCGCCGTCCAAACGGTGGAGGTGCAGTCAACGGCATTGGTTCGGATTTTCAGATCAATTTAAATACTGGTACAGGCAGTTATGCGGTACCAATTGACCTGCCAGACGGCTATCGCAGCCAGTCTCCTCAGTTAGCCCTGCAATACAGTTCCGGTGCCGGACACGGCGAGCTCGGGTTAGGCTGGAGCCTGGGCACATTAGCGATCAGTCGCGATACGCGCAGGGGCATTCCTCACTACAACGGTGATGACACCTTCTTGCTGAATGGCGAGGCTTTGTTGCAGCTTGGTGATGGAGTATTTCGTCCTACGGTTGATCGTACCTTTCAAAGAGTGCGCCGTTTAGCGGTAGGCTGGGAAATCACCGATCGCCAGGGTACCCGCTATTTTCTGGGCACGGGCGCACAGAGCCAGGAACAACACCCGAACATTGTCAGCGAGGATGGTGTACTTTACTGGTTGTTAGATCGGATTGTCGACAGCAGCGGCAACGAAACTACATTTACCTATCTTGAGGACAGCGCGCGACGGTATCTGCATCGAATCGAGTATGCGATCTTTCGGATCGAGATCGACTACGAATCCCGCCCGGATGTGTTTACTTCCCGTCGTGGCGGATTCGCACGGACGACCCGCTGGCGTGGAATTCGTATCGCTGTTCACAACACGGATTTGGATCCATCTCTATTACGCCAATATGCACTGACCTATCACCAGGACCCGTTGGCTAGGCATTCGCTACTGGCCAGCGTGACTCTTACGGGGTTTCTTTTTGACCCGGAAGAACAAACAGAACATGCACCACCTTTACGCTTTGATTACACTGACTTTGCACCACAACGCCGCACGTTACACAGTTTTACGGCAATGGCGGATGCACCACCAAGCCTCAACTCAGCAACTGTGGATCTGATTGATCTGGAAGGGTTCGGACTACCAGGGGTGATTGAAGCGACCCAAGTTGTACACCGCTATTGGCCAAATCGCGGCGGTAACCGATGGGGTATTCCACGGAAGTTAAAGGCGTTTCCGCAAGGGGCAAGTCTAGCTGATGCACGGGTGCGCTTTGGCGATATGAATGGGGATGCCCGCGCTGATCTGTTAGTGTCGCGTGGTTCTCTGACTGGCTATTACCCGGGCGAAGCAGGATTGGCGTGGGGTCGGATGCAGCGCTACAGTCGCAACCGCCCGACCTTCGATGCCCGTGATCGTCACGTGCGTTGGTTAGATGCCAATGGTGACGGGCAAGTCGATGCCATGGTGGCGGAAGGGGGTAATTTTCTCCTATATGAAGGAAAGGGAGCGGAGGGTTGGGAACCACTGCCGCGACCCATCCCGCGACAGCGTGATGAGCCTACCCATCCTAATGTGAGTTTTGATGATCCGAGAGTGCGTCTTGTCGACATGACCGGGGATGGTCTCATTGACATTGTGCGCATCTTCGCCAGGCATATTGAGATCTGGCCCAGCCTTGGCGCCGGTAAATGGGACGAACGGCAAGTGCTTGTTCTGCCGGGGCAAGGTCCGGCGCGGTTCTTACCGCGCCAATGTTTCCTTGCAGATATTGACGGCGATGGCTTTACTGATGTGATTTATGTAGATAGCGATGCGATTTATGTGTGGATCAATCAGTGTGGTGCAGCGATGGCGCCAGCCCTTGTTATCCGTTATGCGCCTGTTGCCTCTTCTGAAACAGTGCGGACTGTAGATATGCTCGGCACCGGAACTTCCGGACTACTGTTTGGTTTGAGCTATCGGGCGGGGCATCGTGAACCTTATCGTTTTATTGATTTTACGGCAGGAACCAAACCTTATCTGCTAAGTCGTGTTGACAATGGGATCGGCGGGGTCACAGAGATCAACTATGGAGCCTCTACAGCTCATCGTCAGCGTGACGAAGATGTCGGCCGGGATTGGCCCACGTTTTTGCCGACCGCCGTTCAAGTCGTTAACAGTATCCATCGTACCGATACCATCACCGGACAGACGCACACTGCGACACACCTTTATCATGATGGCCATTACGATGCGGATACCCGTCGGTTTATCGGTTTTGGCCAGGTTGAAGTGAAAGAAAGCCATGGTGCCGAGACGCTTACCGGCCTGACCCGGCATTACTTTCATTTAGGACAGGCGGAGGAAATACCTCATCTGCCAGTAACCCATGCAGTGGCCTTGCGCGGGTTTTTATATCGCAAGGAAATATTTGGTCTGGATGATACGGACCAGGCAAGCAAACCTTATTTAGTGGAATCAACACAGTGGAATGTGCGTGTCGTCGCCATCAGCGAGGACGGCAGCGAGGTCCTCTTTCCTCATCAACAACGACGGCAGGTGGATCGCTACGAACGTACGGACGAAGCAAATGTTTTGATTACGGAACTTGAGCACGATGATTTCGGTAACGTCACACTGGAGCGGCGTCGCAGTCAACCAGCCAATAACATCAATCCCGCACAGGTTCTCGAGTATCATGGGACATATATTAACGATGAAGATCGTTGGATCCTCGGCTTGCCTTTACGCCGCACACTGGTATCTGACGGTGAGCGCCTGGATGACACACGCTTTTATTACGATGAGTTGCCGGAAGGGCTAAGTAGTGCAGGCTTGCTAACACGACGGGAGCGCCTGGCTTTTACCGCGCCACTGCTTAATGCCGTGTTTGCTGATACTGCGTTGCCGGAATTGACTACGTTGGGTTACCGGCAACGTCTCGGCGAGGATGGCCAAAACGAGGATTGGTTTGATGAATATAACGTTGTGCTCAATCCTCGTGGCGATATTCGCGAACACCGAGATCCGATGGGACAGGCTACCGTCATTGAGTTTGATCCGGAACATGCTCTCTATCCCATTCGCGTTACAAACCCCGCTGGTCATGTTTATCAGGCCGGTTATCATCCGCGGTTCGGTGCGATCACGTCGATGATCGACCCTAATGGAAATGCCACGACGTATACTTACACACCTTTGGGCCGTATACTCCAGGAGGTGAGACCCGAGGATACGGAAGCCTTACCGACCGTCGAATACGAATACCATACGGACACCTTACCCATTTCCACAGTGATGGTGCGACGCCGGGAGAGTGGCGAAGCGACGACGCGCTGGAGTGTGAGCTATTATGACGGTCACGGTAATGTGTTGGAGACGCGCAGCCGTCTGGATGACGGAAACTTCCAGGTAGGGGCGCGGGAACGGCGTGACCTGCGCGATCTGATCGTAGCACGTTATCCGAGCTTCATTTCTCCAGACGCCACTTTTGATTCGGCCGAGGGGCCGGCGGAACCCAGCATGCGCTTTAGTTATGATCCCTTACAGCGTGTTTTGCAGGCCATTGATGCCGCCGGTCAAATTGCGCATGCCGAGTTTGAAGCGGATACCTTTAAATATTTTGATACCCAAGATAACGACACCGCCTCACTGTTTGCCAATACCCCTCGCATACAACGCGTTGATCCGGCGGGACGTGTCACGACCGCTATAGAAGAAACCGGCACCGACACCCAGACCACCACCTACCGTTATGATGCCGCGGATCATATGACAGAAGTAGTGGATAGCAGTGGAACTGTTTTATTGCAGCAAACATTTGACTTTGCGGGACGTAAGCTTCGTATCGATCACCGCGATGCGGGGATGCGTCGATTCCTGCATGATGCCCGTGGTAAACTGGCGTTATATGTCGATCCTCAGGATCGCCGTATCGGTTACCGGTTCGACAATATCGGGCGTCAAATCGGTATCGACTTCGACGAAACAGAAATGGAACATTTTACCTACGATACAGGCACCGGTACGCATCTCGTGGGGCGACTTGCTGAAGCTACAGATGCTTTAGGTACGCACAGCTTTTCCTACGATAGTCGTGGTCGCATAGCCGAATCAATACGTACTGTTATCGGACAAAGTGATCCATTCACTTATGGTTTTACATACGATCCGGATGATCGCCGCCGGCAGGTGACGTATCCGGATGGTTCGGTTGCAACTTATAGCTATGATGCAATCGGCAGATTGTCTGCAATTACCGATTTAATCGAACAAATCGATTACGATGCGCGCGGTCGTCGTGAACGGGTAGTCTATACTTCCGGTTTGGAAACGAGCTCTCAATACGAAGCAACTTTAGAACGGTTGCACGAACACGCACTAACTAATCCGACTACCGGAGAGGAGATGTTCCACCAACGTTTTAGTTACGATTCGGCCGGTAATGTCACCGCTATCGATGATCTGCGTTCCCCTGGTCCTGGTGCGACACCTGTTTCACGTAGCTTTGAATATGATGCTTTAAGTCGATTAACTCGGGTGCAAGGCGGACCAGCCAGCGATTCTTATGATTATCATTTTGAGTTCGATGGTATCGGCAACATGACCTTGAATGAATCGGCACGTTCCGAACCGCTGAGGCATGAAGGTGCCCGGTTGCATAGTTATGAAGGGCCAGGCGGCCCTCAGTCTATTTATGAATATGATGCCAATGGTTGCATGCGTACTCGTCCTGGTATGACGTTGGAGTTCGATCGGCGCGATATGCTCGTACGGGTCGTGCGCGAAGATAGCATGGATGTTGAGTTTGCATATGACTATGCAGCCCGGCGTATACGCAAACGGGTCCGTAGCGGTGCAACAGTTCAAGATACGATCTATATAGGTGAATCGTTTGAAGTCCGCCCCGATGGTACCCGGATCCGTTATATTTCCGATCCGGAAGGGGCTGCTACATTGGTGGTACGTCAGGGCGCGGGCACGCAGGTTCTGCATCACGATTATCTCGGCAATACGATTGTAGTTCGTAATACGGATACTGGTCAGGCGCGTGAGGTGCATTATCTCCCTTATGGAGAGATGCGTAACCCTGGTGGCGATGTGGGTGAAGTGTTGTTTGCCGCGAAACGCCTGGATCCGGAAACCGGCTTCTATTATTTTCGGATGCGTTATTACGATCCGTCGATTGGACGCTTTATCAGCCCAGATCCGATTGCGGTGGTAAACGCTGAGCGCGGTCGGCTACGTCCGCTGGCACTTCACCCCTACGTGTATGCCTTGGATAATCCCCAACGATATACAGATCGTAATGGACTGTGGACATTCTGGGAAGGTTTCCTCACGGTGCTGGTGGTTGTAGCCGTAGTAGTCTTGACCGCAGTCACTTTTGGGGCGGCCGGCGTTATTGCACTCGGCGTCGGTGCAGCAGTTGGTGCCATCATAGGTGGTGCTACTACAGGCAGTGTGGATGGTGCTTTGGTAGGTGCCTTGATGGGCTTTGGAGTAGTAGCAACAGCATTATTTGGCACCGCGCTTTTTGGACCTTTTGTGGGTTTTACCCTGGCTGGGATTCAGGCATTAGGATTCATACCGAGTGTGCGTCAAAATCAGGTGTATAAAGATATTCTCGGCTATTCCAGTTGGCTCAATCCCTGGTCCTGGCCAGGCCATATCGTCGGGGCGGTTATTTTTATCATTAACGCGATTGTCTATGGTGTGGCGTATGCTGTGACTTGGGGAGACCCACCCGATTGGGCGGACATGAGCGTCAGTTTTGAGCAAGGCATGATTGTTACAGAAGGTGGATTGATAAGACCGGGGCGCGCATTTAATTTCGGTGCCTTTACCAATCTGAATCCGGATGACGCCGGTGTTTCGGACCCTGCAACGCGTGAAGCTATTTTGCGCCATGAACGTGGCCATAGCCTAAACAATGCTTACTTTGGTGTATTACAGATTGGTCGGATCGGCGCCAGCTCACAGGATGATTCATTCTGGGAACAGATGGCAGAAAGCAATGTGAATCCAAACGTACCAGATCTCACAGGAGATAAAGATGAACGGCGGCGCAATGGTGGTCGCGGTTTTGGTGACATTCCGTGGTGGAACCCTTAGGTAAGGAGGAAGGGCAATGTCAGAAGCAACTTTTTATACCTATAGGCTGATTCGTAAACCTTCGAATATGTTATGGGGTATTTACAGCGACCACTTGCGCAAGAAAAAACCCTCTTCGGCGCAGATTACCAAGATTGAGTACCACATCACTCGTGGTCATGAGTTCTACCACCAACGAAAGTACCATGATGCCTTAACCGAATACAAAATAGCGCTGGCATTGGTTTATCAGTTGCTGAAACCTACTTTTAATCCGGATCTTGCGCTCGGTTCGGATGTGATGATTGCCGTGAAACCCGAGTTATTCGAGCCGTTGTTGGAGACGGTGTTCACACTGCTCGATCGAGTACCGGATACACTTCCCCCCGTTATTGTTAATCCGCCCACACCAGTAGATCCCTGGATCGAGGTGCCATTGAGTCGTTACGAGGGCCTGGGTTTGGTGACTGAGGCTACGCCGCCAATTGGACAGCCGGAAGTGGAAAATGCAATCCGTTTAGGTGATGAGTATATCGCCGGTAGGCAATTTACCGAAGCGGTTCAGCACTATGGACAGGCGCTGGAAGCCTTAGGCGATTCGGATCGTGTCACTTTACGCGCATCAGTACAGCACAATCTGGGGATCGCCTATGCCGAGGCCGGGCAGATTGACCAGGCACAGACACAGATGAATGCCGCAGGGAATACCTTTGAGCAGGCAGGTGAGTATGCAGCAGCCGGTGAAGTCATGGAGAATTTAGCGACCGTGGCGATGCGTGGCAGTCAATACCGGCAAGCCCGATCAGCATTAAAGGTAGCTGGTCAGTATTACGAGACGGGTGCTGGCAGGATCGGCGACAAACCGTTTGGTCGCGCTGTCGGTGCAGCGGCAATAAATTTACCACAGTCCATAATCAGTTCCCACGACCTGACCAATGCCTCAATTCGTGTGAAACAGCACAGTAATCGGTTGCAGTCATTGCAATGGCGCGATAGTTTTTTCGGTCGGTTATGGAATCGGGTGCGTCGGAGTATTGAAACTCCACCAATCGAGGTACCTGCCCTGATGGTCAAACCTATACTCGGTGCCACACCGCAAGAGACCGAAGCCAACATATTGGCTGAAGCAGAATTTGTGGAAGGTGATCGCGTGCTGCGTGTGGCTGCTGGTCTGGAAGCAGAAACCATGAATGCACGGTTAGTGCAAATCTCCCTCAGCGATCCCAATCGCACAGTAGCTGCTGCCCAATCCATTTATGATGCCCGCATAAATGCGGTTACCCTTGATCAACTTGGCATCTACACAGGAGGTTTTTATCTGGCTGATGCGTTTACGCTCCATTTGCCGCATCATTATTTTTTCACTCTGCAAATGGTGTTCGGTGATACGTATGCAGCTTTAGGACAACATGAAACTGCACTAGGCCACTACCAGAAGGCACGTGATTACCAATACCTGAATAAAGCTCTGGAAGCACCAACAGTCTGGCAGCGTATCGCCAACTGTATTAACGACTGGGCTTATAATCTATACGCGAACAACAACATTGCCGAGGCCTTGGCATTGTTCCAGCAAGTGGTGGAGGTGAGTCCTGCAGGCGCGCTCTCCATTCCCGGGGCGGCATCACCTCTGTACGGGCAAACCCCTTTCGATACGGTTGAAGCTGATATTACTGCGTTTCTTCCCACCATCGATGATGAAGTACCGGCAGAGCTGAATGCAGACATCGAGATCGAAATTCGTCGAGCACGTTGTTATCAACTCATGATCCATGCGGGACTGAATGTGCTCGGTCTACCGCTGGATATCATTCCCGTTTTCCGGTTCCGTTATCTGCAAGCGATTGCCCGCTATTTTGCCGAACAGGCAATCAAGGCGGAGCGGGAGTACGTCAGTTTTGTGTCCAACAGTGAGCGGGAAACGGCAGCATTGATGGAGTTACAGCAGGCGGTGAACCTGGCCGACGCCACCATTGCGTTGGAGGAGCAACGCGTTGCCGAGGCCAATGCGCAGGTGGCGGTAGCTACAAAGTCGAAAGACTATGCTGATCTTCGCAAGACAAATGCAGAGACCCGCAAAGCACAGTATGACACAGTGAGTGCTGATAAAGTTGCTTTAGACAGGGCAACGGCACATGCCTCCGGTGGACTTACTTACACAACTGGTGGCTACCAGGTGCATTTGAACACAACAGGACAAACGGTCAATCTGGGAGATCAGGATTACGAGATCATGCGATCAGCGGCATACCTCCGCGGTATGATTATGCGCACATATGAACTGGATGATATGCAGCGCACAATCAACGAATACGGTGCTTATGCAGATGTGGCCAATGCGCAAGTGAGCTTGGCCAAATCGCGCAAAGATGTTGCCGTAGAAAGTTTGAAAATCGCCAAACTGCGTAAGAAACAGACCGAGGCGAACCTGGATTACGCCAAGGAGAAAACCTTTAACGCTGCATTGTGGCATAACCTATCGGAACGAATGCGGCAATTTTCTCAGGTTTACATGGAGCGTGCGATTGAAATTAGCTATCTAATGCAAGCGGCATATAACTTCGAGATGGATGCCGACCTGGATGTAATTAAGAATATCTACGCTACCGGTGAAAGTTTAAACGGTTTGCTGGGTGCGGACGCTTTGCTGGTGGATATCAGCTACTTTACGTACCATTATATCACCCAAACAAAAAGTAAAGAAATCCCAGTCAAGCAGATCATCTCGCTCGCCGAGCGCTATCCCTTCTCGCTCTACCAGTTTCGACGTACGGGCGAGGTCAATTTTGAAACCAAGCTTGAAGACTTTGATCGCAGACATCCCGGCAGCTATATGCGTAAACTCAAAGCCGTTGAAGTCTATATCGAAGGACTTATCAGTGCCGATGGTATCAGTGGTTATCTGCGTAACACAGGTGTTTCGCTCTATCGGACCAGCGACAACGATGTGAAAGTCCGCATACAGCCTCGCGAAACAGCAATGTTATCAAGTTATAACCTCAAACAGGATATTGCCGTGTTTCGTCCTTCGCAAGAAACCAGTGGCGTGTTCGAGGGCAGTGGAGTGGCCACAGCCTGGTCATTGGGTATCCCGCGTGATGCCAATGATTTAAATTATGCTGCCGTGTCAGATATTAAACTTGTACTCTACTTTGATGCCTTTCACGATCCTGTACTTGAAGAAACGGTACGAGCGGCTTTACCCGATAGTGGTGAGTGGGCGCGGGCATTTTCACTACGCTTTAATTTCCCGGATGCATTCTTTTTCTTACTCGAACAAGGTACGACTACAATTGATATTGCACGGTGGGATTTTCCCTATAATCAGGTAAATCCTGAGATCCTGCGATTTGCTATCTATGCGATCGCAGAAGAAGATCAGTCTCCCGAGGGAATTCAGTTATCCATTAGTAATGAGCTTGGGGCGCATGCAGCGGACGCACACACCAATGTCGATGGGATTGTAACTTCAGATCCGGACGATGCAGCAAACACGCTTAATGTATTCCATGATGATGCCACAATCGACCGCTGGACAATCAGTCTTAATTCAGACGTTAATCCTGAACTGTTTCACGAAGAAGAGCCGGAAGGTAGTGGTGTTGTCAGAGTACGCGGACTCAGAGATATTGTGCTGGCCATGGACTACCGTTATGCTGTTGCGGGTACTGGAGGGCTGTAATTTCCCAGGCACGTGAATACTGTAAATGACTAGAAATTGTGGTGTAGGATTAACTGAGCAGGTCCGTCGCGCCCTCGATTTTAAGACCAATATGAGTTCACTGTATCGCTTGGGGATCTACCTGAATTACAATCCCCTCTTTCGAAGAGAAGTGTTTAAAAAAAACATGGAATGCGATTCGGGGAACAGCCAAGTGGTCAGAGAACGGCAGTTCAACAATCCAGTTTCTAACACACCTTGGTCACTTTGCGCTAGTGTAGCGGTTCAAAGTAATGTGAGCTATTCTTGCCTAAAACTAAGAGACACATTTTGCATTTCCAAGGTTTAACTGACGCCTTTGTCGAAGCGCCTTTCGCCTAGTCAGCTACCTTTATGCGTTGCTCGGCCAACATCACTTATTGGTCAGGACTGATCACCATTGGTCAAATTCTTGCCCCGTTTTTCTGCCCTGAAGCGTCATTTACCAACGGGAGAGCAATGAACTGAAGGGACATCGCCCCCAGCATAAAGATAAACTCAATAGAAAAACAAGGGATTACTCTCCCAATTCAGGAGATAACCGACGATTTGGCGGTATTATTCAGGATATAATATGCCATATCTCCTGAATCCTAAGCTAAAATAGAGCCGCTAGGGCTCTATTCATCATCCAGATCAAGATTTTCTAGGGCTTGATCCACATCCGCATCAAGCACATCAGCATATACCTGGGTGGTTGAGACGCTGCTGTGTCCCAACTGTTTCTGGACAAGTCTTAGGTTATATCCGGAGGCCTTATACAAGCGAACTGCGTAAGTATGTCTGAGTGAGTGGATGCTGTAGCGATCGGGAAGGCCGGCTTTGCTGGCCCATTTCTTAAAGACCTGCTGAATGCCCGATGCGGTTATCTGTTCACCATGCTTGGATGGGAATAAGTATGGGCTATCTGAGTGCCGATAATTCAGATACTCAAGGATCAGGTCCTTTAGTTTAGCATTGAACTGTACTACCCTATCTTTGCCGCCTTTCCCATTCCTCACAATTAGAGTATTCTGGCCCTTTTTCATGTATAAGTCCTCAATTTTGAGATTGGCTAGCTCTGAGACGCGTAGACCAGTACCTGTGGCAAGCTCGATAATAAGCCGAGCACGCACCGGTGCTTGGATTCCTCTGGCTTTGGCTGCTAGGGCTGCTTCCTCACAGACTTTCCGGAGTCGCCTCGTTTCGTCAGGGGTAAGGTATTTATCGGGGGAGATGATCCAGTTGGACATAAGAATATCCTCCTTCCAATATTCTTATACCCGATTTCAGGATGGATTTTCATTCTACTTCTCTACACGTACAAGATGATACTTTAGGACGGGAAAGCGGGGCAGGAACTTGATCAGTACCTGTTGAGCGATTACTCACTACATAACAGAGATAATCTCCTGAGTTTCAGCCGAAAATCATCGGTAATCTTGTGAGTTGACGGAGTTTTCTGGTGAGTTTCTACTCAGTTATGCTACCCAAGCAGATCAATGGATTATATGTCCACTGTTCTCCCAACGAGAAAGAAATATCAAAACGGTGATAATCAGGGACTTGAGGCTACTTTCTTCCCCCATCTTCATAATAATGAGTCTCATTCACGGTGACAATCTCTGTGATACCACTCGAGCCGGCACTCAACCAAGGCTAGCCAGTCTTCTCCATGCTTTTATCGTGTGCTATCTCGGGTAGCACGATCAAGGATGTCTTCCGCCTGCCGAAGTACATTGAGTGTTCCTGAGATGTCTAATAGGCCGCTTGGCGTTAATTCCCGGTATTCACCTTCAAGAAAAGCCACTGTCATAGATTTTCCAGTTCCAAATCTTCTTGGACGTGCTACCTTTAAACTGCTATCCTCTGCAACGCTTAGAATCCGCTCAGACCACTCTGAACGCATTTCCCTGCGTTTCTCTTTGTCGTCTACGAAGATCTTAAAGCATAAAACCGGCTGTTCAAGTTGTAGGTACTGTTTTGAGTCTCCAACATTCTTCCAGTGCCACCAAAATCCTACAAAGCCACCCCTGGGATTCGGAACGTAGCCCCAGTCTCCCTCCTCCAAAAGTGATTGAATCTCAGAATAAAAACCCTGCCAAGCGTACCAATCCCATTCGGCAAACGGTATGGTGTTATACGCTCGTACACTCTGTTCCACATCACTGAGGTAATCGTGAAAATCTCGGGCTATTGAATCGTTTCCGGTTACACTCCGGCTGAGCAGGGTGATTAGCTCAGCACGTCTAACTATGGAATAACCAGCATCTTCGGCAGCTTTATAGCTACTTTGCTCGCCGGTTTGCACATACACTGGGACAATATTATCTTCGACAAAGCCCTCCTCACGAAGTGTGGCAACATATCGTTCCAGCTGCTCAGAGTGCTCAAAGCTTCCTACCTTGTCTTCAATGCAAATCGCCACTGTTCCGTTTAGCACTATTAGAACGTCTATATTCCTGTGTTGCCGCTTAATCTCGAAGGATTTGATAGTCTGTGGCAGCAGCTCTTGGCCATGGTTCATTAAAAGAAGGCGCAAGAATTCCTTCCCGAGTTGATGGAGCTGAGGATCAGTTTCGCTGTACTCTGGCTTTGCCCATTCGGCAAGCCAGCAAAGGACTGCGTCTTGTGATAGCTCGGATGTGGCAAAGTGGAAAAGGTTAGGTCTAGACATTACTGATCTTTCGAAGCTGCCTATTGATCCTGCTTTGTATAATACTCATCAATATACTTCATAATCATTTTATGGCCCCGGCTGTGAGCTCGTTTGCCTAATTGGCGCAATGATGCCAGCTCTTGCAAGTGTATCTTGGAATTGACTGATAAACTCGTCGAAGATAGATTTCCCAACAATAGGGAATGTGATCGGGCTAGCATTCAAAATGGATATCTCGTGAGTCAGGAGAAACTCGTACAATCCAGCGAACACATACGGATGAATAAGTACAGTATGCTCTGGCTCCAAAGCTAGGATCTCGTTCAACCGAGCTTGCCTTTGTTCTCGGATAGCTTGAATCTTCTGTTGCTCATTTCGAAGATCATAAATCGGAAATTTCACAGCGTCAATCAAATAGAAACCTTCTTCACAGAATCTCTTCAGGTGGTGCGGTTTATTCGATGCCGTCCGTTTGAATACTTCCCCCCAGAGGGCTGTCATAATACCGTGGTAGAGATTCTCAGGACTATCCAATTCATCGAAATAGAAGTAGCGTGGCCTCCCTTTTCTTAATGGTGGTGGAGACTCTGCGACGATGAGCACTCGTATCACTCGCGGTCTGTACTTCTTTCCTGCTTTGCTGAAGTATTCCAGTAATTCTGGGTCGTAAGTATCGTATGTTTTTTTCAACTTTCGATCTACTGCGTGGTTGATGGACGGAAGTAAAAATAAAAAGCAACGTGTCGAGGTCAATTTTTCATGAGATACTACTTTACACTATTTCGATGATATCCCATCGCATATCCTTTCTCCATTCCCGCCAATGATCGATACATTCACCTAGATCACTGCCATCATCAAAACTAAGCTTCAAGCGAGAGCCCTGTGGTATTCGTGGTAGAAGCACTTCTAGAAAATTAAAAAAGGAACTCGCGGAGAAGCCAATTGAGGAAGCATGAAAGTAATATACATCACATCCAGTAGGCACTTCGGCAGTCTTTGCCAAATGACGTGCTTTGTCGGGGGAATAGGCTTCCAAATCCGAGACAATTATCTGACAAGTGACTGCTGTCTGCTGCTGTTCTAACCGCTTAGGAAACGTAAACGACAGTACATTATCGCCAGTTGATGATCGCGCGTATGTAGATTTTACTATCTCCTTATACTTTTTAAGGAATAATCCCAAGTAATATATACCAGTGCCACCGCTCCTTACAGGCTCACGCGCTGCATTCAGAGGATTGAATTCGATACCATCGTCGCGGACTTCAATGGTTTTATTATGCAATACTATTTCCAAATGCGAGGCTTCCCCATGCTCGTATGCATTTAAAGCTAACTCAATCAGGACATTTCTTAAGTCTATCCTGAGTGCAGCCGAGAGTATAGAGACTATGTGAGGAGCAGATAATAGGGCATTAAGCCTGTCAACTGGCTCGCTCCGATGATGAATGGCAGTTATCGTACCTTCTTGCTCTGTACTGCTCCAATCGGGAAGATCCATGTCGAAATATATTTGGTTCCGTAACACCGTCCTTAGATTTAATTCCTCTGATATATCATCCCAAGACCAAATGGATAATCTGAAAGGTTCCTTTATCTTTCGTGCATAGGCCTGGAGAGTCGCATCTCTTGCCGCGGTCGTGGCGATGGTGAAGTGCTCTATGCGAGGCTTAAAGGATTTTGCATTCTTTACTTCCGTATCGATTTCGTTTGAAGTGAGTACTTGATTTAGGAATTTATTTTTCCCTTTACATTGTACGCCATGCCACTCTACACCACATTGTGGAAGCCCATACACATCCACACCGTGTTGAGCTTGTCCTAAACGTCCATTTTTTTGAGCATCGGGATCCTGCCATATATCCCGCCATAGTATCCAGCAAAGAGTCTCGAAATCTTGCCAGTTTTTCGGTGGAGGTAGTAGGGTATTCATATTTAGCTTATCCTATTCCTCGGTATAATAATAAAAGGGACGATCCAATGGATTGAGCAGTCCCCATTCTTTGGCCCACACCTAAAGTTAAGATCTTGGGGTTCAGTTTGCACTTATTAGGCCTTTAGATGATAACATCTGGTGACCTTCCTATTCATTCAGGATTAGCAGCTTGACTCGTCGTCCTTCCACCTGAAGTCTTCTGTGGATCAATTGTTGGCGAATCTTCGATAATATCTCTCTTCCAGGTTCCAATCCGTCCCCACGATGCTAGTTTGATATAGAGTGACTTTATAGGGCCAATCCTATATTTCGTCTCACCAAATCGTCTTAAACATTCTTCAATTGATTTGCCTGCCTTGTCTAGATATTCCGCTATATCCTTATACATGCTTGAGTATTCGTTGGCAATATTTCTTATATTAATATATCCTTCGTTGCATAGATTGATTGGTGATAAGAGATCGACTACAAGCTGATCGGTGCGATTGGCAGACCGAAATTCTTCTAGTGGAACAATCCAGTTATTATACCTCTCTACTAAGCCTGTTTCCGGGCTTGGTGTGCGGTCTACAATAGCCCTCACTTCACGCAAAATACCCGTCCGCACAATGGGCAGCTGAGAATGGTGTCTAACAATAGACATTATATTCTTTGCGCCTTCTTGGAAGATTTCTTGGTACCGATTTACCTTGACATGATAGTCTGCATGGGACTCTTGAAGCTTCTTATTAGCCGCGAATGTACCGATTACCACCCGCCTTAGACTCTGTATATATCCCGTCGTATTCAATGGATCACGTAGTACAATCCTAGAGGCCTCAAAAATAACTTGCCATTCTATCTGGCTTGCCCAATCGTATTCTATGATCGGTTTAACTGTTAATGTATGAGATTTGTCCGGTTCATTATGTACTAACTGTGCATATTCCTTCAGCTCTTCAACCTGTTTTTCAACCTGTCGTCTTAGGTCCCTGAAATGGAGGAGGAAAGTTTCTAATTCCCAGACCTTTTTTATATACGATCTCACGTAACCAAAAAGTAGTGGAATGAATGCTGCTAATAGGACCGCTGCGATGGGCAGGAGTTCAATCCATGGCGGATTGGTCAGGTTGTTACCCATTACGACTGGTTCAAGTGAATCAGGTCGAGCGAAAGTATTCGCATTCTCAATTACCGAATCTAGGATGGCTGATGATGAATCTATCTGCAACGTAAATACCTGATTTACTAGCGGATTCTTATGTCCCGGGCAAGGGGCATATCAGCTCCCGGTCGATTAATACCCTGAAGTGAGTAGAGACACTCGTAGCTAGTGCCCGGTCACGCACGAGTAGTCCCAACTCGATGTTCCGGTCCAGAGCGGCCTCAGTAAGGTTTGCTGAGGTCACGAACACGACCCTGTCATCAATTACGACTGCCTTTGCGTGCAGTACACCTGCAGGTCCGTCTGGATCCAGCGATCGTGGATCATAGTAGACGTTTGGCTGGGCAGATCCCGGCCAGTCCTTCCCCCAGAAGCGTTCGGCAAATTGACGTACGAGTTGGTCGGCTTGGGTCGTATCACCTCTCTTCCGTTGGATATTCAGGAGGAGTGTCACATGCAGATCGTGAATCGAGTCCATACGCTGCGCAAGTACTTCGAATGCGCGGGGTCCATCAAAATAGGCGTAACTGCTCATCCAGATTGAGTATTCGGCAGAGCCGAGCAGCTCTTCATATACACGCCGGGTGTCACGGGCATGTAGACCAGGAACCTCGGGACCTGACCATACGAGATCCGGTTTAGGTGTCCGAGTAGCAGCCCTTTCAGCTGTTCGAATCCATGCCGCAGTTGCAGACTCGGAAAGCCCTAGCTCCTTGAGCTTATGCAGAGCCTCAACAACGTTTTCTAGACTTGGTGGATTCCCTACCACTGACCGCAGTGAAGAGGTAGAATAAGGCGCAGCAAGTAATCCCGACTCAAGGGCGCTGGCCAATCTTCCGCGAAGATGGGAAGGCAGGTCGAGAATGGCATCTGTCATACGACCGCCTCAAAGAATGCAGTATCAGGAACGCCGATTACGGGTACAACCAGGGCGCGGTCAAGGTAGTCGTTACGCATCTCGCAGGATGTTTCTGCCACGAGTGCACAACCGTGACAGGCGGCACCATGGAGCCATCGGCTCTCCATGCTCTCGCCCGGTGAATGCTGAGCGCATATCGGATCGTTGGAACACAAAGCACCCGTCCGGAGCGCATGGGTAAGGTGAGCCTCAATATGTTGCGCCTGTTGAACGAGCCCTCCAAGGGTTCCCTCCGCATCGGGGCTCCCCGTATAAAGAAGTATCCCGTATCGCCTCGCTGCTGTATCGCTGTAAATACGCTCCCGGATCGAACTTGCTGGGTAACCACAGCGCATTGCGAGTGACTGAATCAGGAGGTGCGAGAGCGTATGCAGGAGCACGTAAGGGCCACCCGGAAAAGAACGCTCACTTTTGCGGCTTTCGAGCCAGTGTTTATGGCCCACATCAAGCCGATCAAATCGTTCTTTAACTGCCGTTCACTTCATCCAGGCTTGTACAGTCTCATCTCGCAGTTGGAGAAATAAACCCTCTCCCCGATTCTCCACCGCCGGGAACCACGAAGGTTCCAACGCCAGTTCGGCACGTATCACATCGGTTTCATACTCTCCATGGATATCTGGAGTGACTGCCTCGAAACGAGTAAAGCCAGTCAACGCGAGTACTTCGCGGAGGCGGTGAAGCTGGATCACAGCCTCGATTCCATCCGAGAGTTTAGTGTGGCGCCAGGCGCGCTCGGGCAGGCGGCGAGCATGGAAGTTCGGATCGACCGGGACGTCATCTCCGTAACCCTCGGGTGCAGCAAGCAGCGCGTCGAGTTCAACCTCCTTCACAAACCTGTCTTGGCTGGTACCCTGTTTGATCTCGCGGATAGCAGAGATTACCTCCGTATTATCAAACGGAGCGAGCTTCTCCGAGATCCTCGGTTTTCTTTTCAGAATCTCAAGATCAGTCTCGTTTTCGACGATCTGCAAATCATCCCAGACATCCATGACAGTGGATTGAACTGCAGTCATCCGGTCTGGGATGGATAGCACGCTCATGACTTGGGGAAAGTAAGCGTTGGAGGCTGTACGGATAAGCAGGCGGCTTGGCAGGTTACAGTCCTCGTCCGCATTTCGACCGAGCCATGGTCGCGTCCCACGACATGTACCGAGAGGTTTCAGTTCAATCTGCGTGGCTTCGTAAAGGCTGCGTGACTTGCTGCACTCGCAACGCACAGCAAGGTCAGCCAGATCACCGCTGGTCCCGCGTTCGTCAAGCCATAGCTGTCGGCGGCAATTATCCTCAGAACCGTGAACGAACCGTTGCCAGTCAAGATCATCTACATGCCCCTTCTGACAAGCTCGGACGAAGCGCGTAGGTACGACCTGTCTCTTATCGATTCGACCGCGGTCATCAAGAGCCTTTCGGTGGACAAGCCGACGGGAGCGCTCGCGCAATCCACCGTCTCCTTCCTCCTGGACAACAAACCACTCCGGGAATCGCCAGACACCTATCCCTTTCTTAGGTTCTCGCGGATCGTTCGAGTCGACCGGAGGTGCGTAGAGTCGGGGGGCAATGACCCTCGTCATAATTTGAAGCTTACGTGCGAGTCGTGGCTCGTTAATCTCTTCGAGGTCGCTTAGATTCGGCCATGAGTCAAGTCCACCAACGATCACCGAGTAAAGTGGTAGATCGAGAAGTGCACCTGGCCCCCAGGTCGTTACCACCTGGCTCTGACGAACCTGTCCATGAGCTTTCTTGGTCATGAGTGTACCTCCCGCGTATCGCGGAGATCCCTTAAGAAAAGATTCACCTCAGGCTCGACATCGCGTAGCGATCTGATCGCACGGAACTTATGGTGATGCTCTGACTCGAATTCTTTGTCGAGCATCTCGCGCAGGAGTGGTCTCGGTTGCGGAAGTTCGTACTTTTGATATTGCACAGATACTGAGTCCTGTTTATAATCCACAACCACCTTTATCCAGGAATCGAGCAGGTCGACAATCCGGTTTTGTACGCTGCGCAGACGCTCCTCCCGGTCATCATCATCTTCAATCGGTTGCTTGCGTACGCGCTCGAGAAAAACATGAAGGAGCCGCTGCTCAAGCGTTCCTCGCACGCCCGAAATGTTTTCTACGCCGCGTGGTGGTGTGAGATCGGGCTTATCATGGCGTGAGAGACCCACCAGTATTCCGGCAAAGCCCCGATCAAGCGCACGAGCCGAGAAGGGCGTAACGCTCCCTACTTCTACACCGCGATAGAACGTTTCGTGGTAATGCCGGAAGCGCTCGTAGTGGGACCGGTCACGCGGCTTGTGGATGTTGAGGAGTGTGACTACAAGCCCTGGACGGGTATCGTCGCGACCCACACGACTGGTTGCCTGGATGTATTCAGCATGCGTCTTGGGCTGCCCGAAGACGACCATCAATCCCAGACGGGGAATGTCGAGACCAACCGAGATCATATTCGTCGCGATCGCGCAATCTACACGCTGGGGATCGTGAAATCCACACTCGAGCCGTCGCCGTGCGTCGGCCACCATATCGGTGGTTACGCGTGACGTGAGCTCCAACACCTCGGAAAAGGTTTTCCGATCACGGAAAAGCCCAGGTTCCTCACCAATGCGCTTGCGCATACCATAGGACTTGATCGTGTTCTGTACCTGCTCTTCCAGGATCCGCCTAGCCCCGCCCAGTTCGCGGAGGCTGTTGAAGTAGCCGAGTACTGTCATATAAGGGTCGGCTGGATTCTGTTTATTCCTATGCCCACCTGCATCGCGATAGGCAAGCTCGGCTGCCCCCATGAGCGCGAGCCAAACCCTACGCATGACTTCCTTTGGATTTCGGCCTTGTGCGGCAATTCCAAGATAGTTACGACCGGGTATTTCTTCGGTCGGCACTATTCTGGCAAAGAAGGAATCACGACGGTCCGGACCCGGGGGTGGAAAGATCTGTGTCAGTGGTCTGGCGAAGAGAGCTTGGATCTGGTCCTGTGCACGCCGCACGGTGGCAGTCGAGGCTACGATCTTGGGACGTACTGCCCGATCATCGATCTCCCGCACACACAACGCCTCTATCCCAGCTTCGTACAGGCCGACCATTGTTCCAAGCGGTCCTGATATAAGGTGCAGCTCATCCTGGATGATGAGATCCGGTGGTGGCAGCGGTTGTGCGAGGCGTTTCCCCTTGCCCGGTTCAGCAGCACCATAGAACCCGGTCGCATCATAGTGATCTGCTCCGCCAAGTAGCGTACCAGATTGTCCAATCCACGGCAGGGCGGCAAACTTATCCACCGTTGCGATCAGAAAAGCCGGGAGCCTGCGATAGAGCGGCTCATCAATAGTGACGATGGGGAGCGCTCGATCGCGAGTGAAGACGCACTCAAAGTTCGCGCAGACGATTCGAAGATCCGTAGGCTGGTCATCGTTGGGGAGCAGCGTGAATGATTCAGGCTTGAAGCGTTCCCCGCACCAGGGACAATTTTCAAGCGGGATCGGAGAAGGCTTTCCTCTCGGGTTGTTCTTGAATTGCCGCACCTTTGCACGTGCTGAGTCCGAGCGTCCATCTCCCTTGCGTCCAAGGATATTGGGAGTGGCAGCCTTCCCTACCCAGAGGCCGATCTCGAAAGGCCATTCTCCGTACCGACCCGGATTATCCGTACGTTCAAGTTCCAGTGCGCATACGAGGCCTGCGGCACGAGCAAGTTGATCAAGAGTAAGGAGCCTCAACGTATAGCGCATGATCACGCTCACACCTGCACCTGCGAGTCCCTTATCACCAGGATGACGCAGCCGCCGTAGCACCATTGCGAAGGATGCCAGGCCAAGATACGCCTCGGTCTTACCACCTCCGGTTGGGAAGAAGAGTAGATCTACCGTCTCACGGTTCGGATCGTTCGGATCGGCGACACCCGGAAGATTCAATAATATAAAGGCGAGCTGGAAAATACGCCAATGTGGTGCATCCAGTTTAAGGCGTTGTTTTAAAGCACGCGCTACTGCCCTGTTTGCCACGCGGAAGGCTTCCAGAGCATCGGGATCCTTTGTCAGGAGTGCTATACCACGTTCTATACGGTCAGCAGCGATCCCTGCGAGACGCAGGAGCTCCTCGGCTGTGTCTCGCCGCGTGTTCTGTAGAGGATCGATGTCTGCATGTCTCGTATCGATCCATTGGTGGTACGCTACCACCAGAGGTTTTAGTGCTGTCTCGGCTGCTGTGCCATCATCGAGTGCCCCCAAGACATCCATCGACAGCTCGACCCCTGGAACGTTCTCGGTCTCGGTTTTCTCTACCTCTGCACTGGGGATCCACGTTGTACGTAGCAGGTAGCACGCAGCGTCCTCCATCTCCCACTGGGCCGAGACGCCATGGCCGGTGGTATACGCGGGTGTGTCCGCATAGTGGAGATCTGCTACCTGTTCGTCCCACTCCTCTGCCAGCATCCCACGAGGGTCAGGTCGAGGCACAAACGGAGAGTCGCCACGTACCTCAATCTCGGCCTGGAAAGCATAAGTGAGGTCGGGATTCTCCTTATCTAGCGTACGATGGTTTACCAGAAAAACCGACACCGAACGTGTGCCAGTAGGGATGAGATCTGCAAGATCCAGTGCTTTGATCTGTCGTTCAAGTACATGGAGTTGGAGGCCGCCGGAGTCGGGAACATTGTATACAACGGGGTGGTCGGCTCCTGCAAGTTCAACCCTGACAATCGCCTCCCGGGGATGACGCTGCCAGATGGGGTCCGTCTTGTCGTCCTCTCCCTTTATGTCTTCCTTTGTGTAGTCACCCCAGCGCACAGTGACGTCAAGAGTGTGTGCCTCCTCCCCCACTAGGAAGCTCAAGCCTATGGACGATGGGAAGAAACCTTTCTTGGCGGACTTGCGTTCTTCATTTGACTCTTCAGCGAGTCCCGCAGACTCGGGGATCTCACCCAGGTCGTCGTCTTCATCGATGTCGGCGCTCATTTCAGGTGGTGTACCGGTAGGGATTAGGAAACCGGCCAGGTACCAGTTTGATGGGCGCCTCCAGCCCGGTAACTGTTCATCGATAAGCGCGTGCCCAACCCAGGGACCAATGAGATCGAGCCTTAGGGCATCGACCAAACGTTCGCGCACCTCAACGGATGTCTTCGGTGCTGTGTCTTCGGTTTTCGTCGTCATGGAAACAAATCCTCACTGTTTGGCGCCTCGGTCGAGTGCTCTGCGGTATCCTCCTAGCTATGCTCTTCCTCTGTTGCGGCGTCTGAGTGGCCCTCAGCTTCCGCACGTTCGGCGTTGAGTTCCAGTAGCCGCGCCAGCACATCATCACGGACCTCATCTGGCCAACGGTAGCGCCAGGGCTTTTTCTTATTGCCCCACTCCTCTTCGTCAATCTGGTAATCAAGCAAGAACTCGCATTCGGTCTTGATATCGCTCCAACCGTAAGCGTCAAGGATGGCACGGTCCATGGCTGCGTGCAGCTCTCTGAGTTTCAGAATCTCCGGGTCGTGTTCGTCGGGATCGTGAAAGCGGTTGCAAGTCTTGGTAAGACCTTCGTTGTTCTTGGTCATGAGCGTAGTGCGAAAGTCGTAGTAGGCTTTGCCAATGACTTCGAGTTTGGCGTTAATTTCCCAACCCTCTGGAAATGGAAAGGTCTCCAAGCAGACTCCAGGGACGTATCGAAGATCGTCCTTGAGGGTTAGCGATACGGCACGAACCCAAGTCTCATGAACGCGAGATTGAAGTACGCATAAAGCACCTCTGAGCTGTGTTGCAAACACCACAAGCGAGTTAGAATAACACCAATCGCTGGGCAGAAAGTAGAAAGCAAATGAGTCGCTGGCGTCTGCAACTGCCAAAACCTGCTTTAGTCTATTTTCTCTTATGGCGGCCTTAAGAGAAACTGCGCGGTGCTCGAACTGCCACCAGTTCTTTCTAGAGACTTCTGGTTTAACCCGTTCTTCCAATAGACTAAGTAGGTCTGGGTAGCGCGCGGCCTCTTCTAGAGATTGATCTTCAAAATCTATAATCCATCGATTTGCAGCAAGATGAACCATGTCGTTCATTTCCTTACCACCTAAATAGGGTTTGATTACTTCGACATATCGAGGATCCTTCTGAAGAAGTACATCCTTCAACGATAGAGGGTTAGTACCAGAACCAGTTTGGGCGAATAAGAAGCCGCGTCCATTTGGCTTGTTTCCATATCCACCAACGAGACCAGCTCGGCCCGTAGTGATAGGAAGTGGTGCTAGATCATTGGTGCCTTGCACGAGATATGCGCTGATACGGTCAACAGTCTGACCGTCAAGAGTGACTCTACCGTTATACTGGCCTTTTGACAGATGGATAATGCTTATAACAACAGCGGCCATTCCAGGCCAAGAGCGTCGACGAACTGCATTGTAGATTACACCATCTAGGCGTGTAAGGATAGGTTCAAGGCTGGAAGCTCTCGTATCACCCTGACGAATCGTCTTCGTCGCGATAAAACCGACTGTTCCCCCAGATCGCAAAGCATTGTATCCTTTCCTAAAGAAGAACGCCACCAGGTCTGTCTTACCCTTTGTGTGTGGGAAAGCCATTCTGAGGTAGTCAGTATAGGTACCCTTCGAAATCCCGCCAAGGGTCACTATACCCGCAAACGGAGGATTGCCAACAACTGCATCGAAGCCTGGGTTTTCACGATCGAACACTTCCGGGAACTCAATTATCCAATGGAACGGTGCAAATGGTGGATCAGCATGCCGCCACTTCTGCAGCCAATCTCGGTATCTCTCAGCCTCGTTGCTCACGACTACATTAGCATACTCGTTGCGCTTAGCCTCTCGCGCTCTATTATTCTCTCCCTCAAAGAAGGCCGCCAGCACCAGATCCCCGAATAACCGCACCTTGCCAAGTTCCAGCTGTGCCTTTTCCCATAGGTCGCGCAAATCCGAATCTGAGACGCTCTCATCCGCCTCGCGGATACTCTGGCGGAGCTCGACCACTTTTGTTATGTGCTCGTGCACCCGCATAGTTTCAAAGCCCGCTTTGAAACGCAGCGCGTCCGGATCCCAGTGAAACGCTTCGATCTGCCTCCGTGAGAGTCCAACCAAGGAATCGCCATGCCGCAGCGCGTGGTTCAGGAAAGTAAGTGCATGGTTCTTCGCTAGCGTTACAAGCCAGAGGGAGACCTTGGCGAGATCTACAGCTACAGGATTGCGATCTATACCGTAGAGGCAGCGCTGGGCGATGAGCCGGCGCGCAAAGATCACTTCGTCCTCATCGGCCGGGATCGTGGGCACCTCGTCGTGGGCGCGCCAAGACTCCACCAGTGCATTGCCAAGCATGCGGCATGTCTCTACCAGGAACGCTCCTGAACCCATGGCCGGATCGCAGACTTTGAGGTCGAGGATCTGCGCAGGCCTGGGTGGTTTTCCATCCGACCCGCGCAACCGCGCGAGGACCGGCTTGAGTGCTGTATGTACGATTGGTTTGGTGAGTGTGCGTGGAGTGTAGTGCGAGCCCGAACGGCGCCGCTCTTCGCTGGGCTGGAGCACCATTGCACCGCTCGGCACAAGATCAGGTGATGCTGCGAGGTCAATTACTGGTAGAAGAGCTGCATGTAAATCTTCGATATTCTCTGACGCCGCCGCGGCCTTCCTGAGCTTGTCGGTAAGCTTGCGTTCGGTTAGCTTTTGGAGCCACTTTGCACGCTCAGCCTCGGGCCGATTGAGAAGATCTTCGAGGTTCACTGCTGTGGGTGCACCCCACTTCTTCGGACTCTTTATCGCCACTGAGAGGCCGATCGCCGTTTCAAGCCGGAAACCCATCATCGTCTCATAAACCGAACCGATTTGCTCCACGTCGAGTGCACGGTAGGAAATGCGTTCGCCGTCCAGAATGAGTATCTTATCTAGCGCTCTATAAATGGTCCCATCAGGAACGAGGGGTGGCTCGATCTTCCCATAGTTATCGGGTGCTCCATCTTTACTGCGACCTTCAAGAAACGGGAAGCGGTCGGGATCGAAGAGAACTCCGTGTCGCTCTGGCAGATGCATCTCTTCAGCCTCGGCTCCGTCGTAAACCATTCGGAAAAGGACCAGCAGCTGGGCCCAGGCACTGTACCGCTGGTCCATTGTGTCGGGGTATAGTGCAGCATCTTCGCGCAACCGGTCGTAGAGCCCCGCCAGGGAATAGTAGCGCAGGAACGTCTCGTTCTCAGGCAACATATCCCGCTCCTCGGCATAGAGCAAAAAGACAAGCCGCAGAATAACAGTGAGTAGCGCGTGGTAGACTTGGTCGGCGTGTTCAGCAAGTGGTTGGCGCAAAAGTTCGCCACTCGAGGCATCATGGGCGGCCTGGAAGCCACGCAGGAGCTCGTAGAGGGCGTGGAGCACCTGTTCGGCAAGACGCTCGCTTACCTCGTTCTGAAATTTGCGGCTATCCTCAAGGAGTGCAGCAAGCCGTTGAGCTCGCGGGAGGCTCAGAAGCCGTGGCTGGCTGAGGAGGAGACGCATGGCAGTGGAAATAGGCCGACCGGCAGTCTGAACCATGTCGGCAACGCGGAAATCAAGCCAGCCTGAGCTTTCTCCGCGAGGCGCCGAAAGTAAACGGAGTGACTGGCCGTTAAATAGTAATCCTGCGTGTACACGGGTTTCACGCAGTAACCGTTCCATCCTACTATGGGCTGAAGCCTCAAGTTGGCCATCGCCGCGGACGATGCGATCAAAGTCGTCCCCCCTCTCAAGGACTTTGATGAGCAGCTGCCACTGAACAGTCCCGTTCTGCGGATCTAGCTCGCGAACAGCGTAGTCCGGGCGGAGGGTTTCGCCGTAATCAGGAAGTGGAACCTCCAGATCGGATGGGATGGGACTCTCGGTTGTGCCGGCATAACCTTTGGGGGAGTAATTCCAACCGAGGACTGATTCCGTGAATGAACGGAAGTCGGGCAAATAAGGTACCGGATCTACTTTTGGATCCCCCTCATGTTCCTCTACGCAGGCACGCAGCAATCGCTGCCCCTCTGAGTCTGTTCGTTCCAGGATTGCTCCCGCGCGTACGAGCGCTGGCGCAGACACCACGAGGCCTGTTGGCCGAACGAAACCGATCCACTCAAGATGTGCCTGGATGGCGGGATCAATCTTCGCCATGACTCAGTTCGTCTCCGGCCAGAGGTAGACGAGTCCCACCGGCTCAACTCGCTGGGCCCGAACCTCGTAGAATTCGCGGATTCGCTGTGGCTCCTGCTCAAGGTCGCGATCAAATAATCCAAGGCGATTCCGCCATGCTTGCATATAGGCTTCGATCTGGCGCTTCTCGTGCTCGTCGAAGTCAAATGTGAGTTGCTTGAATTTTGCCTCGTATTTGGTGAGCTCCTCACGTACGCGTTTACGTTGCCCTTCGAGTATCTCTCGCAGGTCTCTTTCTTCCCGCTCACCGCGCTTCTTCAGTTTCTCGATGACCAATACACCCAGGTCCTCCGCTCGCGACTGGAGCTGGGGCAGGAGTTCTTCTATATCGTGAGGGGCTGCATTAAGGAGCTTCTGCTGAATCGAATCTCCAGGCATATGATGATTCGAGTCACCTAAGGATCGTTCCAGTAGATCTAGTGTCTTAGTTTCTGCTTCCCGTGCATAAATCTGAAGTTTCCCCTTGCGCCGCGAAGGATCAACCCATCTTGCCGTGACCGGTATTAACTCCTCGTGCAAGCGTTCGGCGCGTTGGCCGTATAGCGATACCCGCCCTAGAAGGATAACGCGGGGGATTGAATCAGCAGCCTGCGCAAGGCAAGCCCGCGACAGGTCGTGGTGGATGAATCCCTGCGCCCGAAAGCGAGCTAGCAAGCGCTGAGCGACCCGCTGCTCAAGATGCAGATGCACAGTATCCTCGGTGAGCACACCAGTGTCCTCAAAGACAACCGGCCGAATCGGTGCTTCGCGACGCCAGTCGGCCAGCTTCTGGTTCTGCTTGCGAGGAGCACGAAGTGTGTCAAGAGTTGCAGCCCAGCTTGGGTCGGTTTCCACGCGGCGATCAAGTGGAGGGAACGTCCAGACTCGTCTGCCTTGATCGTCCTCAGTCTCGGCTAACGGCTCAACCCCCAGGAGCTGCAGGGAGCACGAAAGGGCATCGTGGAAGGGTTTCGGTTCGAAGCCTGTCCATGTGCGGGATGCCTCGAGCAATCCTCGGCAGTTCTCGATCTGGGCTTCCAGTTCTTCCTGGCGATCGCGGGATGCTTCGAGCTCTTCCTCAGTGATGCGTTTTCTCTCTGCGTCAAGATCCGCCCCTTCGATCTCCTCGCCAGTTGCTCGGTTTCATGATGCCGGATGCCATATTTGAGCCTACGCTCGATCTCGTCGTCAATCACCTTCGACAGGCTGCCGAGTTCCTTTTTGATGGTTTCGGTCTTCTTGACGAGTATCTCAAGCACACGATCCTCGACACGCTGGGGAAGCACGAAGTAGTGGCAGCGTACTTCGGAAGCCGGCTGAAGCTTTCGGTCGATGCGCCCGTTACGCTGCTCAATGCGACCGGGATTCCACGGAAGATCGAAGTGGAAAAGGTCTGTGCAGTGTGCCTGGAAGTTTAAGCCCTCACGTGCAGCGTCGGTCGCCAGCAGGATGCGTAGCGGATCCTTGGCAGGATCGGTATTAAAACGGCGCTGGGTCTCCTTGCGCCGGTGACCGCTCACGAGACCATCGATCACCTCAATGCGTTCATCGGCCCGATCGGTGCTCTCTATTGCCTGCTCGAGGATTGTCTTTAAATAACGCTTAGTTCCCTCTCGGTTCTCAGTAAAGATAAGAACGCGGCGGTCGTTCCATTTTGGTGGAACACCCTTGTGCTGCTGACTGAAGGGGGGTAGATCCGGGCATAGATTCTCTCGGATCCAGTCAATAAGGCGACGAGTCTTTGCATCTGGGATGTGTCGGGACGCTTCAGCGATCTCCTGCATCTGATCGAGCAGTGCTTGCTCGCGATGCCAGAAGGCTTCTGCAGTTGCATCTCGGGGGGACTCGTCCTCCGTATTGGAGGTGACAGCCTCGATCTGAGCTGTCTCCTCTGCTTCGAGATCCTCCGGGGTCCACTCACCACGCTCATCTTCTGCATCAGGCGAGGTAGTGAAGAGTTCAGCTTCTTCGTCGCGACCCTTCACCGCTACGGTAACGTCTGTCTGCACCTTCTCCCACTGTCTCACCACGGTCGCTCTATGAACCTTCAGGCTACGTGCGAAGGCTTCAATGGATGAGAGTAGTCGCTGTTGTAAGCCGACTACAAGCAAACCCGCAGTTGCTTGCGTACGCCGTGATGTGCTGGCGAAACGCTCTTCCCTCACTGTGCGGTATTCATCAAGGAGACGAGAAAGTGCGAGCTCGGGAGCATCTTCGGGAAGACCATCGATGGCGAAGCGAACCACGTTCCGTTTGGGAAAACCTCCCTGAATCGAGCGGATATCCTCCTTAAGTCGGCGCACCATTACATCTTCGAGAGCCTTCTTTCCCCTCACTTTCACACCCCGGGTGAAACGGTAGGGATCAAGCAGCTCGAGAAGCGTGGAGAAACTATTCGAATGGCCATTGTGGGGGGTCGCAGAGAGAAACAGACGGTGCTCAAAACGGCCAACCAAATCCCGTATTGCCCGCGTAAACTTGGTTTCTATTCCGTAGCGCCCGCCACTGGAGGGGGCGGCATGGTGTGCCTCGTCTAGGATCAGAAGGCTTCCCGGCAACATCGGTCCGAGCCATTCACGCAACGGATCAGCATAAACAGGATCGATCAGAAGGTTGTGCGAGATAAGGAAGCGACTATGAGTTCGCCATGGATTCACACCGAAGCCGCGCTCGCGTCGCATGCGTGTGAGGTATGCACGATCTAAGACTTCAAATAAGAGACCGAAGCGCTCCTCCAGTTCGGCCTTCCACTGTTCCAGGACTGACGGCGGCACTGCGACTACGATGGTCTTCACTTTCTTGCGTAGGAGTAGTTCCTGTGCAATCAGGCCAGCCTCGATGGTCTTACCGAGACCTGTATCATCGGCTAGGAAGAGGTTTACACGCGGGAGCCGGAGCGCCTTACGCAGCGGCTCCATCTGGTAGGCATCGATTTGTATTCCAGCCCGGAACGGGGACTGGAAAAGGTTTGGGTCTGTCGCAGTAACGCAACCCCACCGGAGTGTATGCATGAATGCCGCAAACTGGCGGGGCGCATCAAAGCCCTTGGTGGCCAGATCTCCCCAACCCTCTTCTTCGAGGATCCGGCGGTCAATCTCGTAGTCCCAAAAGACATCTAGAGTTTGGCCCTGGGCATCATCGTCAGCGCATGCAAGTCGCACAAGTGGAGATCGCCCTGAAGTATCGGGCTCAACAACTTCCTCGACTAGCCAGCGCCTTGATCGAATCTGTACGAGCTCGCCAGGTTCAGGTAGCCGGTCAGGGGCACTTCGATTTATCGTCAATTTTCTGTTTCAGTTAGTAGATGATAATGCTAGTATCAGAAGAAAGTTAGCAGGTATTCGGGCTGTTTCAATCATGATATGTCATGATATTACTGTCATCTCTCCGGCGAAAGAAGATGTTTTCTCGAGTTAGCGGGATATCTCGGAATACTAAAACTGGTTTTAAAACTGAAGATAAAACTACAGTTTCCTCCTGAGTTCCAGCCTAAAATCAGCGGTAATCTTGTGAGTCGACTGAGTTTTCTGGTGAGTTTCTACTCAGTTATGCTGCCCTCGAAGCCCAACGGATTATCCCACAGGGATCCCATTGGGATGAGTCCCATGTGTTTCGAGGAGGATTTTGGGAAATGTGCAGTAATTGAGCAGTTTTTACACGCTACGGTTTAAAAACAGTCCGACCTTTGGACGGGTAGTGGGGCCAAGTATGCAATAAACGAGTGGTTGTAGTGAGAGCATTGGAAAACGGAACAGGCAAGTGTCTTCTGCAGATCAAGTCGAATCAATACCAAGACATCACTACATAAGCATCGCCATAACTACGATGAGCTTGACGGTGGTCGATTCGGAGCCAAGTGAAAATGGCACCTGAACGATCCGGTACTAGCTATCAAACGGTGCTAAATCAAGGTTTTGGAGAGAAGGGTAACAAACTAAATACTTGTGCCACTAAACGCGATGAAACTCCAAAATGGTTTCCTCTCTCATCCTTGATTGCATTTTACCGCCAGCCTTGGCTGAATTTGGAGGGGGCAAATACCGACGATTAGCCTCAATTGGGCGGGTACTTTGTGACGTGAGTGATAACCCGCTGCTGCCGGCGAGACGAATGATGGCTTCAGAGTTTTTAACAAATACACCACCTATGGCAGAGTTGCCCACAACGAATAATGCGCGGCCATTGGACTTGAGAACCCTCGCGCATTCTTCCATAACTTTGCTCATATCCCAAACATAGCGGTTGATCATACCAAGGTACCGATTATCGAGTAAATCTAGATCGGCCATGGATTTCATCGCTTCTTGCATCGCTCCACTTTTTAAAGATTCTTTAGGTACTTCAGTGCCGATATTGCCAGCCCGAAGCGAACGAATCTCCGATATGCTGTGCCCCATCCATACAAGGGAAAGCTTGTGTCCTCGAAGGTAATCAATGGCGTTTAGGTAAGGAGGGGAAGTTATGATCATGTCCACACTCGTTGATTCAATGGGTAGCATCCTAGCGTCGCCGAAGTGAACTTCAGCCGTGGGGGCATCGTTGTTAACTCCCAAAAAGGGGCAATTGTTTGTCACTTTTTCAACAGCTTTTAGAAAAACTGTAAATGGCTGCACCGGAGCGACTTCATATACCCTGTGGGGCCGGCTGTGGGAGATATCCATCGCAAGAGATGCACCTCTTGCTTTAGTAATGATCAAGCGTGAAAACGCACACCAGAGAACCGTTCTCACAGATTGTGATCGAATCCTTGATATGCTTGTGGCTAGTGCGCTCAATTCTCGACGATTTGCCGGATCAAACCAGAAATCGATGAACGTACGTGTCTCGTTGTCCGTGCTCTTGGGATAAGATTCCTCTGACGAAAAACGGTCTCGGAGCATTTTTGCCCGTTCCAAGACAATACCTGCCCGGTGCTTTACTTCGTTTGGATCAGCATCAGCACACCAGACCCGTGCTATGAGAAGAGCAAGCGGATCAGTGTCACAACCGATAGCGTGATGACCTCTTGACTTAGCGCAAACCAACGTGGTCCCCGAGCCAGACATAGGGTCGAGAATACGTAAAGGACTGCCAGTTGTTGGGAGAGCATCCCACACGATTGAGGGAGCCATTCGCGCCGGAAATGGATGAACAGGACGGATATGGGCTTTATGTGTAGCTGAGATCATATATGAACTGCACTCTCACCCTCCTTGGAGGGGGTTCCGACCGCATTTCTGATATCTTGTAATATTAGGTCGGGGCGGCGATTGATTTCTATGCTCTCCTCCCAAGCGTAGACAACCCCTCGAGCCAAAACATGCATCGCTTTACTGAGTTCCTTTATGTCGGCCTTAGATATATCTAAGGGAGGCTCACGATGCATAAGGTCTCTTCGAATTGCTGCGTATTCAACTAGCTCATCAGGTTGTTGCTTTGCAATCTGCCACACCGTCTCCAGTATTTCTCTATATGGTGCATCCTCCGTCTCCTCATCTTCCAGAGAATCAATCCACGTTTTTGATTGATCAGGAGTAATGCATTTCTTGAATAGTTCTTGAATCCGTCTGAGTCCTCCAATTCGTTTCGCAGATGCAATTTTCACCAAACGTGCAAGGTCATCAATGTAAATAAGAGTTATGGTCCTTCCGGTTGCTTTCCGATTGTTTCGGATTGCTCGGACCGAGTTAGAGAGCTCAACGCGCGATGTCGCGAAAGCATTGCCCACGACCACATGATGATCACAATTGTGGTCCTCCATGTGCAGGGCGAGATCTGACACTCCTAGATCTTTAGCGCTAACATACTTTCCACTCTTAGCTTCAATACCTACCTTGTACCGCTGAGGGTTACCATCTTTGTCTGCCGGCAAATAGGCCTCTGCGGTTCCATCAGGGTTGCCGCTCCCACCAATATGGATGACATTATCAAACCCGATCGCCTCGAAGGCGGCACGGCTCTCAATCTCAAGCTCGTGCTCATTATTTCTTGCATCAAGAAGTGCGAGGGCAATCATGCCAGGTGTCCTATGGCGTGAAGACCTGACGAGCAGCCTCAACAATTCCTCGCGTCTGCCAATCACGTCACGGATAATTTTTTCATCTACACCCATCTGATAAAGATGAGCTTCAATCAGGATTTCAGACATTACAAGCATTTCAAGAGGGAGGCTTTGCTGAGGATGAGTAAAAGATCCTTGGAAGGCAGCGAAAAATGGATGAGAGGAATTGATTTGTAACACGCCTTGCTCAACGTCAAAGATTGCCAGTCCACCCTTTGAGTCCAAGGAACTCAATTCTGTGGAGCGGAGCAAACCGTCATCCTCCTCAGATTTTTGCTTCAGCTTCTCAAGGAACTCAGCTTGTGCCTTATCAGAAAGGTTGGTAGGAAAGCGGTAATAAAATGGGGTGGCTTTACGCTCAGCTACCAGACGAGCAAGGGTCAATAATGGCTTAAGCGTCATGCTCCCAGGAGCAGCGGAAATACTGGTAGATATCCGAGCGGCCGGAGTTTTTGCCCGGTCGCGATCTACGAGAATGTTTCGAGCAAGATTGAATCCTGCGCGTAGATAATTTTGGGCGGCCTTATATAGGTCGCCCTGTTGAAAGGACTCGCGAGATGATCTAAGTGCCTCGTCAAGGCTGTCGATGTGAACGACCATTCTAAACCTGCTGAAAGTGCCGTGCCGTAATTTATTTCGCTCGATCCCAAAGCCAGGGTCATCAACGTTCACTTGCCGTCCAAATACATAGACAAAAAATCCGTTGCTCTGTCCGAATTTCTCTTTACCTGCATCAAGTTCATTGTCGAATGTCTCAATATAGCCCGTGATCCGCCCCAGCAATTTTTCATGTAAAACGCCGGACCGATGCATAGAATCTTTTGGCTCGTTTTTGTCCTCACGCGCGATCAATTCTTCCGGGCAAGGAGGTGACATTTGAATGACGTCCTTGCCTAAAACCATTTTTTTAAAGGGGGCGTCCATCACTGGGGACGTAATAGGGTCTCCATCAAGGAAAAGCTTGAAGTCATCACGCTGGGGCATGGCGGTTCTCAAGACCCAGTCGAGGCGACCAATACTGATTTTTTTTCCTAGGTCTTTCAAGTTGGACATTATTGAGACTGTCCACGAATCAGAGGCTTCCTCTCCGAACAGTCGAAGCGCCTTATAGCCCTCCTTGTCTCCTTCAGCCCAATTTTGCACGGCCTTCAGCGCTTGTTTCTCAGTCAGTCTTCTTACTGGTATTTTGATTGTCTCTTCAGTAAAAACCCCCGCGGATTCATCGCCCAATATGCTGGCTAGGTTATTATAGTCCATCGTTGCGGCGTAATATGTGCCATCAACCTTACATATATGAGTGAGTTTTGAAGCCAGCACAAATGTTGACAGCTTGCCAATGCCAAATTTCCCAATGGGCTTTCGTCCAGTGCCCCTTGATCCCTTACGCCTAGAACTGTTGCCAATAATCCAATGTGATCTTAGGGCTTCAACGTTCATCCCCTCCCCGTCATCTACTACGACAATGGTCGCATCAGCATCTCGGAGATCAGCTGAGAGGATTACGTGGACGTTTTCGGCGCCTGCATCGAAAGAGTTTGAGACGAGTTCCTCCACAGCCTTATGGGAGCTAGAATACAGTCCCTCGGAAAATAGTTGGATGATACGGACACTAATCTTGACGTCGATCTGCGCGATTGTATCTCCGGCCTGATCAAATAATTCTTCTGTCGGTGGCTTCATCTCTGCCTGGGCCCCTTACAAGGTTTTATAGTGCTTAAGTTAGCACGTTTTTGATCGTTAAAAGCGGGACTTTCACTCACACTTGTCTATCTACCGTCGCTTCACCATCAAACCAATAGTCAATTCTGCGAAAAGTATAATAGCATAACTTCTCCAAAGCTCACCACTATACTCCTCCAACTCAGGAGATTACAGCCCGATGAACAACGAAACTCAAGACATTTCCCATGGAATGACCTAAGTCTAGGATGCCAAATTCGAGAGTGGCTTACAAGGCCTCAGATCTTTGCCAATATAAGAATTATCCCTATTGATGCCCTTGGCAGACTCTGTATGCTCGTATAATCTCTAGTATTAAAGGGAGGGAGATGAAAAAATCAGAAATGAGCTAAAAGAAACCGCTTACCAAATGAATCTCAATCTCTTAAGTGACGTAAGCGGCTTCAGAATGGCGTATAACGTAATGTTCACTCCCAACTTGTCTATTACTCATTCTTATTGCAGATTTGAAGATGAAAAATCCAGGGGTCCATTGAGCATTCTGGCTACCTTTAATTTATGTGGGAATCTTCGATCCCTCAGTTCCTTGATACCACGAGTAAGCGGCTCCAGATCACCTTGAAAGGATCTCATCTGTTCCTGAGCATCCATCGCAATTCTCGCCCTTTCAAGGGATTCCTCTTGACGCCTGTCAATTTCATGGCTAGGCACCTCGCGATAGACTTTCCAGGTTTGGGTGAATCCGCCATATTCTTGATGCAGTTCAACAGGCATCTCCATCAGCTCGGTAACAAGCATATCATCAAAATAGCCTTGTCTCTCGAATCTTGAGTCTGTAGCTAGCAAGAATGCGTGCTCACGTTTTACTCTAATTTCATATACCTGAGCATCTTTTTGAGCAATGATGTAGCCTCGAATCACCTTGAGACCGTTAGTTTTAGCCCATTCCATTGTCTCATCTATAATCTGTTGTCGCTCAGCTATCTTAGCCTTTAATTGATTTTCCGTATCTCTCAATCTATCCAATTTGCTGGTTGAGTCTATGTATGCTTGCAGCTGATTCTGCATAATCTCCACACTGTCCTTAGGCTCAATATCATATCGGAGCGCCATTGATACTAGGTTTAGTGCTTCTTTCATCCCTTCATCAGGTACCCCTATAGCTACGAGACCAGAAATTGCCTGTTTCAATACAGTCATGTTTTCCTGAGTCTCTGAGTCTGGAGTGTACCCCTTTTTCATTTTCGCTAGAAGGGTATACCTTACCAACCCGCTGCTGAACTCCTCCTCCAATTTAGGTCGTAGGTAATCCCAGCCAGGATTTAGACGTCTTTCAAATAGATAGGTAATGGCCAGCTGCACCTGTTGTATTCTCTCTGAGTTCATATAATTCTTATCGATGTACGTGATAAGCTTTTTCACATTCCCCTTCTCTCCGTAGCGGATGATATCCTGATCATCAACAGAACACCCAACCATGGAGAAAACAAGAATGAGTAGGACGCCAACGGTACCCAAGATGTTGAAATGTTCATTCAATGTTATCTGTTTGCGATAATGATCACTGACTAGAAACGATATAATGTTCCGAGTATTCTTCCTCATGAGAGCGATTCCTTTCTGACTGGAAAGATGAATGAACGATTGAATAGAGATTTAGACGGGAGTAGGATGAAGTAGAGAAAAAGTCCCCCCTGAAGGACTCGAGGTGATTGCGCGAACAAGCACTCACGAGGCATCCACAAGGGACGCATCAGGGGGGAGATAGATCTCCACCCCGAGTTCGCCTTTAGTGGATACCTCTGAGTGTTTTTTGACACCATTTTCGCGGTGCTTGTTCGCGCTAATTCAAGTTAAGAGCTGCCCGATTTATAGGCAAGGATAAGACATGTTGATCTGAGTTCAGGATCTGGATCTAGATCGAGCGCCGTATCGTCCGTAGTCCGTTGAATGGAAGCCCCTCCCTTTGAAGATAAACCGGCTGGACTGGTAGACCCGCTTGGCGGCCCTGCCGCACTGTGGGCAGCTTATTTGCTCCCGGGAATCAGGACAGAGCCGCTCGAAGCGGGTGCTGCATTCCTTGCAGTAGTAGGTATAGATTGGCATGATCACCTCCCGGTTAGAGTAACCCGCTATCGGCGAAACTGAAGAACTCGCCGGCGGCGATGATCAGATGATCCAACAACTGTATCCCCACCGCCTCGCAAGCCTGCTTGATCTTGCGGGTGATCTGCTGGTCATCCCCGGAAGGCCGCACTTCACCTGAAGGGTGATTGTGCCCACAGATGATAGCTGCAGCATTCTTGAGCAGGGCGTACTTGATGATCTCCCGGGGGAAGACCACAGCTTGGGTGAGGGTGCCCTCGAAGACGATCTCCGTGGCGATGAGGGCGTTGCGGCCGTTGAGAAAGAGCACCACGAAGGTCTCACGATCCCGGCCATCCAGGACGGCCTTCAGGTGATCGGCCACCTGAGCGCTGCCGCTGAAAACTTCTCCCACATGCATGGAAAAGCGATCGGCATATGCCGCTCGCAGGTCCTCATCGGAGATTCGACTGAGCAGATGCCTTTCGTTCATACGATCTCCTTTCTAAGCGGCCAGCGCAGGCAAGGTAATGTCAGCTCGTGGCAGCCGGATCTTTGTCGCAGTCTCGTTGAACACTGCCGCCTGGAACTGTCCCAGCTGAGACTCCAATTCCTGCATGCGCTCCTTTAACACGAGGTAGGACTGGACCAGCTTCTGGGGAACCTTGCCCTCCCGGGCCAGGGCTTCGCCGAAGACCTCATCGCTCACGGTTTTCGGGTCCAGGTACCTCTGAAACTCATCGGCCAGCTGTTCCTTGACCACCGCACATTTGCCCTTCAGATGAGCCAGTTCCCGCTTGAGCTGCGTGGCATCCCTGGCAATGTCTTCCATGAAGGGTGTTGCTGAGATTGATTCGATGCCTTGGAAGTCTTCCGACAGTCCGTCCATTCGCACATCCACATCCTCCAGGAACTGAGCGGTATTTTCATCGATAAACAAGTTCATCTTTGAAGAATGGATATCAGTCAATGGAGAATAGTCTGGAATGGCTTTCTGATGGGCCAGGATCGTATCCTGGAACTTCCCGGTGACAACCTCGTCGGTTGCAGCAGCAAACTGGCCTGGTGTGAAAACCTTGATGAGGTGCCGCTTACCGAAAGGATCTCTCTGATCGCGAAAGTTGCGGGACAGTTCCTGACTGTAGAAGAGCACCGGTTGATGGTTCTCGGGATCCCGACATACTCTGAGTCGTGCTGCGGTATAGTTCTTCTCATCATCCACTGCGTCCAGCTTGAAACCTTCGATCTCATCCTCGAGCCTATCACCACGATCAATCACCACGTTCTTGTTCATGGCTCACCTCCTCCTCTGTTATTCGAATGGGCATAAGCAATGTCACTGCCCCGCTGTCCCACTCTTTGCCAACTTCAGTGAACACGGAGGCAGTACCTGGTGCAGTGTACTTCCATCTGACAGTTGGGCTCTGTTGACTGGCCAGGGCCCTTTCAAAGAGGCCCAAGTCGAAACCTATCTTTATACCCTCACCGGATGACTCTGAAATAGGCAAGGGAGCCTCCCACCGGGTGTCCTCTTCAAGGTTATCCACGGTGATCCTGCCATCTCCGTTATCGATATTCCAGATGGACATGTGCGTGGTGCAGGTCACGAAAGGTTTGGCAGCCTTGATCAGGGCCAGGATCTTATC
>Ga0114923_10000362_pt1 | contig 37982 bp, 72 predicted proteins | sample SumtaG_FD_89578 | JGI IMG/M metagenome (GOLD analysis project Ga0114923, IMG submission 89578) | Deep subsurface microbial communities from Indian Ocean to uncover new lineages of life (NeLLi) - Sumatra_00157 metaG | ecosystem: Environmental > Aquatic > Marine > Oceanic > Sediment | place: near... | reverse complement strand
TTACTTACTTCTAATGTTTCCAATTTCATATTAACTCCTTCCATACTTTGCAACACATTTCGGACATGCATAAGCTAAATGTCCACCAGGTTGTCGGATTATCCCGACACCAACCGGTTTCCCTTTGCTCCCACTAAAATGCATTTCACATTTCCGTTTCGTGCTCTGTCTCAGTTTTTTCAGATCATTTGCCATTGTCATACTGCAACCCTTTCAATAATTGGTCCTCTAACTTTTTCCGCTTCACGTTCTAATGCTTCATCGCTACGATATAAAATTCGTTGATATCCCGTTAAACTACCATAGTCTTGTGGTTCAACATGACAACGCCACCATAAAATACTAGTTCGTGCAGATCGTCTGGGTGCTTTCTCCATAATCTTAACATATCGTAATCGTCCAAAATACTCAACTCGTATTATATCACCAATCTTCATATCATTTCCCTTTCAATAATTTGGTTTCGTTTCGTTACATATATATTATCGTCGAAAGAGAAACATAAGTCAATATAAAAATTACCAAATTCGGAAAGATTGGTCCGAGCATAAAAAACTTTGGCCAAGTAAGCTTTCATCTAAAACTTATAAGTTAATAAAGCTGCAACATAAATCTATTAAAGAACCTAATGCGAACGAGCGGAAGAACAATGAAGTATTAAACCATATGGTAAATAACCTTTTTTAGTTATACCATTATCCCATAACACATCAAACAAATGTGGATATGGTCCAAGAACTGAACCACTGGAATATCTTTTTGCGGCTTTACTATAATGTTTTATGATAATACCATACTTATGCTTATAACATCATTATCTCCAGTACAGTGTACAGCTAATGCTGCACCACCTATCTCAATATCATTTGGAGCTGGATTATCATTAATAGTAACATATGCTCCACAAACTTTACACTTTGAAGACCACCAATGTTGATATTTCCGACAAAATGGCTGCATACTATGTCCTCTAAATGTTGTACTTTCTAATGCCTCTTTTCTTAATCATTCAAGTTTTAACATACCAAATCCTTTCTGTTAATTCTAAATGTATTCATCATCATGTCTGGTGATGTAGAGAATGGACAACAACTATCATTCTCAATTTTATGAATTAATTCCATAGTCTTACCTTTTGTCTGATGATAATGATCAGTCCAAACAGTTATCAAATCACCAGTTATCCTACCAGTTGGAAAACCAAATGGTATACCATATCGAGATAATGCTTTTCTTGCTTCAGTTTTAGAAATTCGCCTCATATCCTTCGCCTTTCAATAAATGATTAATATGCTCATCAATCTCTCCGGCTATTTCCCCCAAATCTTCATACATAAATATGAACGGTGAATCACAACACCCACATCCAGAAATCTTAATTCTAAATTTCAGACATAATTCTCGATAAGCTGCAAGAAATGCTCTTAACTCTTTTTCTTTATCAATCTGAACATTAGTTAGTTCAGTAATCAAATTGTCAAATTCTTTGCTCATATTTCTAGTCTTCTATTACTAACTCATCAATAATTAAACTTATAGCTTTTTGACCAATTAACTCTATATACCTTTGTAATTCAACTTCATTGGTTGTGGTTGCACTAAATTTACTTATTTCTGGCCTTAAAAATGGAGATAAAAACTTTGATTTGGTCATTTTATCCAAAACACATTCAACTAAATTGGTACTCATATCTCTTAACTGATCCTTTGTACCTTCACTCTTAATAGCAGTAGTTACAAACGTCTTTACATTTTCTCTGGACTGTGTCATATCATATCCTTTCTTAATTATATCCAATAATAGAATAGTTAGAGCAGAGGACTACCCGCGTAATCATGCTCCAACTACCCCTCATTGAAAGGTTCTAATTGTGGTACCATTGAGTCAAGTAATTCATCTAACCTCTGAGCTGCAAGAATATTATTCTCGACACACACTGGACATTCACCATCATCATGTGGATCATCTTGAGCCACTATGTGCATATGCTCACAAACTGAACATTGTATTTGTTCTTCTCTAAAACCGCGTTCATTCAACATTTTGGCTATCTCCTATACCTACGTATCAATCCCTTATGATGTGGTCCATCATTATGATACCGTCCTCTAATTCTTAAACCACATCCACTACATCGTGGTCTAACCCGTTCTTGTAACTTTTGTTTTTGTTGATTTATTTCTTTACCTTTCAACTTACTTACCTCGTTTGAACATTTTTGGGCATCGGTTATATCGTTTAATAGTTTTGATAATTATCTCACCCCCAATTTCTTTATCTAATTTCATCTCATGTTGTTGAAACTGATCAAGGTTTTTCATAAATCTAATCCACCACCACATAAACATACCACAACCAATAAACATACAACCAAGAGTTACACATATTAACATATGTCAGCCTCTCTAATTTTTTCATTCACTAAATATGCTACATAAGCATGAGCATTTCCACCAATATGCCAATCTCGTAAATCATCAATTGCTATCCCATTGTCCCCACATCGGGCTTTTCCATCACAATAATTATAGATATTAAACCGATAACCCTCAATTACACCATCCCACTCAATATCCGTTTTTTCTCCACTATCTGGTTTATTCTCAATACATGGTTTACCAAATATTTTCTTTAATATTTCAACTGATACTTCTTTATTCTCAATTTCACCACATTTAGAAAATGGTGTATTAGATCGTAAACGAAAATGCCAACAATCCTCATCATCATCTCTAAACTGAATATGTTGAATATCCAATAATCGAGACTGGGTAATTACATCTATATACTTAATTAATGCATCACCCAACATTAGATGATATGAACCACTTGAGAAACCATCGGTTTGCGAATTGTAATCCCATACTACAAATTTATTCTCATATACTGCAAGCACCTTCCATAAAAACCCATCATATGTATACTTACATCTCATTAATACTTGTTTTTCACACATTCCATTTTCCTTTCAATAAACACGTATCACATATAAGTAAAATATACAACATGGGCATTTCCATGTCAACAACTATTTTTAATGTTTTTCAACCTCACCTAATGATCTGTTTACAATCTTAACTTCTCGATTTGCAGCCTGATCCACTGTTCTAGCAAGTTCAGCCAACTGACCAAGATACACCACATGTCTTGTCATAGTCTGATGTTGATGAGAAACCATCGATGCTAATGAATTTGTGTAATTAGCAGGAACTCCAATCTGTGGCATCTCTGCTAAATCTTTTAATTCGATTATAGCTTTAAAATATGCAGTCTGTAAGACATTACCCAACGCTGTTAGATCAATCTTAGCTACCTCTGCATCCAAATCACACTTCGTATTCATACCTAAACTCATAACTAACTCCCTTCAATCTTATTTATGTATTCTTAAGCTGCCATATTTATAGGAAAATATAAATATGCAGCATTATCTGGTCTGCAACCAATCCAAACTACTTTAAAAGCATTTGGATAACATGTAGTTTTTTCTATTTTAGCTTTACTCATTGGTTATACCTTCATTGCTTCTTTCATAGTTTCTTTTTATTTCTTACTCATTTTCTTCACTAAAAACTCAGATGCTACAAGATCAATTTTCTTTTGTCCAACAAATCTAACCTTACTTAATGTTCTCAAATAATAATGTGTTCCATCTTCTCGTCGACCATTAAGTGCCAGCAATTCTACTGCTGCACCGGGTATCATATAATCTTCACAGAAATCACCTTCACCTCTTCCATCAGTTGGATTAAAATACATGATTATAGGTGATGGAGCTTCCTCTACTACTTCAACCTTAATTTTTTTCTTTTTTACTTTTTTCTTTGCCATATCTACCTCTTTTAATAAACATTATTCACATAGTAAAATATACAACAGAGATATTACCATGTCAAATTCTATTTCAAATTTATTTTTCAACTTCACATGAAGCATGGAACACTTCCATTAATTCTTGATTAAGTAATTCACCCAGTAACTCAGTATAAGTATAATTCTCATATCCTTTAAACCCAGATCGAATCAGATCTACTACTGTATCAAAATCATCGTGGCATACATTACACTCTTCTTTCACTAATATCTCAATGGCTATTTTTTGACATCTCATTTTTTCACAAAATTCTTTACTATCCTCCAAAGCTTTCATCACTAATGGATATGATGCACTATCATGACTTCCAGGTCGAATTTGTCCAGCCATACAAGCTTCAAGATGGTTCTTAGCTCCCTTACATGTTTCAACCAGCTGTAATATTAACTCTTCAACAGTTTTCATGATACTATTCCTTTCTCATTTACTGACAATATGGACACATTTTTTATTTACTCCATCTATCATCCGACGACAACTTATAACTTTCTGGACTGTAATAGTTTTATATGCAGTCTCATCATTGAATCTGACATAAGCTATAACCCACAAATGCCGCTGCATCCCAATCCTCTTTAGTTAATTTTTCAATTACTTCTCGTACTATCATTTATATCATTCCTTTCTCATAATTATCTCTTATTTCCATTAAAATCTTACCTAATTTATTTTGACCATCAATTTGACCACACCTATCACACAGACAATTACCCCAATAATTATCATGCCAATAATTACCCTCAACTAATTGTAGTGGAAAAGTAACCATTAATTTCTGTCTTAAATCTAGGTTTTGATTAAACTTCATTTTAACAACTTGATGCATACACCTATCTCTAATCTTATCCCAATTAAACCGTAATATAACTAGTTTTCCTTGAGCTTTAGCTAACCCAGGCGATGAACTACATCTAATTCTTTCTCGTAAACAAAAATCACATGTTTTTAAAGCTTGATATAAATGTTCAGCAGTTGGATAAATTTTTTCTGTATATGAGATATTACTAATTGAAAAACTACTTAAAAACCCATTTTTACCTTTAAATTCACATATCATATTATTTATCTCCATAATATTTTTCCAAACTATATACATACACCCATTTTGGAAATCCAGGTTGCCAACTACCCTTATCTAATCCTATTATACCTCTTTTAAGAATTCCCTTCTTATACATCGAACGTAGTAACCGATTAAGAGTAGGACACTTATAAGCACCCCAGTTAACTTCACGAAAAACTGGTTTAAACCTATCTATAAACTTATCAACAAAATCAGTACAAAGAATATCAACACCATGCTCTGGAATATTCTCTATTATCCATTGTTCTTCCTCTGTCATGCTACCATCTCCCACATCTTATCAAAAAAGTTGGCCAATCTAAACTCATCCCGCAATAACCTATTAAACTTCGACCGATTCTCTGGTTTCAAAGCATCATGTATCTTAACCACGACATTAGCTGACTGCACATCAACCAACAAACAATCCTTATCCGAATTTTGAGATTGTTCATGTTGAAATAACTCACCTCCTGGATTATAGATTTGAAAAGCAGTATGTTTAGCTAAACATTCTCTAATAAACTGAACAGTTAAATACTTAATGTCAATGGTAATGAACATCATATCTTATCTTCCTTAATTAACTCATCAAACCCATTTATCAAAGCATCAATATATTCCACACCTTTATGAACCATAACTGTCACTACTATAATCACACCATCTCGAAAAACTGGTGCACCCCATAGCCAACTTATAAATTCAGGTGATAACTTTCGTTTTCTACCTTGTCTCTTCATTCTTGTCCCATAAACATTACATTAGTACATCGCTTTGGATAAACCACATATACTGGAGGTGAAGGTATATTACTACGAGCTGTCGGAACTAATAAAACATCTTCAAAACAAATACACTCAATATTACATATTGCTCCAATTAATGGACAAAATTTTGTAAAAGATTGGTTTTGTAACCTCTTAGCCCACTCTTGTGCTTTAACTTCACTGTCAAAAACTTTCATACCTTTTACCCCTTTAATACATTAACTCATTAGTTATAAACTTCCGTATAATCTCATTATCAATATGTTCTCGAACACCTAAATCTAAACTGATACTTCGACCCCAGACTGCAACCTTAATCTGATCATCAATTACGCCTGAAAACACACTAAAAAATCCGGCAGATATAATATCATTAGCATATAGTCTTCGAAAAGAATCATGACTAATCAGTGAATCAAATAAAATCGTAACTTCATGCCCACGTTCTAATACTATGATATATTTACCTTGTGCCATAACCTATCCTCTTAATCACAAAATAATTTTCCAAGTATTGACAGTTACCCACGAATCATTAACCCATTTTACATAAGCTTCAATGACCTCTTTAGCAGTTGTATGCTTCGAGCTTGCATATTTTAAAATCTCAACACTATCATGACTTACAATTTTTTTACCCTTCTTACGTTCAAATCCCCCATAATAAAACACCACACACCCTATTTGTCCTGGTTTAGTATCACTACCTTGGTACATACAATATGATATTTTTTCCAAAATATTATGATCACCATTAAGAGTAATACGATGATGTGGAAGAATGGATTTATAACATAATACTGCATGTAGTGTAAAGCCCTTAGATCTAAAATAATCTCTAACTTTTTGTTCTTCAGTTATAATTTCTTTTTTCTCTGCAACACGTTTAATTAAATCATCAAAGTAAATTGGTAATACACCTTTAATAATATACCCATCTTCAAACATAATATCATACATCTCAATAGACACATAATCATAAGTAATCTGAGCTTCTTCTTCATCGTGTTGAACCCATTCCCTATATACTTGATGTCCCAATCGATCATATAATTTAAAATGGTCTACATGTATTTTAGGCACTTGAAAAATTACTTTATCACCAATTTTCAACATAATTCATTTCCTCTCATTATACCAAAATCAATTTCCCTTTTGGATGAAACTTTCTAAATTTCTTAATGGTATCTTCTGTACCACCTTTTCTATCAGCTGCAACACAAGCTATAAGAATATTGGAATCTTCAGCAATATTCGAGTTTCGTAAAAATCCGGCATGCCGTCCAATACTCCAATCTGCTTTATAGATTAAAATAGGTATTGAATTTTTCTTAGCAATTATCTCAGCAAATTTATCTCCACCTTTCGGACAGCCACCACTCACGATGGTATCTCCATCATTATACGCTTTCATAAAAGCTTTATACACAGCTGCATAATCATCATGCTCGTTTCTTCTTCGACTACCAATAATCGCAATTTTCATTTTATCTTCTCTTGTTTCGTTTTAATATGTCTTTCTTATCTTGAACGCTCCACCAAGCCCATTCTATTTTGCTCATACCCCACGGTCTACGAAGTCGATTCTTACGTCTTTTTTTTAGCTCTTCCCATTTTTATATTTACTTTCCAAAAAATCATATCATCATTATATAGCAAAACATAACACATGGATATAACCATGTCAAATTCTTTTTATATCATAGTGGTAGAATGTGTTATTTGTTCACCATCTTTCTCAGCAAGTGTTATCGATATATCATAATCTTTAACTTTTCGACGTGTCTTTGCTTGAATTTGATTACATAACTTTTGCTGAGCTTGATACGATGTTCCAGCATGAACTTCATACTGTTTACCCTTATAAAACCCAATGTAGCCGTTCATCTTTTACCCCTTCAATTGTCAATCATTTCCAGCAATGCATAACAGCAACAACATATTGCTCCCACAATAAGAAACGCCATAAAAATAGGACCACACCACTCTACAAACAAAAGCACTTTATCCACCATTTCTTTCTTACTCATTCTCTCTGCACCCCTAATCAATCAATTCTAAAACATAATCCTAAATGACTAACTATTAATTCTCTTAGTTCTTTATAAAACTTATCCGCTACTTTAGTTACAATAGCATCATTTTTATCATCATCAAATATCATGTCCTTAAAACTAAGTTGATCCCAGACTGCTTCATTAAATATTAGACTGAGTATCACTATCCTTTATTACATCAAGCATATTAATAACTATTAATTTATAGAGCTCATTTTTTTGACTATTAGTTAATGTAAACATACCCTTTTCCTTTTTAATCTATATCTGATTCATCTAGTCTTTGAATCTCGTTAATCATCTGGTTTAATCCTTCAACTTCACTCTTTAATTCACTTATAAGAGAATCCTGAGCGTCGGAAAAAACTGCAAATACATCAATACCATTAGGTTCTTCTCCAGTTGAATCAATCAATGAATCTGCTCCATCTTGTTGTGTACGAAAGTTTTTAGTTGACATTCTCTTACTCCTTCAAACCTTTATTAACTATACCACGAAGCCAAACTTCAAAACATTCAGACATTGAATCTAATTTATTATGACAAACATATTCCCATGAAAACTGTTTAAACTTTTTGTAAGCTTCACCAACATGTGGTGCTTTAAGTCCCGTTGTTTGAGCAAACTCTACAAAATCATATTGATCTGCAAACTGTTCATTAAACCCAACGGAGTACATTCTCTTATCCTTTCAATTATTTACCCATAACATATATTAATCCATAACTATCTACTTGACGTATTCTTGTACCCGGTAAGACTTCATAGATTTGTTCCAAATTTGTAATGGGTTTACCAATCATTCGTTCCAATTGCTTATATCCACGAACCTCCATACATTGATAATATAAGAGAACAGGATTCCCATAAGCTTTGTTAGCTTCATACATACATTCAAGAGAATCTTGAACACCAGTTTCAAGTGATGTATTTTTTGATTTATACCATATTGTCTTAGAACATCCCATACAAAATAATAATATAAATAATAAAACCATTTTCCTCATCATACTTTTCCTTTTCGATTAAAACCAAAATATCATATTATTATTATATAGCAAATTCTACAACAAAGTCGATACCATGTCAAAAACTTTTTTAATTTTATAAAAAAAAAAAATTGGTCCAATAAATAAATAGTGCTTGACCAAGTCAGCTAGAGCTGCAACATAAATCATAGAAAAAGAAAAGTGATTTGCTAATAAAATTTGGTTCTCAATATTACTGCGAACGATGGCAGCTGCAAACTAAATTATCTCGTTTCTAAGATCTTTAATTTTGAGATGTTTACGAATCCAAAAATCTGCCAAACCAACCGCGTCTTGGATATCATGATTATCTGATTTGAAAGCCCAGTACTTAAGATTCCTTTTCCACGTAATTGGTTTTTTTATTTGACCTTTCCAAATTCGCGGCGTTATCAATTTAACTTCAACCTCAGTATAGTCAAGGAACATTTGTCTTAATGCAAAAACGAATGAAGATAACTTCATGATCGATTCAGCATTAGAAGCCACGGCCCCCCGGCCAGTATGATAAACGCACGGCTGTTCTATCAAAACTAACGGAGATGGTGTGTCATGATATGTCAAAGATCGCTGCACATCAAGACTGTCCACAAAAAGATCATGAAGCGTATCAATGAAAATGTCGAGACGATTTATCCAGGTACCCTTAGTATTTTTGATCTCACCGACATCGATTAACACTCCATGATCTTCATATAAATTAGATAGTGACCAACCCAATGATTGGACAGACGGATCTATACATAATAATTTAATCATATTCTATTCATCTTTCTCAAGAGATATAGTCAATGATCTAGGTTCTTTAATAACTAAAATATCTGGGTGCTGAAACTCTTGTAAACAATGAGTATTAAGATTAAGAGCAACTACTCCATCAAAGATCAGTTTTTATTAAGTCTTGATTATCAACTAATATCATATATAACTCATCATCATACCAAAAACAACTACCTGATTCTATTTTTTGAATAGTCACTTTATCCGGTGGTAGTTCCAAATCTATTTTCATTTTCTTTTCCTCTTAAAAAATAATGTTATTATCAATTTCACGTATTATATGATATGGATAAATTCTAAACAGATAAAGGGCAAAAAGAGTGAAAGAGGGCAAAAAGAGTGTATTTTTCGCATCAAAAACGTACTCTGCATCAATATCATATAGAATCACACACAAAAACCATTCTAGAACATCAGGATCAACGTGAGCACGCTTAAAATAGCTTATGAACACTGTAATCATAGGGCATGAAGGGTGTATTTTCTATTCTCGCTTCCCATCGCATTCTTTTAAGGATGTTAAGTGATTATTTATTTAATTATTATAAGTTAGATAATCACACGCACTATTTTTCATGTCAATATAAATTTCTAAAATCATAAGATAATAACATAATAACAAACATTACATATAACTAATAAAAAACAAAAAAAAACCCTTTTATCTATATTTTATTAGTACCAAAGCAAACCTTAGAATAATTAAATAAATAATCAACTTCTCTACATTTTTACCCCTCCTAAGGCTTTTTTTATTTCTTTATTTATTACGATACGATTAAGTTAACTCTAAATAGTACCACGTTATAAAAATAAAAGATCAATTCCCCTCCTTCTCAAAATAATTTTAGAGTTTTTTAGTATTTCATTAAATCTCTTCCAAAAACCCCAAAAAGCACCAAAATATCATTTTTTATTTTTATGAAAAAAAGTTAATAACACAACTGGTAATGCCTAGTCAAATTATAAACATTGATTTGGGCGAGACGCCAAGGGTGTCTCTTAAAAAATAAAAGAACGTTTCGAAGGGGGTAAATAGGGTCTGTAGAGTGTAATTTATTGTGCAGCCTTTACCACACTCTGCATGCCTGTCATACCCCGCATAATTTTTCAAAAAAGTATTTGACAAGTGATTGTCCATCATATATCATTATTACATGCGAACAAAAATTGATCTATTAAGACAACATTTACACGAGATATCTCCAGTATCTATTTGGTATGTTTCACAAACAGAGATTTTCTTTGGTGAAGATAAACATAAGGGTAAACAATGGTCCCTGGGTGAAAATATGAATGGTCGATATTATCATGGACAACTTATCTTGATAAATCATAAACTTCCATTCATCGAAGCTGTACAAACTATTACACATGAAATTGGTCATGCCATTTGTTATAGAGATAAATGTTTCTGCCATACATCAGAAAGATATATCAGAGAAGCTCATGCCATATTATACTCATTACATATTACAATTTTATGGGAAATTTTACCTCTTCTTAATCAATCATTACTTGTTGTCAATGCTTATCTCTGTCGAAAAAGAAAAAAATTAGATAAATATAGACTTGCTGCAGAGTATGTGATACTAACTGATAAGTATAAGATAGCCACAGCTATTAGTCAAGGAGCTGCAACGATAGACGATTATCATAGACTAGTCCAGGGCAAAAGGAGTGTAGTTAATGAATAAACAACAACAATCAGGTTATTGGGGCATTGGTATTTATCATGTTAAATATGATACAAATATAGGTACTCTTTGGCGAACTGCTCATATTCTTGGTGCTTCTTTTATTTTCACGATATATAAACGCTATAAAAAACAGGCATCAGATACTTTAAAAACAACAAACCACATACCCCTATATCATTATTCTAATATCCAAGACTTAATAGTACATCTACCTATAGGCTGCCAATTAATTGGAATTGAATCCTCTGAACAAGCGATCTCCTTATCCACATTTACTCATCCCAAACAATGTTGTTATTTGTTGGGGGCAGAGGATCATGGTCTCCCTGATCATATCATATATTATTGTCATCAAACTGTCAAATTAGGTGGTAAGTATTGTTTTAATGTTGCAGTAGCAGGTAGTATCGTTGCATACCACAGATTTTCTTCATCCTAGATAATATTCCTATTCTAGTTTCTAGAAAATTATAAAAATAAGATCTGTCAAAGCATTGTCTATCATATAATATACGATTTTGAAATTAAATGAAATTCTAACGGAGAACAAACATGAACGAAGAACTACAAGTACAACTCATTCCTATCTTGGAAAACACTAAGGAAGGAATTGCTAAAGCAGTTGACTTCCTTTGTGAACAATCACCGATTCTTGTAAGGGAAATATTACAATGGGAATTTTGTAAATCTGCATTTCTGTTCGGGGTTTTTGCAGTCTTATTCATTATAGGGGTATATTATTCTAATAAAATGAGAAAATGGGTAATAAAAACTGATTGTAGAGATACTTCATATTGCCAGAATAATTCTCAACATGTTCTTGATAATTGTTGCTTATGTCCTGGAGTTTGTTTCACTTTGTATGTTTTAATTTATATTGTTTGCCCCATTATATTATATAATTGTTTAAATTGGATTCAAATCTTAGTAGCCCCTCGTTATTTCTTAATAAAGTATGTTGCAGATTTTTGTAAATAGAAAGAGCAAATGAAGGAGAATATAACATGAGTGGGTTAGAATCAATAGATTTTGATGAGAGAAATATTATAGTTTCAGGTGAAGGTTACTTCAATTTATATGTTCATAAAAGTGATAAATCATTCATAAGTTGTTGGCACGTACCTTTTTGGAAACGTGTTAAACTTTTATTCACTGGTAAGATCTGGTTATTATTGCAGCACTGTAACCAACCACAAATTCTAGTAGACTACTTTGATGAAAAAAATTATCATCAGCCAACTTCAATAACTATTGATAAACCTTTTATGGTTTGTATAAAAAATAAATAAGATACAGAAACAGATATGTCCATGTTTTCTAAAAAAACACAATCTAAAATTAGAAAAACTTGGCAACATGCAAAAGAATTAATTAAACTAGTAAAAAGGATTAAATAAAAAAATAATGATAACAAAATTACTCAAACAAATTTTAATTAATCAGACATGGATTTTAAGAATATTATCAGATCCACTTTTTCGTAATTTCATAGGTTTTACAGAGAGTGTTCAAAATTCTGAAAAATTAATCCAAGATGTTTATGATACTACAACTCTTAAAGGTATTTCATTACATAAAAAAGCAGATGGGTATTGGTTATCATTTCGGTGTCAAAATGGTAATAGAGCTAACCTTAGAATTGAAAGTTTAGAAGATAAATTTGGGTATGTTACTTGGAAAGCAATTATACAATGGGCTGAAGAGAATTGTTAAAGAGGTTATGTAGGGTGTAGTCGTTAAAAGATTTTAAATATCCACTATGTGGTGATAAAATTGAACTATTAAAGGATAAAGAGTATGTTAAAAATGAGAATTATTGCCACACGAAAACGAGTGAATGGTAAACTTACAAAAGATTATACATGGTCATGGGAGCTGTGGGAAGATAGCACCATGCTCGCACTCGGTTCACATCGTCCACTTATTAACACTGGATATGATACAAAAAAACAGGCTATTGAGGCTGCAAATAAAATATTAGGTTTCTTTGAGCCACTAGTAAAAGTAGAATTTGACGAAGGTATTATTGCAGAAAAGGTGGAAGAGTAATGGTCAGTGCAGTAAGGCAGAGTTATTGTTTAACCCCATAAAAGGACTAAGTCCTCCGACGGAGGCATGTTCCTTTGACTGCTCACCATTTTATTTTTGATAAAGATAGTATTATAAAAGAGGTAAAAAAAAAAAATAATGAAATATTTAAGACTAAATAAAATATTAGAAGATGTGAATGATCAAGAGGTAATTAACTTTGAAACGGTAAATTTCTCAGGTGGTGAAAAACACATTAAACTTAAAACAACTGTGCCTGCTACAATTACGATAGAAACTCAAATAAAATCTTCAGATTGTATTATGAAATTATTATTGGCAACAGATGCTCTAAAAAGACAAGGTGCTAAAGATATTAGTTTAATTATGCCTTATGTGCCATACGGTAGACAAGACAGAATAATGGTGCAAGGTGAGCCACTATCAATTAAAGTATTTACTGATCTTATTAACGTACAAAGTTACAAGGAGGTTTATACTCTTGATAATCACTCAGCAGTAACCGGAGCTTTGATTGATCGAAATATAGAAATAGATAATTCAAGAATATTAAGCATGTTATTTTTACAAAATGGGATAATAGTATCGCCTGATGCTGGGTCTCTTAAGAAATGTACAAAAATTGCTGGAAAATTTGGACTGAAATTAGTGTTAGCATCTAAGATACGTGATGTAAAGACGGGAGAAATACGTGCTACTAAGGTACAATGCCAAGATCTTAAAGGTTTGCCTTGTTATATTATAGATGATATTTGTGATGGTGGAAAAACCTTTATCGAATTGGCCAAGATATTGAAAAAAAGAGGTGCTGGAAAGATTATATTATATGTATCACATGGAATTTTTAGTAAAGGTATTTCTTTAATAGAAAAATATATAAATGAAATATACACGACCATTAATTTCTATTCAGAGCAAGTAATAATTTTACCATTAAGAAAGGAAGATTTAAAATGGAGCATCCAATAGCATACACTGATTTTTATAAAACAGATCATAAGAGACAATATCCAACAGGAACGGAGCTTGTTTATTCAAATCTTACTCCAAGAGGTAGCCGAATTGATGGTATTGATAGTGTAGTTGTATTTGGGATTCAATATTTTATCAAAAAATACTTACTACGACAATTTAACCGAGCATTTTTTCATGTTCCGAAAGCAAAGGCAATAGCACGATATAAACGAAGAGTAGATGCTGCACTTGGTGTTGACAAAATTTCTATGGACCATATTGAAAAACTGTGGGAATTAGGTTTTCTTCCCATCAAAATCAAAGCAATGGTGGAAGGTTCAAGATGTAAAATGCGAGTACCTTTATTGACAATTAAAAATACGTTGCCAGAGTTCTTTTGGGTAACAAATTTCTTAGAGACACTACTTTCAACTTGTTTATGGGGACCGATCACATCTGCGACCATTGCAAAAACATATCGTGAAATTCTTGACAGCTATGCAGAAAAAACATCTGATATTCCAGAATTTGTCGATTGGCAAGGGCATGATTTTAGTATGAGAGGGATGATGGGTATAGAAGCTGCTTGCATGAGTGGAGCAGCCCACTTATTATCTTTTACAGGTACAGATACAATTCCTGCGATTGACTTTCTAGAAGATTATTATGGAGCAGATTGTACAAAAGAATTAATAGGTGGATCAGTACCCGCAACAGAACACTCAGTTATGTGTGTTAGTGGTATAGAAGATGAAATAGAAACATTTCGGAGACTAATAACAGAAACTTATCCAGATGGGATTATCTCAATTGTATCAGATACTTGGGATTTTTGGAAAGTGATGACAGATTATTTACCTGCCTTGTATAACGAAATTATGTTACGGGACGGTAAAGTTGTAATTCGACCAGATTCAGGCGATCCGGTAAAAATAATCTGTGGAGACAAAGATGTTGATGCCTCGATTTATGGAGCTTACGAGGGAGCTATCCAATGTCTTTGGGACACCTTTGGAGGTAAGGTCAACTCGAAAGGGTACAAACAATTAGATCCGCATGTGGGCTTAATATATGGGGACAGTATAACCCTTGAAAGATGTAAGGCGATATGTTCTGGATTAGAGAGCAATGGATTTGCGTCTACTAATGTTGTGCTTGGTATTGGTAGTTTTACATACCAGTTTAATACAAGAGACACCTTCGGTTTCGCAATAAAGGCGACATATGCCGAGGTTAACGGAGAACTAGTTAATATATGGAAAGATCCAAAGACTGATGATGGTTTAAAAAAATCAGCTAAAGGTTTGTTATGTGTAGATTTTACAGGAAATCTTATTGAAGAATGTACACCAGCACAAGAAGGTACAGGCCTTTTAAAAACTGTATTTGTAGATGGAAAATTGATTGAGACAAATTTGAGTGATATTCGCTTACGACTTAAAGATAAGAAAGAATAAAATGACTAAACCCGAAGCTTCTGAAGAAATGAAAGAGATAATCCGTGATGCAGAAACACTTATTGAAAATGGTCATTATACATTAGAGGATATTGTTGGTGATATTCAAGATACATTAGTACATTTAGTTCCTAAGTAAAAAATGAAACAAAACCAAAACATTTTAACAGGTATTCCCACACAATCTGAGATACCATCACCTATATCTAGGTCTCGTACTAAACATATTAGACCATCTAAAAAAGATTTACAATCACATATTACCACTGGGTCAATTAGTAGTGCAGCTAAATATTTCTGTGGAACAATAAGTGCTTACAAATTAGTTCGACAATGGTGTAAAGAATATAAAATATCCATTCCATTACAACAAACCAGATCTGAAAAATCAGTTAAACCACCAAAGCATGAATTTATTGCAGTCCTCCGAAAACATGCAACTGTTAGAGAAACTGCCGAACATTTTAATGTATCACAAACAACGATTAATCGATGGATTAGAGAATATAAGATTAGGAGATAGATTATGAAGACAATTTTTGCTGTCCTTGTTATTATAATAGTAGTTTATATAATAATTGGATTACTAACTGGGATTTGGGACTGGGGTTAATAACAGTAAAGGAGAATAAACAATGAGCAAAAAACTATCGAAAAAATTTTTGACGTATGCAGCAGGTGTTATTCGTCAATATAATAAATCCAGATCGACCGCTGTAGAGAAAAAAGCATTAGCCATATCGCAGGTAGGCGGGTATGCACCGTGGACAGCCCAGGTTATCAAAAACTTACAAGAAGAGAATCAATCCTTCGGCAATGTCTTGGCAATAATTCATAGAGATGGTGGCCATTACATTATAAAGCATGGACATAGAAAAGCCTCGAAAGATGCAATGAAAATTGTCTCAGATTTACGAATCCAAATAGAACAATTACAAGAGGCTAACTGCTGGATATCTGTGGAGGAACGGTTGCCAGAACACAGGATAAGAGTTTTGACCATTCGGATGACGCGAGAACCCCTTGAACTTCAAAGGGATGCTGCTATGGACCCCACTGTTGCGTACCGAGCCAACGGGAGATGGTACACAATCAACAACAAAACCGGCAAATATAGCCCCACCCACTGGCGTCCAATTGATTTACCAAAATTAAAAGGAGATACAAAATGTGGTACTATCTAACAACAGTATTTGGTATGTGTGTTGGTTTCTTTACCTTTGCTCTAATATCGATTAATCGTGAGAATAAGGAAATACAACGATTACGAAAAGCAATAAGCAGATTGTTATTCAGTTATAACCGTCATTGGATAAAAATGTCGCTTAAGGATTGTAGTGGAACCTCACCCTCAGAAATAGCTGCATCAATAATTAATGCTGAAGATATCCCCAAATCAGAAGCAAAAGATAAGAGGCATGTAGGGTGAAAGTTTATGTTTTTGAAAATATTCTAAAGGAATAATTATGAAACACTATGTACTTGGCTTAATTTTCAATAATGACTGTTCTCAAATTCTATTAGTAGAAAAGACACGACCACAATAGATGGATGGTTATTGGAATGAGATAGGTGGAAAGATAGAAGCAGATGAAACTCCTCTTGAAGCTATGCAGCGTGAATTCCAAGAAGAAACGGGGTATGTAGAGTGTGATTTTGAACATAGAGTTACATTTACATGTCCCGGTGGCACTATATTTATTTATGCAGCTATTTGTACTGCAGAGAATGTATCTTATAAACAAATAGAAAATGAGAGATTAAAGCGATGGCAATTAACTCATCTACCTGTTCTTATGATGGAAAATCTTAAATGGATAATTCCATTATGTTTAGCAGATATTAAGTTTCCAGTTATGATTCATCAAAATGGCTATGGAGTAAAAGGGAAAATATCATGAAAGAACAATTTAGAACTAAAAATTTCCATTCAACTATATCTATAAAGTATACAGATACATTGGGTCGTCCAGCTATATGGACTGCAAATCAATTGGAACTTATAGAAAATATTTTAACTATTACCCAATCATATGTTAGTCAAGGTTATAGGTTAACTTCTCGACAATTATATTACCAACTTGTTGCTCGTGATATGATTCCCAATGCCATAAAAGTCTATACAAAGATCTGCAAAATAATCGTATCACTTAGATATTGTGGTTACATGGATTGGTTATCTATCGAAGATCGAGGTAGAGTGCCTACAATACCATCTGAATGGAATAATATTAGTGAGCTAATTGAATCAGCTATTAGTGCTTATCGATTACCTAGATGGTCAGACCAAGATTATTATCTTGAACTATATTGTGAAAAACAGGCTTTAGAAAATATCTTATTACCTATTGCAAGAAAATATCATATTTATTTTGGTGTGAACAAAGGTTATTCTAGTGCTTCAACTATGTATACAATGGCTAAAAGAATAGAGGAAAAAATTGACGGGGGTAAAAGTTGTGTAATTCTTTATCTGGGAGATCATGATCCGTCAGGACTTGATATGGTTAGAGATATCCACGAAAGAACCTGTGAATTTTTAAGACGTGAATCAGATGATGACAATGACACTTATTTCGATGTTAGGCAAATTGCTTTAAGTCAAGCACAAATTAAACAATATAAACCACCACATAATCCTGCAAAATTTACAGACCCACGAGCCAAATGGTACATATCTAAATTCGGAGAAAAGAGTTGGGAACTTGATGCATTAGAACCAGAAGTGCTAATTAAATTAACTGAGTATGCTATCTTAGATTACTTAGATGCCAATAAATATAATAAATGGATTAAAAGAGAACGCCGTGAAAGTAAAAAACTAAAAGAATTTGGTAAAACACTATAAGGAGAATAAGAGATGTGGGTTTTAATCTTAGATTTATTTTTAGTGGGAATGATTTTTGTTTTATCAATATGTCTGGGAAAAGTAGTTCATCGTAGAAAAAAATATTGTTATGAAATTCGAAGACATTTAATAGATTTCCGTTTAACAAAAGATATTATTCATTATCACAGGACACTTAGAGCTGTAAATCAAATGGGATATAATTTTTGGGGTGGATTAGAATGTTTAAAAGAGTGTCAAGAAAGGGAGGAAAAATAATGAAAGTAATATCTACCGAACGAGTACCAATTAAAATGTGGTTAGATGATATTGAAGATGGAGCTTTAGATCAAGCTAAAAATTTAGCTAATTTACCATTCACATTTAAACATGTAGCTATTATGGGAGATGCTCATAGAGGTTATGGGATGCCGATTGGAGGAGTTCTAGCTACAAAAGATGTGATTATTCCGAATGCTGTGGGAGTGGATATTGGGTGTGGTATGTGTGCAGTGCAAACAAACCATGAGTTCATTGATCAAATTACACTAAAAAAGATTATGTCAAAAATTCGAGAGGTAGTTCCATTAGGATTCAATCATCATAAAGAGCCACAAAGTTGGAGAGGTTTTCACCATGTTCCTCTAATCGAAGTACTTATGAAAAATCTAGAGTCTGCAACCAAACAATTGGGCACACTGGGTGGTGGTAATCATTTTATTGAAATTCAAAAAGGATCAGATGGATTTATCTGGATTATGGTTCATTCTGGCAGCCGAAATTTTGGATTAAAAATTGCTCAAGAGTATAATAAATTAGCTCAAAGATATTGTAAAATGTGGTACTCTAATATTCCAGATTTTAAAGGACAAGATGGATTAGCTTTTCTCCCATTAAAAACATCATATGCAGAGGATTATATGGTGGCAATGAACTTTGCTTTGGATTTTGCTAGAGCAAACAGAGAAATGATGATGTGTAGAATTATGAATATAATGGAAGCAGAGACAGGTTGTGAATTTGATGAGTCTATAGATATACATCATAATTATGCTAGATGGGAACATCACTATGGAACAAATGTTATAGTTCATAGAAAAGGAGCTACGGCTGCAATATTAGGACAGTATGGGATTATCCCAGGCTCTCAAGGAACTTCTAGTTTTATTGTCAAGGGTAAAGGGAATGCAGAGAGTTTTAATTCATGTTCTCATGGTGCAGGCCGTAAAATGGGTAGAAACCAAGCAAGACGTGAGTTAAATCTAACAGAAGAGATTGCAAAGCTTGACTCTCAAGGTATTATTCATTCAATACGTTATGAAAAAGATCTAGATGAAGCAGCTGGAGCATACAAAGATATAAATCAAGTAATGAAAGATCAAGAAGATTTAGTGAATATAGAAGTGGAACTTAAACCATTAGCCGTGATTAAGACGTAAGAAAATGGCAGAAAAAAAAAAATAAAAAGTATTTGACATGGAATTATCCATCATATATTGTTTATATATCATTATTAATGAGCGTTTTCGTTGTCAGGGCAAAAGGGTGTTGTAGTAATAACAGACTGCAACCTCTTTTGTCCGTATTTAGAAAGGAAGAGTAAAATGGGAAATACGTTAGAAACGTGTAATCAATGTCAACTTAATGGTACTTCAGAATGTCCTCATTTTGATAAAATATTTCAGGGTGATAGAACTTGTGATAAGTTTAAAGCAATAAATCAACTTACTGAAGCTGATTTCCCGTTAAAAATTGAAGATAAAGTAGTTGCTATGTTTGCAATAAATCATCAATCATCTATAATAATAGATAAATTACTTGCTGCAATTATTAAAGCTATAAAATTAGAAGTTTGTAATCCTTGGAAGTATTTATCTAATAATGTTGCAGGGCTTAAAGAATTTAGAGTTGAATTAGAGAAAAAAGGTTTTATATTATCATATGATGATATTTTTGAAACAATACATATAGTTCCAATAACAAGGTGATAAAATGCGTGCACAAATTCTTAAACGTCCTGGATTAAGTTTACAAGTATGTGTACCTAATGACTAGACAGATAAACAAATAATAAATTTTGCAGAGTCAGAAGAACTTTCGGGTACTGAAAATGGGTGGTTTATTATACGACAGGGTGATAAAGCTTTAGATGGTACTGATAAAAGAGTAGTATGTAGTCATGATAGTGATTATGTTCATATGGTTTTGACTGTATAGTACAGGAGAAATGATGACTAAGACAAAAGATTTTTTGATTCATTTGATCATATGTTTAGTGATAATTTGTATAGTATATATTTGGCAAGCAAATCCTCCTAAAGGTGAATCGGGGAACCAACGACAGATCTCTAAACATTCTCAATCTGTTGCCCCGGTTCATTCATATCTTATGAAAGAGTTTGGTGATGAGTACGAAATTATAATGGCTGCTGCTATTCGGAATGGGTGTAAAGGAGATAACCAGTTCATTCTATTTGCGATCCGAAAAGAGGAGAATGGACCTCCGGGGCTAGAATTCGGTATCCTCTGTCAAGCCGGTACTGACATGAATACACAAGCTGGGTGGGCAGCAGCCACCATTATGAAAAATCGAAGTCGATGGTATGCTATCAATGCCCGAGGAGATTTTATTGAGTTTTTAGGTAAGAGATATTGTCCGAATAATAGTGAAGTGTGGATTAGTAATGTGAAGTTTTGGTTTAATAAGATTAAGGCATATGAGCAATGAAATTAGAATTTCTACAAGGTAAAAAAACATTTACAGTTCGTAAGATAATTAGCTCTGAACATAAGAGACGAGACTGGGCACTTGAGTTTTTTATTGACCACCAATCTATGGCAATGATATATTACCATCCCACTGCAAAATAATATGTACTAGATGTAAATCCACAAATGACTTTAATAAGAGGGATTATTCAAAGATTATTTTACTTCTTTGATATACAGAGATTTAGAACCCATAGAAGACTTCGTCAATCGCAAGCTCGTAGAATAATAACAAATCAGTGTAAAGAAAAATGTTTTAAAGTTAACGTCAAGAATAGTATTTAGAAGAAAAGGAGAGAACTAATGAAGACTAAGTTAATGTGGTTAGTGGTAGTGTGTGTTGTACTCTTATGTCAAACGGGTTGTATGTTAAAAATGAATCGAAAAACTCACACGAGAGCAGAGGTTAGTATTCCTAATCCTATCTGTGATGTAATCGATTCATTTAGTGGGAGACGACAAGTTACACAACCTGTTGTATTTCGTCGGCAAACATCACGGACTCGTAATAATATGGGTCCATATTATGGGTGTAAATAAAATAGCTAATCGTTTCCGGGTCGGGACTTGGTGCTCCGGCCCACTTAGAAACTTAAGGTGTATGATGAGTATTGAAATAATTAATATGTATAATAAAAGAATAATTCTACCATGGGATGTACGTATAGATAGAAGATCATGTCTTGGTAATCCATTTAGATTGGGTGATGAGTCTCAACGAGACTATGTTTGTGATAAATATACTTCATATTTCTACTATCAGATTGAATTAGGGAATCAAAAAATAATTACAAAACTTAAAGAATTACAACGATTATATAAAAAATATGGTAAGCTAAGCCTATTTTGTTGGTGTGCACCGAAACGGTGTCATGGAGAAACTATTAAAAAATATTTATTAGAAAGGAGTTAGTGTGAAGATTTTTGGGTACATTATGTTAGGGCTACTGGTAATTGTTTTACTGGCCTCATTTGTATTTGGTTTAGAGTGGGCTGGTATTAAATGGGTTGGGTTTTTTGGACCAAAACGTGAAGCTGTCCGAAGGGAGGTATTTAAACAGACACGAAGTTATAATGAAGCAAAAGAACAAGAGTTACTTAAGTATCGCCTTGAATACATCAAATCTACTGATGATGTAGAAAAAGAGGCAATTGCTAGTACCATTAGAATGGGGTTTGCAGATTATGATGAAGAGTTATTAGATAGTGAAGTACTTAAACAGTTCTTAAGACAAATTAAATATGGAGAATAAAAATGAAGTGGACTAGTTTATTTTTAATATCAATGCTAATAGTTATTATTTGTGGATGTGATCAAACTCCTACAAAACCAACTGCCGATACTAAACAACAAAAACAAACAGAAAAAGCTATGCAAGAAGCTAATGCTCAGGTAGGAATGCCTGCAATTAAAAATTTCCAAGAGAAAAAATTAGCTAAAATGATTTATGAACTTCGTGATCAAGAAAAATTAATTTGTTATGCTTATCTTAAAAGTTTGGATGGTAAAGTAGTGTTCTTAGGTAAATGTGTTGGGTTTGGTTTGCCATATTGTGTTCAATTTTCTAATCCAGAAAAGATTGTGGCTAATCGAACTTTTACTAATGGTGGATCTATTTTCGGAAAGTTGCCTCAACCTGAGCCCAATGGATTATTTATGCCACAATCTTTATCTGCTACATGGTTAATGATGATAGATCCTAAAACGGGTGATGTAAGACCAGTATATATCGAACCAGAAATTATTGTTTCACCGTTTCCTTTAACTTAAATATAAACGTCGGACGTATTTTCCATGCATAGAAAACCTTTAATTGGCATAGAGATACGATATATGATTATATATAACGTATATCAAACTGTGTTGTTTCAGTGAATAATACGGGTCTGACGTTTATTAATGGGTCAGTAGCTTAGTCAGGTTAAAGCGTCGATCTACAAAATCGAAGAGCGTGGTCGTTAAGTCGGCATCATTGTACAGGGATATATACTTGTATAATGATCGGTTCAAATCCCACCTGACCCAATAAAAAATGATTCTAAAATAATAAAAAAGTATTTGACAAGTGATTGTCCACGTGATATACTATATATGTTCTTTTAAATGATAATAGTAAAATAATAAAGTGTGTTTGAGGAGGGTTTCACACTTTTTAATTGGGATATGATATGACTTGGACCCTGATCTTTTCATCATCTTTCTCAAGGGGTCAATTTGCGATATGTTCGGTGGATTGATCCCATAACAACTTTTCTCCCTTCGGTGGACAGGGTACGAGGACACATCCTCTGCCCTGTTCATTTAACTAATCAATTGGAATGGCAATGGCTGACCGTAGTTTAGCACTGGAAAATTTCCACTCCTAAGGGAAAGATATTTTCAATACAGCAGTGTGTCCATTGTGGCAGAATTATGTGCTGGAGTATACTGTATACTCGTAGAAATTAGTAAACTCTACTTGCCATTTTTTATTTTATTTTAGGAAAGGAAAAAAGTAATGCACAAAATATTTAACACTACATGTAAAGATTTAAATTACTTAGCTCGTGAGATATATTTAATGGTTAAAAGTAAAGGTTTTTGGGAAGAAGGAACTAACCGTAATAAAGGTGAAATGATAGCTCTTATACACAGTGAATTATCTGAGGCACTTGAGGGTAGTAGACATGGTAATCTACCAGATAAACATTGTCCCGAATTTAAATCTGTTAATATTGAAATGGCCGATGCTATAATTAGAATACTTGATTTTTGTCATGGCTTTAATATCGATATTGGTGCAGCTGTAGCTGCAAAGATGGAATATAATGAAGGTAGACCCCATAAACATGGGAAAGCATTCTAATGAAACGATTAATTTTTATAATCTTTATGCTTATTATTGTTTCTGGTTGCTCATTTCCGCCAGTTTATACACTAGGTGATTTTCTTGGAACAGGGGTTAGTGATGAAGCTATGAAAAAGCATAAAGATATATTGATTGTTCAAATCCAGAGATTAGTTGATAGTGAATTATATACATATGATGAGCTTATGAATGAATTTGATAAAACAATAGTTCGAGAAGAGAAAAAGTAATGGAAAAAATCACACCACTAATGGGAACATGGTTACAGATCGGTAATCCCATTGTTGCAGAGATTGCTGCATATAAAGATTTTGACTGGATTTGTGTTGATCTAGAACATTCTCCAACAACAATAGAAACTATGGGTAACATGTTTAGAGCGATTAGGGCTGCAAATAAAGATGTTATGTTGACCGTCAGAGTACCTGATCATGACCCAAAAACTATTAGTCGATGTCTTGATGTTGGGGCAGAGTGTTTGATTGTTCCACAAGTTAATACTTATGAGCAAGCTCTAGATATAGTAAAGGCTGCAAAATATCCACCAATAGGTGAACGAGGGTGTGGGTTTGCTCAATCTAATAGATATGGCTCTGATGATTTAATGGAAAATATTTGTACTATTATAGTTCAAGTTGAGCATTGGAGTGTTATTAGAAAAGAAAAATTAGAACGAGGTGTTAAAAGTTATCATAGTGAATTAGAAAAAATAATAAATCATCCACATATTGATGGAGCATTTATTGGTCCACTTGATTTAGAAGCATCTTTACCGTCAAATCAAGATCGAAAACACCAAGTACATTTATTAATGGAAATATTTAAAGATATTATGTCCATGCATAGAAAATATATAGGTATTCATATTATAGATCCTAGTTCAATGGAAGTAGCTCGAGTAATTCGAGCGGGTTATAATTTTATTGCTCTAGGGGTTGATACTAGTTTATTATCACAATCAATGACTGATTTATTTAATAGAGAGGATATGTAATGTCTCGTGGATTAAAATTAACTAAGGGTAGATTCATGCGAGAATATCGTAAAGCTTCTACCATGATGGCATTAGCTGTAGCTTTAGATGTTTCTGTTCCAACAGTTTATAATTATTGTAAGAGACTTAATATTGACTCAAAAAAGAAAACTATTGATATAAAATTATCGATACAAGTTTTTAATGGGTTTAAAAACAATGTTTCTGTCTCAGATTTAATTGAGATGTTTCATCAAAGTAGACAAATGGTGAGGTACCATTTAAATCGAGCAATATTTCATATATGGAAAACTGATCCACAAACTAAAGACTTTCCAAAACCTGTCAAATTAACACATATAAAAGTATATCATGCACTTAGAAAAAATTCAAAATTGATGGATAATCCAGAGAAATTAGCTGAAATAACAGGTAATACATTTTATGTAGTTGAACAGTATTTATCCAGCATATTTCAGTTAAAGACAGAGAAAAGCAAGAGTAAAAAGAAAAGTAAAAGGAGAAAATCATGAGCAGACGAAAATAGTTGTTTTACCATTTTTTCTTTTATTTTATGGGTTTTATTATGTGTGTCAGTTTGTTGCACTACTTTGTAAGTATGCTGGTGGTTATAGGTGGAAATGGGATTGGAAAGCTTAATGGATAGAAGCACTGAAAAGATCATCGACAATATCAACAAATTAACATTTGGTCTAAAAAATTTTGGCGGTATAATTCATAAGACATTTAGTTTGTATTTTGGTGTATACCTATGGGGATTAAAATATTGGACACCAGTGTATGTAAAAAATTTTCCTCCACAGCTCCAACAAAACTTATGTATTAAACTGTTTTATGCAGGTGCTCCACCGAGAAATAGGGGCCGACATTTTGATCGAAGAATATCTCAGAGGTATAGATAATGTTAAATGATGAACAAAGAGCTGCAATAGATCAAGAAATTGAAATAATATGTGAGATATGGCCAAGACTTTTAATATAATATTATCGTCAATTACTTCAAGTAGGATTTGCACCACCAGAAGCATTAGAATTAACTATAAATTTCCAACATTGTAAATTAATCTTAGGTGGAAAATAAAATGAGAAAATATTTTTGTTGGCTATTTGGTCATAGTTTTCTTTGTTTATATCGACGATGTAAAAAAATTGATGGGGTGGGATCTGTTACAGTAACAGGATGGAAGTGTCAACATTGTGGGCAACAAAAAACAGAGCAATGGGATGCTTAAATCTGGTAAGCGGCCATTAGATCCACACCAAAGACGGGGTATTCATTTTATTACTCGACATAATGGTTGTGCAGGTATATTCGCAGATGGAGGTACAGGTAAAACACTTATAGCAATTCGTTATGCCGAGCATGGCTATTTTCCAGCATTAGTTATTGGTCGTCGTGATGATTTTTTAACGTGGAAAACTGAGCTAACAGATGAGGGTTATAGTCCAGAAGATATACTTTATATTGATAAGAGTAATGTCAAACTACCTAAAATTCCACCTCTTTGGACAGTAATAACATATGATCGAGTAAAAAACCCAAAAATTTTATGGTGGATTAAATCAATTAAATGGGGAATTGTAATTGGGGATGAGCTGCACTCAATTAAAAAATGGAAAACTATACGAACTAAACGAGTTATTGCAGGAACTAGACATATACCACGAAGACTAGGATTAACCGCTACCCCCATCAATAATACTCTATTAGATATATATTCTGAAGCTTTATTCATCGATAATGGAAAAACATTTGGTAACAATGAATGGCTATTTAAGAGAAAATATTTTATTAAACCCGATGGATTTCCAGGTTTTTTTCTTAGACGCGGTGCAAAAGAGAAAATTGAAAAATTGATGGAAACGATGTCATTTTCAGTTAATGCAGATGATGTTTTAGATTTACCTATAAGACGGCCACCCATAATTAAATCAATCCCGATGACAGGAATGCAGAGAAAATACCGTAAACAAATTCTCGAGGAGTGGGAGCTCACGATTGATTCTGAAACTGTAGACATTGATCAGGTTATCGTGCAGCTAAGCAAGCTAAGACAAATTGCTGCTGGATTTTTATATAAACCAGACGGTAGTATATTACATATTAAAAATCGAAAGATAAAATTACTATCTGATCTAATGAAAGATAATCAATATCTGGGTTTAAAATCTAAAATCGTCATATGGTGTGCTCATATAGCTGAAATAAAGATCATAGGTCAAATGCTACACGACTCTAATATATCATATGTAAAATTTCATGGGTCAAATCAGAAGCGAAACAATAGAGCTCGTCAGCAATTTCTGAAGGATGCTAAATGTCGAGTATTTTTGGGTCAATCAGATAAAGGGGTTGGCATAAACGAATTAGTTGTTGCTAATTCAGCCGTGTACTATTCTAATTCATTCAGAGTTGTATCTAGAGTTCAATCTGAATTAAGAATTAGAAGACGGGGGTCTAATATCCATAAAAATATTACTTATTATGATTTAGTTACAGAGAGATCGATTGATGAGCATATATTAAAATCTCTACGTAAAAATATATATATTGCAGAATCTATTCTAGAAAAGATCAAACAAAAAACAAAACTTGGACTGATATTTAGTGATCTGTAGCCAATTCTATCGAGAAAAAAATTTTGATGACGGGAAAAAAATTTATGATATAATGATTTTTTTGATTGATTAACATTTAATAACGGAGAACATAGTGGCTAAACGTAAAACTAGACAGATCATTTTACCTGCACTGATTATTAAAAATCCATTTCCCATAGGGCCACAATTACCAGAAAAAATTCGATGGTCTGTTTCTAAAGCTAAACTGTTTAATAAATGTAAGCGTAAGTTTTTCTGGAAATACTTATTACACCTACGACACCGAGCAAAGGCTGCACCACTATTATTTGGAGGCTATTTCCATGAAGCATTAGCTGAGTGGTATCGTGCTAAAAGATCAAGCATGAAAAAGATTGCAGCTCGTTATGCATTAGCTGCTGAAAAAGAAATTCGTGAGATGGGCGATTACTATGATCAATATGAGTATGATAAGTTAATGACTTTAATTGAAACTTTTCAAGGTATGTTAGTTGGTTATGCAGCAATATATAACCATGAACGTAAGACATGGATTATAGATCGAGAGGGTATAGAGGCTGAAAAAACAATTGATCTGGGTGAGTTTAATTTTATCTTTAAAACTGACTTAATTACTCGTGTACAACTTAGAATTAGGATTAAAAACTTATTAGTGGAACATAAAACTGCTTCTCGTATTCCAGAATCTTATATGGATAAACTTCCTTTAGATTTTCAGGTTCGTGGATATATCTTTGGGGCTAATCATTCAAAGGGGTTAAATAAATCTGTTAGTGAAGTAATTTATGATGTAGTCAAGAAATGTAAACTTAAACGTAAATCTAATGAATCTCCCGAAGACTTTAATCAAAGAATAGCACAAGATTATATTGATCGACCCGAATTTTACTTCTTTAGAGAAACATTAAAATTTAATAAAGCAGATATTGCAGCTTTTGAATTTGAACTAAGACAAACTCATGCTGAATATCAATGGTTAATCAGTACACTTAAAGATCCACTAGATCCACGGTATTGGGCTCCAGCCGATAATATCTGTGGAGAATTTTTCAAAACTTGTCCATATCAATTATTATGTCTAAGTGGTTTAGATCGTGGTACAGGTAGTGTATATGAACAATATATAAAAGAGGAAAAAAATGCCGAAGAAAACTAAAAAGAAAGTTAAAAAAGTAACTAAATCTACAATCGTATTACCAACAGTTAAAACTATTCCAGCAGTGAATGTAATGGAATATATCCAATTATTCTATGGTCCGCCGGGAGTTGGTAAAACTACATTTGTCAATGGATTAGCAGATAAAGTATTATTCATATCCACTGATCGTGGTACTAGGTTTCTATCTTCATTGCGTATTGAGATTAATGATTTCAGTGAATTATTGGTTTTAGTAAAACATCTCGAACAACAAGGGGCCAAAGAGAAATATGACATTATTTGTCTCGATCATATAGATGACATTTGTGGAATGATTGAAGACTACATCTGTGAAAAACTTGGTATTGATGCATTGGGTGATGTAGGTTATGGAGGCGGTTGGAAAGCCTATAAAAAAGCAATTAGTGCTATAATTCAAAGATTTCTTAGACTAGATACTGGACTTGTTTTTATTGCTCATGAAACTATCAAGACTATTCGTACAAAAGTAATAGATACCGAACGGATTATGCCTGACTTACCCAAGTCTGCATGGAAAATAATTATTCCTAAATGTGATATTGTAGGATATTGTGGATTTAGAGTTGTTAAACGAAGTGGTAAGAAACGAGAAATCAGAATTTTAGAAACAACACCGAGAGAAGAATTATACTGTAAAGACAGAACTACTAGAGTACAACCTGAGTTGGGTTATATATCGTTAAGTGGTTCAGAGTTTAAATCAAGTTTTAGTAAAGGAGATCAGGTTCATGGCAAAAAATGCAAAAGTAAAAAAAGGAAAAGGTAAAGATAAAGGAGGTGATAGTCATGGGAAAAAGGATATTTCCAAACAGTTAGCAAGTTTAAATGAGATATGGGAAGATGTTGATCCAATATCTTTCGAAGATGTACCAGATGGTAAGTATCAAGTTTCATTAAAAGATATTACTATCAATGAGTCAAAATCAAGTGGTAGGTTACAAGTTTCATGGCAATTGAAAATTGTCAGTGGTGAGAATGTTAATCGTATGATGTTTAAGCATGATGGAATTGATAATGCTGAATCACTCGGTTACTTTAAGGGTGGTCTTGCTCGGCTTGGTGTTGAATGTCCAGATGATAGTTCTGAATTGCCTGAGGTTCTTGCAGAACTAGTTAGTACATTTGCCTCTGTTACTCAGCGAACTAAGAAAAATGCTGATATGCCCAATATCTATTTTGACAGAGCTTTAGATTCTGATGATATTGATGAAGATCTTTCTACAGATCCCGAAGCAACTGAAGCAACTGAAGAGCTTGTCTGGGAAGTTGACGAAAAGTGTGAAGTCGATATTGATGGTATAAATTATCCTGGTACAGTTACTAAGGTCAATGATGATAGTACTGCACTAATTACCTTTGATGATGGTGATACTGACACCTATGCTTTTGCTGATCTTATTGAGATCGAAGCTGAAACTGTAGAAGAAGCTAAAGAGACTGAAGAAAGCACTGAGGCTGAAGAAACTGAAGAAGAAGTTACCTGGGCAAAAGGTGATGAGTGTCAAGTTAAAATAGATGGTGATTTATATAAAGGAACTATCAAATCTATCAAAGATGATGTAGCTAAGATTAAATTTGAAGATGGTGATAGTGATGAATATCCACTTGAAGAGTTGAAAGAAGTTGAAGGTAAAGAGATAACTGAGTCTGAGTCTGAGTCTGAGTCTGAAACTGAATCAACTGAGTCTGCAGAATTAACATTACCTTTTGAAGAGGATAGTATTAATGCAGCTCAACAAACAAAGATTGAAGAGCTTGCTAAGAAGCATGAGTTTAATCCAGATGATTATGATACTTATAAAGAGTTGTTAATTGATATGGCTGAGTATCTCGATGTTGCTGGAGAGTTTAAAACTTCTAAGAACTTGATTGATGCAATTACTAAACTTGCATAATTCAATTTCAATTGTTCTCCGTCAAGTAGGGGCACTTAATGGAATAGGTGCCTCTGCTTACTTAAAAAGGAGTTTTAATGTCGAGCATTTTAGCTTACATCAGAGATTATGTAAACCCTGAAGATTACTATTCTTGGCAATTTCCAGAGATTCGATGGAGTGTAGGTAGTGATGAAGCACGAGTATTTTCTCCATTCCTAGTTGAAACAGCGCCAAGCTTTTCTGTGAATAAAAAAACTGGTGCGTGGCATTCTTTTTGTGCAGCCGATGAACAAGGGGGTAGAACAATCATTTCATTTCATTCTAAACTTTACGGAATATCATACCGTAAGGCTGCAAATGAAATTTATCATAAATTAATCCATCCAATTATACCTGATTTAGTTATAGAAAAATATGCTAAAGCACTACTGCATACTAAATCTATTTTGGGATATCTTAAAAATAGATTTATCTCTAAAGAAGTCATTATCAAATATCAATTAGGTTGGGATGGAGAACGTATTGCAATTCCAATTAAATCTGAGTTTGGTTTTTATATAAACATAAAATTATACTCACCATCTAAACGACCAAAGACTGTTAAGATGGTTAATTATACTTCTACGAATGAGCCACGATCATTTGGCAGTCCAACCATGTTATATCCTATTGAAGTAATGGATAATAAATCTGGGCTAATAGTTATTTGCGAAGGTGAATGGGATGTTCTTTCAATGTTATCATTGGGTATTCCTGCAATAACAACTACAGCTGGAGCAAATTCATGGCCAAAACAATTTAATGAGTTATTTAAAAATAGAAAAGTGTTCATTGCTCCAGATAATGATGCACCAGGAAAAGCTTATGTTCGACTTATTATCAAAAATCTTAAACATCAAGTAACTAGTCTTAAGAAAATTCAAATTCCCAAACAATATGGTAAAGATGTAAATGCTTATATTTGTAATTGGCCTAAAGCAAGAAAAAAACCTTGCTGGGTAAGGTTGATGAAGACTGCAAAACTAATATTAAAAAACACTGAGCAATCGATTATTACGAGTCATATCGAAGTTGTTGGATTAGATAAAGCAAGTGAAGCTCAATGGTATAATGAAGTTATCCAAGTAGATGCATTGATTACAGGTAAAGGAGCATCACCATATATCTTACCGAGAAGTTATAGAGTATCGTGCAGTGAAGAGTGTGATGATTGTATTATCACAAAAAAAGATGAGGGTATATTAGAATGTGAATTAGATCCTGTTGACTCAGATACTTTAAAAATGGTTGATTTGAATATCAATAGCTTAAGAAAATTTTTATTAAAGAGAGCTGGTATTCATGATGCTAAATGTACTGCTCAAGTTGAAGTTATTGATACATTTAATGTGGAACATTTATTGTTAATTCCTAGCTTAGATTCTCAATCAGGTCAATATGTAACTACTACTGGATATTATATTGGCCATGGTTTAAATTCAAATAAATCATATAGATTTGAAGGTAAATCATTACCACATCCAAAAACTCAGATCTCTACATTATTGTTTAATGAGGCACAGCCTGCACAAAATCAAATTGAAACTTTCAATTTAACTGATGAAATACGCGATGATTTAATGAGATTCAAACCTAAGAAACTAAATTTATTAGCTCATTTAATGGCAATTAGTTATTGGCAATCAAAAAATATTACAAAAATCCATGATAGACCAGACTTACATATTACAGTAGATTTAGTATTCCATTCTGTAGCTGGATTTATGTTTAATAATGAGGAAATATCACGAGGAATGTTAGATGTTTTAATCATTGGAGATACTAGATGTGGTAAGGGGTATGTTAGTGAACGTCTCATGAGATATTATGGTGTTGGCGAAATGGCATCGGGAGAAAATTGTTCATTTGCAGGATTAGTGGGTGGTGCTCAACAAATTAATGGTAGATGGTTTATTACTTGGGGATTAATTCCATTAAACAATGGTAGATTAGTAGTCATTGATGAAGTTTCAAGTATGCACGAAAAAGAAATTGGTCATATGAGTAGAGTTCGGTCTGAAGGTGTGGCTGAAATATCCAAAATTGTACGTGAGTCTACTAGAGCTAATACTAGATTATTATGGTTATCAAATCCACGAAGTGGTCGACCAATCAATACATATAATTGTGGAGTTGAAGCTATCCCAGAATTAATGGGTGCAAATGAAGATGTTAGTAGATTTGATTTTGCTATGACTGTAGCTTCTAATGAAGTTGCTAGTGAGCTGATTAATGCTCCAATGGATTATCAAACTAATTTGAATAAATATCCACAACAATCTTGTCGAAATTTAATTTTGTGGGCTTGGTCTCGTGATCTTGACCAAATCAAATTTACTACAAATGCTACTGCAAAGATTATGAAAAATGCAATTGAATTTGGTAAAAAATATTCGAGTGCTATTCCATTAGTTCAATCTGAAAATATTAGAATTAAATTGGCAAAGATTAGTGCAGCTATAGCTGCAAGAACATTTAGTTCAGATGAAAGCGGTAATATCTTGATTATTACTGGTGCTCATGTTAAATGTGCTGTCCAATTTTTGAAACTGATATATTCTAAACCAAGTATGGGTTATGATATATATAGTACTACAACATTAGCCTCGGCTACAATTCATAAAGAAACTGATACTCTGAGAAAGGTATTTGCTAAAATGGGTAGTGATCGAGCTGATGCAATTAAAGGTTTAACAGAATTACATCAAGTTACTTCCGATAATCTTGCAGACTATGTCGGTGATATGGTTTCTGCTAAAATGTTAATAGGTGATCTAGTTAAATTAGGTTGTGTAGCTCGAGTTGAAAGAGGTAAGTGGTATTTGAAAACACCATCATTTAATGTGTGGTTAAGAAAAGAGTGTAAGCATGGATAGTATACCCAATTGTCGAGAAATATTCTCAGATGAATTAGCTAAGATACATGACTCATCTATTAGAGATTTTGTGATCGAAGTTTTTAAGTTAATATGTCCTGATTATTTTTGGACTGTAGCTGCATCAACAACAGGAAAATACCATCCACTAATAAGTATAGGTAAAGGTGGGTTAATTCGACATGTGAAATTGGCAGTGTGGTGGGGTGAATTATATTGTTTGGCGTATGATGATGTAACTGAAGAAATGACTTGTCAAATCATAGCTTCATTATTAATCCACGATATTCTTAAAAATGGTAAGGAATTGACACCAGGCGGAATGCCAAAGCATAGAGAAATTACCCGAACACATGGTGTTGATTTAGCTAAAGAGCTGCAAAAACATAAAAGAAAACTTGTAGAATTAAGTGCCATTTCACCTAGATTATTTAGAAGAATCTTTCGAGGTGTTGGTGGACATATGGGAAAATGGACTGATGAGAAATATGAAAAATATAAACCATCAGAGTTAACTAATAAACAAGATCGGCGTGTAGCTGAAATTGTACATTTGGCTGATTTTACATCAGCGCAAAAAATTGATTCATTTATGGATAACTTAAAGGAGAACTGGTAATGCAACAATTGATCACAAAAGTAAGTGAGGTAACAAAAGTTTTAAGTTTTATGGAAAATGAACTTATAAGAGATCTAGAAGATTGTAATTTACCGTTTGTTCAAGCACAAATTGGTTTTATTCGGAAAAAGATCTGTGCTAATAATTTCTATTCAAGCTGGCAACAATTTTTTCTTAGAATTGGTGGGATAATGTTAAAGATTAGTTCTAAGAATAATATGAATATTAATCATACAGAATTTGGAGAGTTTTTGTTAGGGAAACATCAAGCATACGGTGCTGAACCATTTAATGATTGGCGAGAAGTTGGTATTCTGATGCGTCTCGGTTCTAAAATTGCTCGGTTAATTAATATTGCAGAGGATACTGATATAGAAGTTAAGGCTGATAGTGAAAGTTTCCAAGATACATTCAGAGATATAATTGGATATTGTGTATTGGGTTATTACATTGATCGTTTAGAAAAGTAAAGGAGAATCATTGTGAACATCGACCATATAGATGAAAAGTTTGAAATGCCAAAAGATTGGACTGAATTTTTCAATGGGATATTTAAACGTCAAACGGAGTTAATGCATAAGTATGAGGAGATCGAGAAAAATAATGGTGCAATAGTTCCTAAGGCTCCATGGCATATTGATGATAAGTTTGTACAATGGAGAATTAAAGATTTCATATGGAGATTTTTGGAAGAGATCACAGAAGCTGCTGAAATTCGAGATAGTGTGCTTACGATAAATGATACTTTATTAAATACTTGGTTAGATGTATGGAAAACTGATTCAAATGTTAGGCACTTTTTTGAAGAATTGGCAGATTCATTACATTTTCTGGTAGAGATGACCATGATCTGTGGAATAAGAACTAATACATTAGGTGATATGTGTAGTAATAGTTTCCAAAGTATAACTGTACTTAGAGGATTATCGACTTATACTAATTCTACTTTTTCAATTAAAGTAGCAGAGATTTTATTTGAAATAGGATTAGCTGCAAACTTATTGAAAAATAAAAAATGGAAAACATGCATGATGCCAACAGATATTCACAAGTTTAGAAATCATGTAATTATTACTTGGCGTAAATTCATCGAACTATGGTTAGACCTTGGGTGTGAACGAGATTTTATTTACACTATCTACATGAAGAAGTCGAGTATAAATCAATGGCGAATTAAAACTTCTTATTAGTTGGTAGAATATGAGACGATTAATTAAAGATGCTCCTATAAGTACAATTAGAAAATTGTATAAAAGTGGACTTACAATGGAACAAATTACTCATAAAGTGGGATGGTCATTAAGTAGTATTTGTAAAATATTCGAGACTTATGGTATTGTAGCAAGATCAACTGGGTATAATACAGTACCAAGAAAAGAGGGTGAATATATAGGCTTTGATGGTCGTTGGTGGGTAAGGAATTATAAGCTAAATGGAGTATATAAACTAAAAGGAGCTAAAAAATCTGTTCATTGTGCTGTTGTAGTAATGGAACGTCACTTAGGTCACTTCATACCAAAAGGATATCATGTTCATCATAAAGATGAAGATATAACTAATGATGATATTGAAAATTTAGAATTACTTTTAAATGGTAAACATCAACAACACCACTACCTTAAGGGTCCACGTAGAAACTATGCTCATCAAAAGGGAGAAGATTGTAGTAGTGCTAAATTAACTAATTCAAAAGTTCGTCAAATTAGAAAACTGTATAAACTCGGTAAGTCTCAACAATTTATTGCTAATAAAATGGGAGTATATCGAACTACAATTGGAAATGTATTAAGCGGTAAAAATTGGTCTCATATTTAGGAAATATCAAAATGAAGAAAATATACTTAGCAACACCTTATTCAGATCCATCTTCTGCAATTAAATTTATTAGATTTAATGATGTAAATATGGTTGCAGCCAAACTAATGAGTCAAGGTTATGCAGTGTTTTCACCGATATCTCATAATCACCCAATAGCTCAAAGTGGAAATTTGCCAATGGGATGGGAATTTTGGCAAGAATACGATAAAATTTTTCTAGAATGGTGTGATGAGTTATGGGTTTTAATGTTACCCGGATGGAAAAAATCTATTGGTGTTCAAGCAGAAATTAAAATAGCAAATGAAATGGGTAAATATATTCACTATATTACAAGAGAAATATAAAAAAGTTATTGACAAGATATTGTCCATACATTAATATGACAATATGTAAAAAGGAATTACTACATGATTAACAGACGAAAAACAAAATCTAATTTCAATGGTGCTGGTCATCATTTCCATGGAAAAAATATTGATGATTTAATTGTTGGAACCATGAATAAGCATCTCAATCACCCAGCTCCAGATGCATGTCTTGGTACTGAAACTCATTTGTTTAATGTATTATTGACTGCGAAAAGCTGCAAATATACTTTAGATGTAAGCCAAGAGTTATGGTTGAATGTTGGTAGATGGTCTCGATTGATTAAAGAGTATATTAATAAAGAGCATTTAGAACGGTTTATTAGAATATCAAAAACTATTTACAGTCGAGATAATAGGCTTGGTGCAACAACTGAGATGAAATTTATTGACCCGATCAGATCTGAGAAAAAACATCGACTCGGTGGATGTTTACTTGGTGTAGTTTTTCGTGGTGAGTATGATAATTATCCAACATTAACATTGTATAGTAGGACATGTTATATTGGATATATGGGGCTACTAGATGCTGGTATCATGCATCTCTTAGCAACATTGATTACTGATGGTCATCCAGAAAAGATTTCACTTCGATGGTATATCACATCGATGCAGCTGCACTCATTTAAAAGTTTGCCATATATGTTTACTAATAAAAAGTGGTGGGATATACTAGTTGACGCTGAATTTGATCGATCACAAATTGCTCAAATGACTCCAACATGGAGAGAATGTATGAGATGGTATTGCAGACTCATGGATGCTTTCCGAAAAGAAGGTGTAAGGATGATGGACACTGAAAAGTATGGCCCATATAAACGAGTTAAACGTAGATGGTTAGAACATACGGATAATTTGCCAGCGTCAGTACTATCGTCATTACTAATAAGTAGATTGACATTTGAAAAAGCTCAATGATGATTACTCGTGAGAATAAATGGCGATTAAAACTTGCAGGTATGCCAAAACTAAAGGATTTAGAAAAAAGTGAATGGAGTCCAAAGTTTGAAAGATTTATGAGGAATAGGTTGATAATGGGCTACTATCGTTATGGTCCATTTGCTACTCAAAATCGAACTACAACTGAAATGTTAGATAGTATTATTCGTAGAGCCATGGAATATAAAGAAAAAGGCAATGATGAGCTGTTGGTCGATATTGCAAACTTATGCATGAAAGAGTTTGCAGTAGGTAACCATCCAAATAAACATTTTGAAGCTGTTGATGATGGTCAACATGTAGGAGAATAAAATGAATACAAAATTTAAATTTACTGGTGAAACTAAAATAAAATATGGAATTACCTTTAAACAAATTAAAGCTTTAATAAGTTTTGACAACATTAAAGTCAATGATATAGGCGGTTGGATAGAAAAGGAAGAAAATTTATCAGAACATGGTAATGCTTGGGTGTATGGTAATGCTCGGGTGTAT
>Ga0114923_10000361_pt1 | contig 38038 bp, 62 predicted proteins | sample SumtaG_FD_89578 | JGI IMG/M metagenome (GOLD analysis project Ga0114923, IMG submission 89578) | Deep subsurface microbial communities from Indian Ocean to uncover new lineages of life (NeLLi) - Sumatra_00157 metaG | ecosystem: Environmental > Aquatic > Marine > Oceanic > Sediment | place: near... | reverse complement strand
CCCGTTTGAGAACTGCTGGGCCTGTCACGGGAAAAAGCACAAACTTAACTAAGGTTTACATGGGTAGCGCTTAACCCTGGTCTGACAATAAGCCCTGACGCCCCTTAATTGGGGTTTTTGGGTGAAAGTCTATTTTATTGACGGGTCGGCATTAGTTAGATCGATTAGTGGAGGCGGTCCACAGTAAAAACACGTGTAGTCGGGTCACAGTGCCATTTTGGTTAATCCCAGACTCGTCAATAAAATAGATTTAATTAACCAAGGGGACAAATAAATGAATTTATATGATATGAACCAATCAGTTCAAGACGCACGTAATACGATAAAAAGAGCCACTTCACTAAATGCTGAAATCGCTAAAATGCTTGTTGGTAATCTTAGGTCGGTAACACGTAACAATTATTACTCAAGCCACAGTGTTTTAGTCGCTCTAAAAAAAGAACTTACCCAGTACAATGCAGCAACCCGTACTTGGAAAAATTAACCAAGGCTAACTATGTCTGATTTATTAACAATGAAGCAAGCAATCCAAATTCTCGGTGTAACACACCTTAGATTCTATAAGCTTCGAGATACCGGGCAAATCCCTGATGGAGTGTCGAAAGGCCGAGGGGCTAGGATGTATTGGAATAAAGCGGCTATTCTCGAATGCAAAGGTAAAATTAAAAAGAAAGCCCCATCAAACAAAACCAACTTTGATTTTGTTTTGTCAACTTTACAAAGAACTACTCACCATTAAACAAAAGGAAAATATTATGAAAACTGTACACAATAGATTTAAGAGAAAAGTATGGGCGTTCAAATCAGATTTTACGGGCGCTTTAGCTAAATGGTTGGTTAAACAATCACCTTATGATTCACCTAAAGACTTATCTATTTGCATTGAAAAATACAGCTTAGAGCTGGACAATGCATTTAATTTTGATGCTAATGGAATGGTCGAAATAAACCTTGTGGATCTAACAAGTATTACATACGACCTGCTCGAATCAATTCCAGAAGTTATGGCATTAAATGAAAGAAAGAACGGGCGTGACGGACCTGGTTTCGTCTCTCGCTTCGATGGTGCTCCAGATTCAGACGATGAATTTATTGATATTATGGCGGTTGCTCAAAATATAACGTGTGAATTTGCTGATAGTGCAGATGCACAAGCATATTTAAATGCAAGTTAATTTAGCAACTAAGAGATAAAGGAAAACAATGAAAATAGAAAAATTTATACGAATTGAAGACGGGCAGCAATGTAAGTTAGGAAATCACATCTGGTTTGTTGCGCGGTTAATCACTTTGTCAAAGGATTTAGAGGTGATGGAAATTCCGTTAAACCACTTAAATGTTTACTATAAATACGATGAAATGACGTTACGACAAATGGTGACACATATCAACGCTGTGAATGAATCGAGCCTAAAGTATCCTATTATCTTGGATGAGGACGGGGATGTGATGGACGGTCGTCACCGCATTATGAAGGCCATAATTAGTGGTAAAAAAACAATTAAGGCGGTTAGGTTTGAAGTGAATCCTTCACCTTGTAGAACTGAAGAAGACAAATGAGTAAGATAATCGACTTGCAGAAATGGAAGGATGCCGCCAAAGAGCCAGAAGGTTGGGGGTATAAGACTTGGGACCGTGAAATAGCTATATGTTCAAAGTTTATTGATTTTGAGATATACCGTAAAAATGCCGATGTTATTTATATTGAAATGTTTGGCGAAGTAGAGCAAGTTGATAGAAAGGGTTTTGCTGAATTCTTATGGGCTGCTGCTTATTTTCTTGATTCAGACGAAGAATGGGCAGACGGTGAATATGTTTGTTTAGATAAGGATTAATTTAAGGTAAATAACATGAACACAGAAAATAAAAAGATTTTTTGGGCGGGCGTTATTGTTGGCGGTTGGAGTGTCGCAATCTTTACTGTAATCGTTCTTATAATCGCTAATTTGAGCTAATCAACCAAAACAAGTATAATCTAACTTCCATAAACAAAGGTTTTTAAGATGAGTTCAATATTTTGCTTAAATTCACCCTCAAACATAACGGGTGGGAAATCACAGAAAAGGGCCAAGTTATCTTTTCAGAGATTAGAACACGCGACGAGGCTGTAGCAATTGCTAGAGTTTATAGCGGCGTATTGACTGAATTTAAAGACCTCAACGAAAAGAGAGCAGCATAATGTGTCCAACAGGTCAAGACGGTGATACCAAACCAGATAACAAACAGTTAGATCAACCGGAAGACGATCAAAACGGTCAGGATGATCAGGAAACCGAAAATCAAGACGAAAAGTAATGTTTGACGGTCTTTGTATATTACTAGCAATGTTTTTATTTTACAAAGTCGAAGAAGGTTATAGAGATATAGCCTTTTTTGTTTTGTGCTTCTTTGTTGTTAGCGATATTATCTATCATTATTTCTTTTTAGAATTCAGAGCGGATAATAACTGGTTTATTTATCAGCTTTATAGCGCTGTTAATATATGGATTATTTATAAATTAAATAAAATAATGTCGCCCCTGTTCATAACAAGGATTTTAAAGGTTAATGTTTTGTTAAATATTGTTGTCTCTTTATGGTTTCTATCAACTACGGACGATAAAATAATCTATAATGTATACCCATACTTGGCGGGGATCCTGATGGTCCTTGCGTTATCGTTTCTATGGATGGTGAGTTATGGAGCTAGATTATTGGTTAGCAAGGGTAATAATAGAAGTCCTTTCTGTCGGCGCGTTTGGGTTTGTTATGGGTTGGAAAAGCCGGGGCGAAACCGATGAACGAAAAAAACTCGAACACAGAATTGAGCAAAATTTTCAAGCAATTAGTGGATCACACGAAAGAGCGCGACGAAAAGATGAACCAACGGATGGAGGTTCTGGCTGATAGCGTCACTCAGTCGAATGTTGAAATCTCAACACTCACAAAGATTGTCGCCAGGTCAGAAGAAAGGCATTTAAACCAACAGGAAGGGCTAGAACGCCTCGGCAACCAGTTAAAAGAATCAATCGATACCCAAAATAATTATATGTCCAATAATGACGATAGGGTCATGGACGTAGAAAAACAAAATATTGAGTTAAAAATCCAGGGCGATAACCACAAAGATAAAATGAAAAGCGTTACCACTCTCTTTTTGGGGCTTATCTCGTCAGTTTTAAGCGCTGCATTAATAGCCTGGATAGTTATTAAGTAAAATTCTCACCTTAAACCACTACAACAAGTTTGACTTTCTTAAATAAAACGCGCACAATATACCTTCTTTCTACTAATCGGTTTAGTTATGGACTACGGTAAAGCATTCACCAAGGCGGCGGCTCACTGCGGATTAATTCGAAAACGCATGGCTCAAGAGGTCGGCGTATCTGAAAACTACTATTACAACCTGTGCTCAGGCAATAAACCTGCAAGTCTCGCAATGATAGAAAATACAGCAAAGCGCTGCGATATTAAATTATCCACCTTTTTTAAGTGGGGTGAGGAATGAAGAACTCGTTTATTTGGGCGGCCTTAGCTTTCTTTTTTCTGTGGATTTTATCAGATTTAAATGATACTGAAGTTATCAGAAAGGGGGTTGCCTTTATTTTAATGTTTATTTCTTTGGTGATGGTCAGAATAGAAATTCTTTTCGATCAACTAAAAAGACGGGATGAAAAATGAGCGATTTAAAACCAATTGAAGCGGGATGTATGGCGGTTACTTATAATTGTATAATCAAATCAAATAACTGGAAATTTGTTAGGGTTGGCAAATGTCTTGGTGAGGTTGATGGTTTTGTTGGTCTTGTTAGGTGGGAAGTTGATCAAATAATGAAAACAACTAAAGGGCTTACTTGTAATCATTTAATGGAAAGCCGGTTAATAAGAATAGACGATCCAGACCTAAAGAAAGAGCCAATAACTATTGGGATTGAGTTCATAGGTGATTTGATGGAAGAAGCTATCTCAAATTTAAATGCGCTAATAAAATGATTAAACCAGTAAAGAGAAACAAACGCCTAAAGTGGATAGATTCGCATTATGCTTACAGATTCATACTTGATGATTTATTTGAAGGGGTGGTAACGAAATGAAAATAGAAGAGGAGGATTTTGTTTTTCTAGTCGCTGTTATTCTTTTTGCGGTTGCGCTTATAGTTTTTGCCCTTTCGGTGTATGAGGCCGAGCTGCATTTAATAAGGAGTTAGAATGAATCAAACATTTGAAAGAAAGTTTTGTTGGATGCCAATAAGAACTTACAAATACAGAGATTGTGAAAACGGGTTTTCATGGCTTAGGTTTGTTTATGTTGCTGATGGCAAGGCGTATAAGAAAATTTATGACTTTTTCATTCAAAACATTTATGTTGAAATAGATAATATAAACGGTGCCGTAGGAGGTCAGGGTGGTGGATTGGACTACCTTACTGACCGTGATGGGCGTGTGCTAGATTATGACTAGCCCAATACAAAGAATTCCCCAAACAGACAAAACCCTCATGCCGTTAAGGGGTGAGGGTAATCAACCGCCTAAACAACTATATATTGATTGTACTGATGATTCAGATGAAATGCTGCAATTGATTGCAATTAATGAATGTGAAGATAATGTATTTGACCAGAGGTTTTATGACTAACCAATTATCACCAGAAACACTAAGGATTGATATGGGTGAAGAACTTATGCTTGTCGAATGTGTTGAGGTTACGTCTGACACAGATAAAGTGCCTGAATTCGTTCCCATTGATAAAACGAATCCAATATATGATCAGTATGGTGATATTCATTACTATCCAGGTATCAGCTAACCAAACATTCCAGACCGAGCAAAACAGGTAACCGGCTGAGACCTTAAAGAAGCCAAAACAGACAGATAGACAGGTGAATAAAATGTTAATATTGAAATTTATAAAAGAGGATGATTTAGGCAGACATGTTGAAGTTAGTTTATCGTGCGCCACTGTTGAGGTTATCCATTGTGATGATGGTGGCTATATAGTTACGGCTTACAAAACGCTTATCCACGCTGACGGGGTTGAGTATCGATTATGCGTCGAGGGTGATCCCAATGATTACAGGACGTGTTTTATTATAAACGAAAAAGGGAAAACTGTGGATAAATACATAGCTTTTAAACTGGAAACATTGACTAAATAAACAGAGTTCTCAAAACGGGCAGGATGCCCACATTATGCCGCAAGTATTTTCGCGGCGATTTTTTCACCCTAACTAGTATTATTGTAGTATAGTAAATCTCTAGTATTTAGAGATTCCATTCACCAACCAGAAAAGGAAGCAACATGAAAAAGATTACACGATATGTGTTTTTAATTTTCACGGTTTTATTTTCGGCTTCAGTATTCGCTAGCGCGGTGCCGCCTGATAATACCTATTCAGAGCCAATTCAATTACAGGTTCTAGACCAGGGCGAAATCCTTGATTTGGATACTGGTAATGATTTGCCAAAAAACCCAACAATGACAGAAGATAAAACAGTATTTTCAAAGGTGCTTTCTGTTAATCGAGGGATGGACATAACCTTTAATTTTCTGATTAAAACTATCAACCGGTTTGCCGTCGTGCAAAATCAAAACTTTGACCGCATGGCAAGACAATCCTAAATTAGAGCCAATCAGGAATAATTATAAATGGTCACTTAAATAGTGGCCATTTTTTTGTGCTATAATCAAGCCATCGCTCCTAGTGGGGGCAAACACAAAAGCGGGGCTGATGTGGCAAGACCTACCAAATATAAACCTGAGTTTAAAGAACAGGCCGAAAAGCTATGTGCGTTGGGCGCCAAAGACACGCAAATATCTAATTTCTTTAAGGTTACCGAGAAAACGCTAAACAATTGGAAGCACAAACATCCTGAGTTTTTACAGTCCCTTAAAAAGGGCAAACTAACATTCGACACTGAAACGGTTGTCAATAGTCTGCTACACAGGGCTCTAGGGTATCAGCACAAAGAAGATAAAATACTGGCTAATCCTAAAAACCCCAATGAGCCAATTGTAGTAGAAACGACCAAACACTATCCGCCTGATACTACTGCCTGTATATTCTGGCTAAAAAATCGATTACCTGAAGATTGGAGAGACAGGCCCGAAGGGATGGGCAATCCAGATAGACCTATTCATATAGAAATAATAAATCCTTATGCCACAAATAGCGCCGACTAAACCGCAATTCGATTATATAACTGCTATTGAGCAATTCCCTGCTATGGTAGCTGGTTTTGGTAGTGGTAAGACTGAGGCGGCTGTTAAGCGATCAATCATTGGTAAATTAAGATACCCCACGCTTAACAGGGGATTCTACGAGCCAACCTATGATTTGGTTAGAATGATTGCTTTCCCCAGGTTCGAGGAAGCGCTAACCGAGTTAAACATACCTTACAAGCTTTTCAAATCACCACTTAATTATATTGATGTGGAGGGCGCGGGTAAAATATTCTTCCGTTCAATGGATGTGCCTGGTCGAATCATTGGTTACGAGCATGCTGATGCTGATGTTGACGAGCTAGACACACTAAAATTAGACGATGCTGCTGATGTTTGGCGGCGTATCATATCCAGAAACAGACAGCTAAAGCCAGACGGAACACTGAACACAATCGGAGTAACAACCACGCCAGAAGGGTTTAAGTTCGTCTATCAAACATGGAAGAAAGATCCAAAGGACGGTTACAGGATAATCCACGCTCCAACTGCTTCTAACCCTCATTTACCAGATGGTTACATTGACTCAATGATGGCCAGTTATCCTGAACAGTTGATTGAAGCTTATTTGCTTGGTAAATTCGTTAACTTAACAAGCGGAACGGTTTACCATGAATTTAACAGAAAACTTAATAATTCAAATAGAGTATGGGACGGTAAAGAGCCCGTTTATATTGGTATGGATTTCAACGTGGGAAAAATGGCTGCGGTGGTTCATGTGAAAGAGAAAGGGTCGCCGATTGCGGTTGATGAGATAGTCAACGCTTTCGATACGCCTGATATGATTGGTATCATTCAATCCAGATACAAAAAATGTACGATTAGGATTTACCCGGATGCGAGCGGAGGGTCCAGAAAATCAGTGGACGCGAGCAAAACCGATATCGCTTTATTAGAAAATGCCCGATTCTCAGTGATAGCTAATAAGAAGAATCCATTTGTTAAAGACCGTGTATTGGCAATGAACCGCGCTTTTTGCGATAATAACGGCAATAGAGATTATTTAATCAACGTCAGCAAGTGTCCAAGCTATGCTGATTGTTTGGAGCAACAGGTCTGGAACCCTAACGGAGAACCAGACAAAACGCATGGGAAAGATCACGCTAATGATGCTGGTGGCTATTTTATAGCGCATGATTACCCTGTAATTAAACCGGTAATTAACCTACCGATTAATTTTGCAATTTAAGGGGCTTAAAATGCCAGCATCAGACCAGCACGAATTATACGTAAAAAACAAGGACCGATGGCAGTTAGTCAGAGATTGTGTCGAAGGCTCAGACGCAATTAAGAATGCACTCTCAAGAGGCGTATCTACTGACAATAGACAACAAACTGTCACGGGTATTCACAATCTTTTAGGGTCACGATATCTACCGGTCCCAAATCCAATAGATGACAGCCAAGAAAATCTCGATCGCTACAATCAATATAAACTCAGAGCTAATTATGTCAACTTTACCGGGCATACGAAAGATGGGTTTACTGGCATGATTGGGCGCAAGAAGTCTGAGATTAAACTTGATCCCTCTGTTGAGCACTTGGTTGATAACTCAGACGGCGCCGGCCAAAGCTTACAACAGCTTATTCAATCGAGTATCAGTAACACGTTAGAAACGGGGCGTTATGGATTATTGGCAGATTTTCCCGTCTCTCAGGAAGGGCAGACCAGGGCGCAAACCAGCGGATTAGAATCGACGATTAAGCGATACCCAACAGAATCTATTATTAATTGGCGTGAAGCGGTGATTAGTTCTCACAAGGTTTTAACGATGGTGGTATTGCGCGAGCCCATTGATAAGGTGAAAGACGATGATCCGTTTTCGGTTGATGTAGTGAATTATCATAGAGTTTTATTACTGGTTGATGGCGTGTACAAACAATTACTCTTCGATAATGATAACAAACGTATTCAATTTCCTAATGGCGAAGATGAAATAATCCCCAGGAAATCGGACGGCTCAAACTGGGAAGAAATACCTTTTCAATTTATTGGCTCAATTGATAACGATCCAAATCCGGACAAAGCGCCCCTTTATGACCTGGCTGAAATTAATATTGCCCATTATCGGAATAGTGCAGACTTTGAAGAAAGCTCATTTCTAGTTGGTCAACCTACACCGGTTATTAATGGACTTACTCAAGCCTGGGTTGATGATGTGATGAAAAACGGCGTTACCTTTGGTTCTCGATCGGCGGTATTGTTGCCAACCGAAGCAGATGCAAAACTATTACAAGCCAGTCCCAATCAAATGCCTGACCGAGGAATGGAATTAAAAGAGCAGCAAATGATTAAGACTGGCGCCAAGATTATCACTGATTCAGGTGGGGTTGAAACAGCCGAGGCTGCAAAAATACGTTTTGCCGGTCAAAACTCTAAATTGGGTATGTTAGTCACCAATGTCGAAAAAGGCATTATCAACACAGTTAATTGGGCAATGGAATTCATGGGCGGTAGTGGCGATAATGAAGTTGAGCTCAATCGAGACTTCTACGAGGCTACAATGGACCCTCAATTACTCGTCGCTAACATGCAGCTGTTAGACAGAGGTATTATTGCTAAATCTGATATGCGCAGCAATCTAAGAAAAAAGGGTTTGATTGAGCCTGAGAGAACCGACGAAGAGATTACAAAAGAGGTAGGTGATATCAGTCCTGTGAGTTCTTTTAATAACTTCAGATGAGCATTGAAGATAAGTTAATTCGCAGACAGGTATTCATACAGCGATTTTCTGCGAGCGAGGCGAGGAAATTACAGGAAACAATTACAAGGCTGTATCAGTCTATCCAAAGCCGATTGCTTAGAGAGCCTAGCGCATCATTAGAAGTTAGATTAATCAATGTGAGGCGTGATTTAGATATTATCATGCAGCAAGGCTTCAATGAAATGTCAGAGGATTTGAAGCAATTAGCCTTTGATTTTAGTGCCGATGAGTCTGATTTTAGTTTAAGGGCGATGCAATTAGAAACGAGAGTACCTTTGTCAGTCCCTGGTATTTCTCAATTACAAGCATCACTGCTAGATTCGGCGTTAGATATTCCGATAGGACCAAATACCCTATCACTGCTCGACGCATTAAACGAATTCACTACAGGTAGAGCTAACGAGATAAGATTGGCCATTGGTGATGGTGTGCTACTGGGTGAAACGACTCCACAGATTTCAAAGCGGGTTGCAGAGCTCGCTAGTGGTAGACATAAGGCTCAAGCGGAGTCATTGGTTAGAACCATTGTAAATCATACGGCCAGCATGGCTAGAAAGTCTGTCACTGTAAATAATTCTGAGTTATTTGAGGCTGATGAGTGGGTTGCGGTGCTGGATTCTAACACAACGCTGATTTGTGGCGGTCGTGATGGCCGGTTATACCCAATCGGTCGAGGGCCATATCCTCCCGCACATTGGCAGTGTCGAAGCGTGCGAGTACCTGTATTAAAGCCTGAGTTCGATACCATAAAGGACAAAGCCAAACGCCCACAAAAAGGTGACAAGAAAGGCAAGGTTGATAGAAATACAAAATTTGATGGATGGCTCAGAGGTCAACCCGCCGATTTTCAAGATGAGTATTTTTCTCAGTTTCCAGATGGATTAGAAAAGGCTGCATTATTTAGAAGGGGCAAGCTCCCTATCCAAGCATTCAGGGACGAGACAGGACGCGATTTTACATTAGAGCAATTGAGGGCATTAGAACCGATTGCTTTCGGATTGGCTAACATACCGCCGCCAACTTAAGCGTGGTATATCTTTGACCATCAGTGATGGTTTGATTTGTGATCTAAAAAGGTGAAAAAATATGTTTATTAACAAAAGTTATACACGGGTTTATCGAGAAGAGGAAAAAGGCGGAGAAGGTGAGGGCGGAAAGGGTGGCAAAGAAGAAGTTTACACCAAGGAAAAATTTGAAGAATTGCAGGCCCAGTTAACCAGCGCCCAGGGTGAAACGACCTCGATGAAGTCTAAAATGGATGAATTGCTAGGCGAAACTAAGAAAGCCAAAGCGCTCAAAAAGCAGGCTGATGACGAAGCGGTAGCAATCGCCAAGGCTAAAGCGTTAAAGGACAATGACTTTGAACAGCTGTTTAAATCCAGTGAAGAACAACGCCAAAGCTCCGATAGCCGTTACGATGAATTGCTCGGGAAGATAGCAACCGACAAACAAAAAGCGGAAGCTATGCGAATTTCTATTCAACTCGCAGACGGCGATAATGCCGAGCTATTAGCCCAGTTTATAGCGCCCCGCTTGAAATATACTGATGATGGGGTTAAAATATTAGATAGTAACGGACAATTGACTGTGTCAACTGTCGAAGATTTAAAAACTGAGTTCCAAAATAATGCCCGATATTCGTCATTATTAAAAGGAAATCAATCATCCGGGGGTAGTGCTCCCGGAGGCAAAAGCGGTAGTGCTGCTGATAAAACAATTACCCGTACAGAGTTTGAGAAATTAACACCGTTAGATCGGTCGAAATTCTTGAAGAAAGGCGGTACACTTATTGATTAACAGGACTACATAAAATGGCTAATACCTTAACTGATTTAACGCCCGATTTATATCAGGCACTCGATACCGTCAGCCGTGAGCTGGTTGGTTTTATTCCTTCCGTAACCTTAGATTCAGGCGTAGAACGTGCTGCTGTTGGCCAATTGGTCAGAAGTCATGTTGCTCCTGAATCTGCTGCAACCAATATTACACCGGCGGTTACTCCTCCCGATGATGGCGATCAAAACATCGGTAATAAATCCATTACCATCACCAAGGCGCGTAGAGTGCCTGTTCGTTGGAATGGTGAAGAGCAGCGAGGCGTTAATTCTGGCGCTGGTTATCAATCTATTTTAGGTAATCAGTTTGAACAGGCGATGCGTACTCTAACCAATGAAATGGAAGCTGATGTAGCAGCATTACACATCACCGCATCAAGAGCATTTGGTACGGCGGGAACGACTCCTTTCGCGTCTGACTTATCCGATACAGCCGAAATTCGAAAGATTTTAGCGGATAACGGCTCTCCTTTGAACGACATGCAGTTAGTGATTGATACTACTGCCGGCGCTAAGATGCGAACACTCACCCAATTAACCAAAGCGAATGAAGCGGCTGATGCTTCTTTATTGCGTCAAGGTGTATTGCTAGATGTTCATGGCATGCAAATCCGTGAATCCGCTCAAGTGAGTTTGTTCACCAATGGTACAGGTACATCATATACCACTGATACGGCTGGTTATGCAGTTGGTGCTACGGTGATTACTTTAATTACCGGTTCCGGCACTATATTGGCTGGTGATGTAATTACCTTCGCAGGTGATTTAAATAAGTATGTGGTTGAGGTTGGTATTGCGGCTCCCGGTGCGATTACTTTGGCTGAGCCTGGATTGCAAGCAGCTATCGCGGCTTCGGCTGTTGCTTTGACTGTTGGCGCAGATTATACGCCTAACATGGCATTCAGTAGGCAGTCAATTGTATTAGCCACTCGCGCCCCTGCACGACCAGAGGAAGGCGACCAGGCTGATGATGTGATGATGATTACCGATCCACGCTCAGGTATTAGTTTTGAGGTAGCGCTTTACAAGCAATACCGTCAAATCTCTTACGAAATCAGCGCGGCATGGGGTCAACAGAACTTCAAACCTGAACATTCAGCGATTCTTTTAGGCTAACCTACCAGGGGCTTCGGCCCCTTATTTAACAAGAGAGGTTTACCATGTCTAAATCAATCACAATCTCGTTACCTGCTGAACAATTATTAACACTAACTGCTGATGCAAATACAAATGGAACTCTAGTTAGATTATCTAATTCTGCTGGTGGTGAACCATTTGCGCCGATTGTAGTCGCTGCAAGCACAACACCAACCTTTGGCGCATTCGCTGAGTCTCGAAGATATAAAATTAATTCTGCCATTGGAGAAATTGCCTTTGCGATAACCCCAGTGTTAGGCACTATTGACGGCGATTTAACTGTAACCGGTGATTCTTCGGTTGATGGCGATACAGCAGACTCAACCACAGCAACCAATATCGGCGCAGTGGGCGCAGGTACAACCGCTATCGAAGAAGGCAACGGCAATAATCATACAACCACATTAACCGTTGCAGGTGTATTGCCGGCTATTACAGGCGGCGTAAGTCAGGCCGTTGGTTTGCTTTTATACACTTTCCCTGCTGGTGCTATTGTGGTTAATCATGCCCAATTAAACTTAGCCATTACTCAGAGCGAAGGTAACATTGATGCTGATACCCCAGAGGTCGGACTAGGTACTGTAATAGGTGTTGGTGCGGTTGCTGCTCTCGATACTCCTGCAACATTCGAGGATATTGTGATTGGTACAGCAGCGGCTGACTCTAATGGTGCTGCCACAGTAAAAACGGCAATTCCTACGGCGGGTGAACCTTTTGTAATCGAAGCAGCAGCGGCACATACTTTGCACTTCAACGCGGCTGATGGATGGGCGGCTGGTGGTGATTTAGCAGCAACCGTATCTGGAACAGTTGTTATCGACTGGTCTTTTATTGAATAGGAGAAAAACATGAACATGAAATGCTCAACAGTAGTAATCGAAACAGAGAACGGCCCAGTAGTTATCAATGAATCAGATTTCGACGAAGATCAACACAAGCTTTTTGTAGAATCTAACGAGCCAAAAGAAGGGACAGTATCCTGGCTTAAGAGCGAGCTAGAAAGCCTTGAAGTAGAAATTCCAGAAGGCGCTAAAAAAGCTGAGTTACAGGAACTTCTCGACGCTAAATTGGCAGAATAATGCCTGAGATACCATTCAAGAAACCGGTTCCTGATTTCAGAACGATTGTTCCGGGTGTTTGGTCTGACGTACTGGATGATGTTTCGGTTACTTTCGATATCGATGAGAATACCGGAGAGGTCAGGGTAAATATTAAAAACCTTACCGAAATCGGAGCATTACTGGCTGGATTTTTTATTAAATTAACTGACCAGAATGAACAGACCATTAGTCAACTAAGGCTGTTAAACGCTAGGATTGAAGAGATGGGAAATACAGGAATTAGTTTGAAAGATGTTGAGCTTTAGGAGAAAGATATGTCTACAGTAGATGGAAGAGATGAAAATGGTATTACCCGCCAAGCGGGTATACAGAAAGACCGACTCAAAACGCGATCGGTTTCAACTGATGAAATATTATTTGCTGTTCAAGAAGGTAGAGGCTTTCAAACCTACACCGAAGAAATTATTTTAACTGGAACAGCTAAATTAATGGTTTTTTACATTAAGAATAATGATGTTGAACCTATTTTAGTAACTTCGGCAACCATTGGAAGTGGCGTTAGCGCAGGTGGTTCAGATAATGGGTTATTAGTTGAACAAGTTGGTAATATAACTGCAGCAGATCCTATTGTTGTCTCAGGAGACGATATTATAGCAACCAATCGTAAGAGTGGCGATCCAAGGGTTTTTGTTGGTGACATTAAAAAAGGACCGCAAGCAGTTAGCGGTAATGAATTTCCCGGGAATGGTGTTTTGGCAGATTTTACTCTGCGTGAAACATTTGATTTAAGTGCTGAAATTCCTAAAGGGGGAACGACAGGTATCAGCATTCGGCCACCGGCTGGGAACACTTCGATAACAGTTACGGTCACTATATCATTTCATGTAATTAACGGTCTTTAAATGGCTACACCGATAACAATCGTTGATAAAGATGGCAATACGCCTAAAGTAGTCGATGAAGGCTTGGTGGTCACTAGAAACCCAGTACTAGCACCAGCGTCAAAGGATTTTACGCAAGTGCCGTTTGTTATGAACCTTGCTGTTGATGGAGATGGTGCAATTGATTTGAGGCAGGACGGTTCAACAACAGCGATTGATGCATTCATTGAAGCTCGATCAGATGGTGATTTATATATTGAGATAGCCAATTTATTTATAGAAGGTGCAGGAAATATCGATCTAAATCAATTTGGAGGGATTGCCGCGCTGACTAATGGAATTGAGACGTTTGTAGAAAGCGAAGGTACAAAGATCCCTATTACCCAAGTACCAATACTAACCAATATAGATATGATTAGAATTGGCACTTTAACTCAGGGATTAGGGGAAGATGCGACGGCATTTAGAGGTAAGCAGGCTCTAGGTGTTGGTAATACGTTTTACAATCCTGTTTGGGATTTAACAAAGTTGTCTTCGGGCAATGAGGGTATTGTCTTGGCGGCTGGCACAAACCAACGATTGGGAATAACGATTAATGATGATTTGACCGGTGTAGCTTTAACCGCTTTTAATATTATTATGATTGGCTATGTAAGGTTAATATAATGGCTTTAATAAAAGAAGATGGTTCACAAGTAGTAGGCGCTAATAGTTATGTGAATGATGCTGATTATGTCGCTTATGCATTGGCCAGGGGTAAGACAATTGGCTTAGATGCGACCGCCAGAGAAATTGAGCTCATTAAATCAATGGACTTTATTGAGAGCCACAGACGGCAATTCAAAGGGCAGAAAGTGGCTTTCGATCAATCGTTACAATGGCCAAGATTCTCAGTGTTTATCGATGGGTTTGACGTTAAGTCAGACGAGATACCCGAAGAGTTGAGACGCGCTCAAATGGAAACTGGGATAGCTTACAACGGGTTTGAGGTATTGACAGCCGGCCAGAATCAGAATGTCCAATCAGAGAAATTAGCTGAATTGGAAGTCACTTATTTTAACGGTGGATCGTGGCAATCTCCACAACTGGAGACTATTAACGTTTACCTGGAGGTGCTCTTAAATACCTCGTCCATTGGAATTAGCGCGTTAGTGAGTCGTGCATAATGGCTGTATTACGATCAACCTTTAGCACACTAGCAACTAAGTTTCTAAATGACACTTTTGCCGACTTTGCGAAAACGATTACTATTATCGAAGAAGTTGAAACATCGGACGGTCAAGGCGGCACAACTACCGTGAGGACTACCTTTGCGATTGGTATAAAATGTTTTATATTCCCAATGGCCGGCAAGGAGAATGTTGAGGCTGGCGGATTGTACTCAGACCAGATGTTTAAATTCAGCATGAAGCCTGTAGCCGACTTAACCAATAAAATGATTATTCTGTACACTGACAATGATGGAAATGACTTTGATTACAAAATAGAATCGGTTGCTGATATCGTTGAGGCTGATGTTTGGATTGATGTAATTGCTGAAAAGGACAGCCCAAGATAATGGCCAATATTATCATTAAAGGTGCGGAAGAAGTGCAAAACGCTTTTAAAAAATTTGTCTTTGATATGGATAGGGCCATTGATGATGCGGTGAGGATAACAGCGTTTAAGGTGCTACAAACTGCAACGGAGAACATTAGAATACCTTCAAACAGTGGAAATTTTGTTGGAAAAAGAAAACATCAAGTATCAAAGGAGGGTGACGCGCCGAATACCGACACAGGGCGCTTAATAGGTTCTATCGTGGTAGACCATAAGAAGGGCGAGCAAATAGCCTTTGTAGGCACTAACCTTGATTACGGATTGTTCTTAGAAACCACACACAATAGACCTTGGCTAGAACCTGCCAAAAATGCAGAGATTAAATTCTTTTCTGATAACATGGCGAATGCGATGGACTCACAAATTAAAAAGGCTGGCAAGTGAACGAGATATTTAAATCAGTCCAGAATAAACTAGCGATTGATTTAGCGCCGGTCGACGTGTTTGATGATGTGCCCCAGGATGAGTACGGCTTTCCTTATGTCAGATTGGATCCTTTAACATTAAACGAAGCCGACACGGACTTGGAAACGGGATTCAATGCTACGATGCAAATCATTGCTTTTAGTCAATCCAAAGGCAGTAAGGAAGTGGTTGATTTAGCCACACAGATTTACGATTCTTTGCATCGGTTCGCACTACCAGATACCGCAAGTTTCGGTATTTCGACAATACACCAGGAATTTAGTACAATAGCGTTAGACGGTGACGGATTAACCAGGCAATCTATTCAGCGATTTAATATTATTTTCGAGCCTTTACCGGCTTAACAAGAGGGCTACAAAATGAGCGTAGATATTAAAATAGTCGGTACAGACGTAACCGCAACAGTTGGAGGCGCTGCACTGATTGGTACAGTCACAAAAGGCATCACATTTAATGGTGAGATTTTAGATGTTACTGATGATGATTCGAGCGGATGGCAATCACTCGCGGCTGTTCATGGGGTAAAGTCTTTAGAAATGGCATTTAGTGGGCCACTTAAAAACCTCGAACTAGTTGGTGTATTTTTTGGAGCTAGCCAGGCGGTCCAATTGGTCTGGACTTTTCCAGAGGGTTCAACCATCACGGTAGACGGCGTATTGAGCGCTCTATCTACTTCGGGCGATTCTAATACGCCGTTCACATGGGATGCGACCTTTGCCTCTAGTGGTGTTGCTGTATTTGTGGCAGGTGTATAATGGCTATTCGTAAGCCAATCCCACTAGAGTGGAAAAAGAAAAAACATCGGTTAGTTATAACGATGTTAATCATTGAGCGTGTCAATACCGAAATAGGGATTATGAATCTAACTAAATTCGATCCTAAAAACTTCGACTTTGTTAAAATATCAAAATTTTATTATATTCTTTTTGATGAGTGTGGGTTTAATGTTAAATGGTTGGACGTTTACGATGTTATCTTTGCCGCAAATGATAAGGAAAAAGCGTCATTAATTCAGGAATACGGCGAAACAGTTAAGCAGTTTTTGCCAAACTTTAACACGCCAACCGCAAAAAAAAAGACCAAACAGCCGAAGAAATCGAAGCCCTAACCCCTAACGGAGAATATCCGTTAGCTTCGGTCTATCAAATAATGGTCGGGCATTACAACGTACAGCCAAGCGAATTTTGGGACATGACAATGGCGGAGGCTGAAAACATTCACGAAGCGCGGCGACCTAAAATGATTGGCAATATTCACGAAGATGATTATTCTGCAATGGTTAAGCGAGGCGAAGAACTAGAGGCTCAAGGTATCAAGGTATTATAAATGGCTGAAACTGTGATCGGCGCTCTGAGCGTAAAAATAACCGCCGACACAAAAGGCGTACAAGATGGCATCAAGGCATCCGGTAAAGCTCTCGAGATTGGTAGCAAACAATTAAGAGAATCTGCTAACCGTTGGGGTAAATGGGCATTAGCTGCCACATCTGCAGCTGCAGGTGTTGCTGCAGCAATCATCAAATCTAATCTATCAGCAATTCGAGAACTTAAAAACGTAGCGGCTGCAGCCGACACTCAGGTAGCAGCCTTTCAACGTGGCGCATTCGCGGCAGAACAATTCGGTATTTCGACAGAGAAATACGGTGATGTTTTGAAAGATGTGCAAGACAGAATAGGCGACTTTATGATCGCGGGCAGCGGTCCGTTAGTTGATTTCTTCGAGGTCATAGCGCCAAAAGTCGGCATCACGGCAGACGCATTTAAAAATCTATCCGGCCAAGAGTCTCTAGGCCTTTTTGTAAAAACCTTAGATGAAGCAGGCGTTAGTCAGGCGGAAATGGCTTTCTTTATGGAAGCTCTAGCCGGTGATGCTATTAGACTTGCACCATTATTTGAAAACAATGCAGAAGCCTTTAACGCACTCACCAAGGAAGCGGAGGCGCTAGGTATTGGATTATCTGATATCGATGTTGCTAAAGCTGAATTGGCAAGCGCTGAATTAGCTAAGGCGGCGGGTATTATTGACGCAATGACCAAGCAAGCAACCACAGACCTTGCCCCAATTATTGCAGCAATAACCGATCTATTTGTGGACATGGCAAAAGAGGCGGGAGGAGCTAGCGAATTCATCAAAGACGGGTTGGATGGTGTTGTCAATGTAGTTGGCATATTTGCTGACGGATTAAAAGGGGTCGAGATAATATTTAAAGGATTGGAGTTGGCGGCTGTTGGCTTTTCAGCGCTGGTCGCTAATGTCTTTGCAGGGATTGTTAATGTGCAAACTAAATTTGTAGATTTTTTTATAGGCACTATTAATACAATAATAAAAGCCTCCAATAAATTTCTAGGTACTGATTTTGGTGTTATACCGGCGCTTAAAGATTCAGATTTTGTTAAATCCATCAATAAAGTCGCTGACGAAATGACGGGGCTAGTCAAAGAAACTACTGAGGAACTTGACAAGCTATTATTGGAACCTCTGCCAAGCGGAGAGATTAAAACCTTTGTCGAACAATCGGTTAAAGAATATGAAAAACTAGCAACAGCCCGAGCGAAGGCATTAGGACAGACAGAGGATGGCGAAGGCGTTGGCACCAAGAAAACCTCTGAAATTGAAGTGCTTGAAGCGGAGACTATTGGAATATTAGAAGCACTTGGCTTAAGGTTTCAATCTCAAGAGGAAATGCAACTAGCCCATCTTCAGCGAGAGAGGGAAATGACCAATCAAGCGTTTGCTAATGGTGAACTAACTGCTATTCAAAATTCCGAAAAGTTGGCCGAAATAAAGCAGCAAGAAGAAGATTTAAAACGTAATATCACCATGATGGGTATTCAACAGGGCTTCCAGGTATTGGCAAGCGGAAGCAAAAAAATACAAAAATTGATGGCAGCTGCCGCTACTGTCCAGGCTGTAATAAAAGGCAAACAGGCCGCAGTAGACGCTTGGCAGGCCGGTATGAGTGTTGGAGGTCCATTTGCGCCCGTAGTTGCGGCGGCCTATGCAGCGGCTAGTTTAGCTCAAACTGGCTCAATCATTAAAAGCATTCAAAGCGGCGGAAAGTCTCAAGGTTCTATTGGTGGTGGTGGATTTTCGACCAGCGCAGGCGGCGGTCAAGCAGCACCACAACAGCAAGCACAGCAACAACAGGCGCAGCAACCAAGAGTGGTTGAGGCTCGATTTGTCGGCGAAGGAAGCATGAGTATGACAGGTGTCAGGAATTTAATTGAACAATTTAATGAGGCAATTGGTGACGGTGCCGAACTTAGAGTAACAACGGGGTAATATATGGCTATCACAACTAAACCACCAGCGAGCGCGGCAATACCAAATGCCAAGACAACGGTTGCAGAATCAGCCGCGGGAATACCGGTAACCAAAACAACTGTGGCAGAATCAACGGCGGCTATTCCCGTTAGTAAAACTACTGTTGCCGAAAATGCTGCAGCAATTCCAGTAAGTAAAACGACTATAGCGGAATCGAGCCCATCTATCCCGGTAAGTAAAACAACCGTAGCAGCTGCAGCTGCAGCCATCCCGGTATCAAAAACTACCGTGCCAGCGGCGGGAGTACCGAGAACTTTAATTCCTTTAGTGGATATGCATTTTGATAGTGAGACTTTCTCACAAAACGGAAACGCTGTTTTATTTGGTGACTTATTCACTTATGCAAGAAGCTCAAGCGCAACTTTTATCAATCGAAGAATTGTGAATAATAAGGCTGAATTTTTCCTCGATACTGATTTTGTGGGAACGGTGACGAATTTAATTTTATTTAGCGAGCAGATTGACAATGCCGCGTGGACTAAAACGAGATCAAGTATTAATCCCAATGTAACAGCGTCGCCACTAGGTGATATTAGCGCCGATAAATTGATTGAGGATTCAACCGCAGCAAACAGCCACTATACCAATCAATCTGTAACGGCTAGCGCTTCTGTATCTTCCAGTTTTTCGGTTTATCTAAAAGCGGATACTCGAACACAAGCCAGATTATTAAACGAAACACTCTCCCAGGTGGAAGCCACATTTGATTTAATTGCCGGTGTGGTTATTAATCAGGGAGTAAATGCAGTAGCCTCTATTACTCCTGATGAAAACGGATTCTTTCGATGCTCTATCACCTATGACACCGGTGCGGGTGGCGCCCAAAATCATCGAATAAACCTCGTTAAAGACGGGTCTGTAACTTACAACGGTGACGGAGTAAGCGGATTATTCATCTGGGGCGCTCAATTAACTGAATCAGTTAAAGTTCAACCCTACGTCAAAACAATCGCCTCAAGTGCAATGCAAACATTTACCGAGTCTTTACGGATTGAATTTGATGCGGCAACTGGTGAGAATTTTGGCGCTTTGACTGAAGAAGCGAGTACAAATGTTATCTTGAGGTCTGAAGAACTTGATAACGCTAGTTGGGGCAAATTAGAATTAACTGTTACAGCTAATGCGGTGAAAGCGCCCGATAATACTAGGTCAGCCGACACGCTAACACCTTCGACTAACGCTAGTTCTCATCAAGTAAGCCAAGCACCGACATTGACAGCCAATACAAAGGTCACTATTTCTATTTGCGGTAGGGCCAACGGATACAGCTTTATAAGAATTGCGCCCACTGATAAAGCTGGCGGAACGGTTAACTCCTATTTTAATGTCTCGACAGGTCAATTGGGAACAATAGGCTCAGGACATACTAACAAAATAACTGATGTTGGAAACGGATTTTTCAGATGTGAATTAACTTATGATACATTGTCAGGCGCGACTGCAACCACTATTAGGATTGCTGTATCGGAAAACGATAATATTAGCTCATTCGCAGGAGATGGAGTTAGTGGCGTCCATGCGTGGGGTGTTCAAGTGGAAGAAATTCCAGTTGCTACCAGCTACATTAGAACGGAAGGTTCTCCAGTTTCTAGAGTCGATGATGATTTAACCTTCTCAACGGTCGGCAATGAGCCAACAGCTTTACAGGACGCGACCTACCATATTAAGGCAAATGTTCCAAATCTACCAACCGGTGGAACTGGAACAAAAAGAACGATATTTAATGCGGCGCAAGGTGGCGCATCGGCAATTCGAGTTATCGAAACTGGTGAGTTAGAATTTTTACATGGAGGTAACACGCCGGATATTGCCGCAGATGGCGCATTCGGTCCTTCCTTTACTGCAAGCGGATCATTTAAAGGTTCAACGAATTCAAGCGATTTATATCTTAATGGTGTTTTTGTTGCTAATTTCGGAGCAGGCACTATTTATAATGGAGGTATAGCAGACATGGGGGTAGGATCAACAGCAGCCCCGATAGAGCATTTAAATGGTCACATTAAGAAATTCACTATTTATGGCGAAGCATTAACCGCTCAAGAGGTAGGATTATTATGAAACAAATGATTTTAAAAGTTGGTGATGATGTAACTGAAATGCCAAAAGGCTTAAATCTCTCTTGGGACAAAAAATTATTAGTTGGCTCAAAATCTTGGTATAACAAAATTCTTATTCTTGTTTTATCGCCTTACGGCACTTTAGAATTGGGTGATAAATTCAAAGAGCTTGGGTTGGATTGGGAGGTTATTGCTGTTGAAGATGAGCCGTTAAATTTTGAAGAGTTTAAAAGTTACATGAATGATATTTCTGTATTAGATGATGAAGGATATCAGTTAGATGATGTTCCTTTCGATGACTTATCGACTATTCAAACTTTCGCTGGCAAACGGTGGACGCTATAAATGCCAATTACCACCATAGAAGAACCAGCCGACAATCCATCAGGCGCATTGATTGGGTTTAACAACCTATTAACCGCTTCAACGACTAGCGAGGCTGAGAAAGCTTTAACCCCTAACACCTACGAGCGGTTTGAGCCGGCTAGTGGTGCGCTGACTGTGAAGTTTCAAATGTCGGCTGATGCTGATGTAGACTTTATCGGAATAGCAGCACACGCGCTATCGGGTGAGTCTGTATTAGTTCAAACAGCAACCACCATCGGCGGGGCTTTAACCGATGTTGAAAATATTACCTTTCCTGACAATGCGCCTATTATGCTTAATTTTGACACTCGAACCATCAGAGAAGTTGCTTTAGTTTCTACATTGAGCGCCGCTAGTGAAATAGGGGTTGTTTCGGCGGGTAAAGCTTTACAGATGCCCCGTAATATTTACGGTGGACATTCACCTATTAACCTATCACAGCAAACAGAATACCAATCTGTTCAATCTGAAAGTGGGCAGTTTTTAGGTAAAACAATCATTCGAAAGGGATTAGAAACTGCCTTTAGTTGGCGATTACTTGACGATCAATTCTACCGTGATGAATTCCAACCACTTGTTGAGTCTGCGAGAACTAAACCTTTCTTTATTAAGTGGCGTCCGGATTTCTATTCTGATGAGGTCGCTTACGGTGAAGTGAACCAGGATATTAAGCCCACTAATTCAGGCGGTGGTATTCGATTGATGAGTGTCGGTTTCACCATGACCGGACACGCGGATTTATAAATGTCTTATGATTCAGAGAAAATTAAATACGGCCATGAACGTATACGAATTATCGAGATCGAGCTTAACTATTGCAATAATACGTTAGGGATTGCGCCCTGCACCGCATCAAGCACCGGCGATGCAAAATGTTTTAACACATTAGAAACGACTCAAGATTTACCAAACTATGTTGATACGACTAAGGTCTATAGCTTCTGTACTCAACGTAGCCCACACCCTATCGGATTAAGTGGCACTATCCCATCAATCATTGATATTAACATTACCCCATCTCAAATAGATATTAGGGGTGGTCTAGGGTCTAGGGCTTCTGGTAGCGCTACCTTTAAAGATCATCCACACTCAGACATTGATATTGATAAATATATTACCGAACGTAGTTGGGCAGGCATTCTTGCTTTGGAACGAGGTACTTTCTGGACGAGGCTTAGAGCTAGAAACCCAAACTACCAATTTAAAGAATTGAGAGTATTAACAGGTTATCTAGTCAATGGTGAATTTTTAGCTGAGAATTTCCAGACTCAACATTTTGTAATCGATAGAATAAACGTGTCGAATGGGCAGGCAACGGTGACTTTTAAAGATCCATTGACGCTGACCATGTCTAAGAAAGCGCAAGCACCCGCGCCGAGTACAGGTCTTTTAAGCGCAGGGATTGACGCCGTGGTAACAAGCGCGACATTGATACCCGCTGGTGTGGGTAATTTAGAATATGATGCGAGCGGATTTTTATTAATTAAATCCGAAGTAATGAGTTTTACTCGGGCGGCTGACGTGTTAACCCTGGTGAGAGGGGTTAAAAATACTACCGCTACCGCTCATTCAGCCAATGATACTATTCAACAATGTTTAGAGTATTCAGGTGCTACCCGTGGGCAACTTGATTTTATTATTGATGATTTATTAACGAATTTTGCTAGCATCGATCCCAGTTTTATACCTACCGCCGCATGGGATGCGGAAGTAGACACTTTTCTATCAGGTTTACTCGATGGAATTATTGTTAAACCGATGGATGTTTTTAAGGTTTTGAAAGAGTTAAGCCAAGCAATGCCGCATCGTTTATGGTGGGATGAACGCTCGCAAGAAATACAGCTAACCGCATTAAAAGCGCCCCCCGCTAGCGCTGATGTATTAGATATGGATTCAGGATTAATAGCTGATTCACTAAACGTTGTTGATAAACCTGGGATGAGAATATCAACCGTCTTTGTGAGTTTTGGGCAAATAAACCCAACTAAAAGACTGAACGAGATCGACAACTGGGAGCAAACCTACGTCAGAATTGATACGGATTCTATTGCTAAATTCGGATCAAGCGAAGTCGAAACCATCAATTCAAGATGGATCACTAGTGCCAATAAAGCATTAGCTTTACAGTCAGCCGCTTTGATTGGCCGCAGGTTTTCAAACATCCCAAGACAGACACCTTTTAGCCTTGACGCGAAGGATTCCGATGTCTGGCTAGGTCAAATCAAGTCATTGAATCACCGTGATATGGTTGATTTTACAGGCATACCAGTCGATACCATGTTTGAAATTACATCCGCAAGAGAATCTGAAAATTATGATTATGTTGGTTTAGAGTTTGTTTATGGAGGTTCATTACCAGAGGATGAAGGCGGCGGCGATCCCGATGTAGACTTAGTAATTATTAGCATTGATGAACAGAATATTAATCTTAGAACAAAATTTAACGGTTTATTTCCTGCACCCGATGCGAGCACTAAAGCGAAATTTGTGGTTGAAAATGGCGTTGATATTGGTAGCGCAACATTAGGGGTCACTAGTATGGATACCGGTAGCTGGCCAGCAGGGGTGCTTGTCACACTGCAAACCAATGCCGGTTCATTTGTTATTGGTCGAGGTGGTAAAGGCCAACAGCAAACAGGCACACCTGCAGCGGAGGCGGGAAGTCTTGCGCTTCTTCTTAATAATGATTTAACCTTAATTAATAACGGCGTCATTGGCGGCGGTGGCGGTGGCGGTGGTGAAGGAACAGATAGCGGTGGTGGTGGATCAGCAGACTCAGACGGTGGTGGTGGTGCTGGTGATAATGTCGGCGTTAGAGGCGGCTTTTTGAGCTTTAGCGGTTTAACCAATGTCAGCACCACAGAAGCTAGCTCAGGTACCAAACAATTAGGCGGCAATGGTGGTCAAATCACGGGCGATGCGGGAGAAATTGAAGTAAGCGCAACGGCTGGCGCGGGTGGTGATTTAGGACAAGCAGGCGGCGCGGGTGACGGCACCGGTGGATTGGCTGGCGTGGCAATCGATAAAAATGGTTTTGTTTTAACTGAGACAGTTTTAGGAGATGTGCGTGGCGCCATTATTGCTTAATTTATGGTATAATTTGTTGGCGGCTAGGGGTTGCTCCCGAATTTCAGTTACACCGACTGACTGTCGCGCAACTTTTCTCGGTGAAAACTACAGGTGATAGTTATGATTACTCAAGAACAAGTCAAAAAACTATTTAATTATGATTCAAAAACAGGAATATTATCGAGAAATTTTAAGAGTTATAGCCAGTTAAATATTGGCACACTTAGCGAAAAAGGTTATCTATTGGTAGGTATAGGCCAATCAAAATTCAGAGTCCATAGGATTGCATTTTTATATCAACATGGCTATTTACCGAAATATATAGACCATATTAATGGAATAAGGGACGATAATAGAATAGAAAATCTCAGAGAATGCACCAACAGCGAAAATTTATGGAACGCTAAAAAGCGATCAAACTGTTCCTCCGATATTAAAGGCGTTTGCTGGTCCACAGAAAGGAAATTGTGGGAGGCGTATATTAATGTTAATAACAAACGCATTAGGTTAGGAAGGTTTTGGGATGAAGAAACAGCTGGCCAAATAGTTAATATAGAAAGACTTAAATTACATGGTGAATTTGCAAATTATGGGGGAGCAGTATGAAAATTTTATTATTATTACTTTGTTTTAGTGTATCAGCAGAAAATTATGTCCACATGGGTATGTGGTCGCAACACCCTGAGAAGGGATTGAATGAAACACATAATTTAATTGGCATTGAAATAGATGGCTACTTTCTACATAAGTTTGAGAATTCTTTAAAACAAACGGCCTATTACGCTGGAATAATTGAAAGAGAAGGTTATTGTATCGGGGATACTAAGCTTTGTTTAGGTTATAGTTATGGAGTGCTAGAAGGTTATTCTTTTAAAGAGTTAATGCCTATTGCTTTTGCTGTTTTCTCATATGAGAAAAATGGAATAGGCGCGGATATAAGTTGTTTGCCTGGTACAGTGTGCGCCCTTCAGTTTCGATTCTCTGATCAAGCTTTTGACTATTTTGATTTTAATTCTCCTTGGGATACAAAGGGTTACATGGAATTATCCCTCGACCATTTCGACCCTGACCAAGAAGGTGGTTTAGGGTTTGAACGAAACAACGGCGCAGCCTATGATATTAAACTCTATTTAACTGAGAGTGTATTCATAAAGGGCAATTACACACAAACTGATTTTGGTGCCCAACCAGACCAGGGAGAGGAAAAATTTACACCAGTTTGGACTACAGGTAAACCAAGCCAAATAAGTTCAACCGGGTATATTGAATTCGGCAAAGACTTTAAAAATTTCACCTTATCCACATCACTCAATCAAATCTCAATCCAAGAAAATACAATGCATAGAGGCTCTGGTAAAATCACAGAAGCCCCTAACAAACATCACAGAGGTTTTGGAATTCACCTTAGTACAGACTATCAAATCTCAAAAGATTTCGAGCTAGAATTAGAGGCGGCGGTGGTCGACCGACTTATTAGAGATTTAAAACTTACCGTTGGATTAGTTTATAATCTGACTGATGATATTGATTTAACGTTAAGAACCATTGATTATGAACGCTGGAATTACACACAATATCAGGCAGGAATTCGTTACATTTTTTAACCGAGGATACAAGTATGAAAATTTCAAACGCAAGCGCAATTGTAGCAGTTAATGCTCTGACCGCTTTGTTCAATGTCGGTGGTGCTGGTAAAATTGAGTACTACGATGGCACCAAGCCAGCCGATGCCGATACTGCCATCACTTCTCAGAATCTCTTAGGTACATCAACACTTGCTGTCACAGTCTTTCCGACAGCAGTAGACAGCACAGGGTCTGCTACTGCCACATCTAACGCTGTTCCGCAAGTTCAAGTGACTGCAGCAGGAACGGTGTCATGGGCAAGGGCGTTTGATGGTAATGGTCTGGTTGTTTGTGATGGTAATGTTGCGCTTAGTGCAGCTGATTTTGTGGTAGATGATCTCAGTTGGGAAGTTGACGATAATATCAATGTTAATTCATTCACTATTAACTTAGCGGAGTAAAGTTTTAAATTAAACAAAGAGGATATAGTTATGTCATTATTAAATGATGATCGAGTAGCGAGAGACAATCTAGCAACTGAGGATAGATTGACTCAACAAATGAATTCAATTGAATCCCAGGTTTTAGCATGGATGGAAACAGCAACTGCTTTGCATGGGTCTGTGGATGTATCAGATCAAGCTCAAGTATTAGCACTTAGGGATCAATTGGTTTCTAAACTTACAGCGGCTGTAGCTATCTAAAATGTCGTTCACCAAAGTAGGGTCAACAGAAAAAGTTACTGGTACGACCCATAGTCATACAACACATGTAAATACCCTGATAGGTGACCTTATTCATCTACAGGCAGTTGTAGATGGTGGGTCGGTGACTATGACCCCTGACGCTATATTTGGTGAAGCAACTATTCATTTAAGACACACTGTACAAGTTTTAGGAAAGCAAAGCTGGTGGGCTGTAGCTATTGCTGATGGTGAAACAACCTATGACCTTACTGGCGTTAACAGTTCTATTAAATCAACTCAAACGGTTTACAGAAACAGTATCGGTGGCGGTACATGGGCATTAGGTAGTATTAACGATGATAACACATCATCAGGTGGCTCATTTACCCTAGGCGGGGTGACTTCTCTTGATAATAGTTTAGTAGTATTCTCAACTACTCACGATGATAATGCCGGGGTCACTACGCCACCATCAAGTATGACAGAAGCCGCACCAAATCCCACAGGTGGTGATACGGTAGGATTGCGGAGCTACTTTGAAGATATCACAACGGGTAAGGCTGAATCGCAAAATATTGTATATGCTTCAAGTGATGCGATTATTGGCGACTTGTCGGTATTCACTTATACTATTTCAGGTGGTGCAGCTGATATCGAAATGGATATCGCTCAGACTTTAAATTCCTTCACTCAGTCTATACAGTTGACTGAGATATCTGATCATGAAGTTGCAATTGCCCAGGTGATGAGTTCATTTACTCAATCAGTTCAACTTACTGAAATTTCTGATTTAGATATCGATATTGGGCAAAATATTAATAGCTTTACTCAGTCAATCCAGCTGACAGAAATATCAGATCATGAGGTTGCTATATCTCAGAACATAAACTCATTTACACAATCAATACAATTAACTGAGATATCGGATCATGAAATTAACATAACACAGACCTTAAATTCGTTTACTCAAAATATATCGATTGGTGAGGTGGTATTTAATCCAGAGTTGTTATTTAGTGATATAAAAACTAAACTAATAGGCAACATAACCAATACAAATTTATCGTCTAACATTAAAACTAAATTATTCTCGGAGGTTTAAAAGTGAGTGATGTAATTATTACAACGGGTGATGATGTTGATTTTTTACATCAAATCACCAAAGACGGTGTTAATTTAGTGATCGGACTTTCAGCGACTATAAAAAGTCGAATTGTGTCCAAGGATAGAGTGACTGTTTATAGCTCAGAGATAACGGCATTGAGTGGCGATACTGGCGCAGATTGGCCTAACGGCCTGGTAGCTTTGGCATTCTCTAGCGCGATCACTAATGCGATGAACAGTTCTGGAATAATCTACAATAGAGGTATAGGTAGGGTATCCGCTTTAGTTGAAACTCAAATAACCGATGGCGGCAAAAAGATAACCTGCTTTGACTCGATAACAATTGTTAAAGGTAGTGTCAGTTAAACATTCGGTTTAATTCCGTTATCTCGTAATATTGCCCGGTAACGGGTAATCTCTGATTCTATGTCTTCCCAGTGGGAAAATTGAATTTTAAGGGGTAAACCAACGCGCTCAAGTCGCATCAATTCTAAAGGCCCGTATGTCTCTACGATAAAGAGTTTGTATTCGTGGCGCATGCCGGAGCCGTGCTGGTTACACTGAACGGAACACTGCTTATGCATGTTGAATAGGTCAAACCGAATATCTGGCCTAGCTGCAACCGTAAAGCAATGGCCACAATCGTACTTAATATTGGGATTTTCCGTTCCACAAGTGCAGCAAGGCTTGCCAACATCTCGAACATGAACGACATATTGATTAACTAGGGTTTGATATCGGGCATACCATTCGGTTCGGGTCATTAACTCTTTTTTCTTCTGCCTGGTTATCGAGCGTTCTTGTTTGGCTTGCTTTTTTTGAAGTCTCTCAGCCGCTTTCCGTTGATTTTCCTGGTTCTTTTTGTTTCTAGCCATGGCAAGTCCGGCGCCACATTCAGGGGAACACCATACCACCCAAGGAGGTTGATCCGGATCAGGTCGGTAATATTCACCACAAGGTTTGTATTTGCATTTGAGTTTAGAGTTAGCCATTTTTATACTTCAATGATTCTTTACTAGGCCAGGGTATATGAAAACCCCATTTTGATAGCTTTAAATTTAAGCAATCGTATATCTTTGGATAGTCTGTTGTTATCGGTTTCGTAGTTGATTCTTCACCGCAATAAGCGATTTGAACCTTTCTCCAAACATTGTCTTTTACTATTTCCATTGTCCAAGGCACCTCAAAACCTCCCTCAAAGAACATCGTAAACGTTATTCCTCTATTAGTTAGCTCATCGGCGATCTGTTGACAATAAAGATGTAGCGCTGCATTTTGAGGGTTTGTTCTCTGCTTACCGGTCTTAGTGTCTGTCCGTAGATATTTATGTTTTTTGAATTGAGTTCTCAAATAATCGATATGATCATAAAGGGCTTTCTCACAATTGATTATGGTTTTCATTAAAACAAATCCAATGTTTTCTTGTCTTTACATGGGTGAGTCCGAAGTTTTTTTACATCTTTTTTTGTTCGCTTCTTCGCGGTCGACGAACGCAGTACAAACCGGTTTTCCGTTAACGTATCGCCACTGGTTAGGGTATTCTTTATCGTCCCTGTCATAACAAAGAACATCACCTAATATTTTACATTGGTTTTTTGCTTCACAACTAACCGGCATTTTAGAGCATTGAAAGCAGAATTGACTAGAAAACCAATCCATTTCAGTTCCGTTACATGGCTGATAAATTTCAATTTTCATTAAAACAACCTCTTTTGCTTTGTTTCTTTACGCACCAAAACAATCGCTTTTCTTTGACTGTTGAATTCTTCACATACGAAAGGACCAGGTTTACCATTGAGGACTAAATTATAAAAGTATTTTTTGGCCACTTCTGATATATTGGTTTCTTCTTTGTTGTAAGTGATAAATTGAATGCTCATTATTTTCCTTGTAATACTTTTAAGCGAACATTCGAGACTGACGAGAAGAATCATTTATTCTTTGCTTGGCAGCTTTAAAATGTTTTAGTGTTTTCTCCATACCGATAAATTCTCGTCCAGATAATTCACAAGCTACGCCAGTGGTACCGCTTCCCATACAGAAATCCAATACCGTTTCACCCGTGTTAGAATAGGTTCTAATCAAATACTCAAGCAGTTGTACCGGTTTTTGTGTTGGGTGGTCGGTGTATGTATCTTTTACGAAAGTGATCACCGAACGAGGAAATCGATCTGTTGAATCATATTGTGTTTTCTTTACGGCTTTACCATAACATTCACTATTTTGAGAATGTCGACCTGCAGACTTTTTCAGGTGATTTGTTGTTTTGATTGGGTTGTATGTTGGTAGATTTTTATAAAAAACCAAAATATTTTCATGTGCTTTCATCGGCATTTTCTCAGCATTAAAAAAACCTGTCGCGCTGGTTTTCTCCCATATCCATTCGTATCTAAGCATAGGAAGATTTGACACACCTAACACCTTATCAAACGGTGTCTGCGCAAACATAAGGATAGCTGCATTGTCTTTAGCGACTCGTTTTAATTTAGGCCAAAGCTGATCGAGGTCGATAGGTGTATCCCAACTGCATTTTGTGGTACCGTAAGGCAAATCACCACAAATCATATCAATACTTGATTCTGGTAATGTATCCAATAATTTCAAACAATCACCATGTAAAAGTTTATTATCACTCATTCCGCTTCATCCTGTAATAAGAGTGGAAAATCTATTTTTGGTTTGTTGTTGGTTAATAACAAACTAGCTTTATTTCTAGCTTTTATTACATCTTTAGGATTTTTGATATCTAAGACCTGTTGGGCGAAATCTATCAACTCAGCTATCGTTTTAGCATCCTCATCAGCCTTGTTTGAAGCTCTAGCAAGCTCCGCTTTCATGTTTTCAATCGAAAATTGGTCAATCATTTGTATTTCTCCTGGCAATGACCGGGCTTCTGGCTCTCGGTTTCAGTACATTTACAATAGAGTACGTTATTAATATATTTTACTGGATAATCACCACAAGCTTTAGCGTCTAACTCAGCCTGTAGTTTAGCGTTTATATTCTCTTCAGCATCTCCGAATGTTTCAGCGTACCAAGGGACTAGCGTACTAAATAGAAGTAAGCACAGGACGATAGCGCATATAGCAAACATCACTCCGATTATCTCGTTTTTCATTGGTTATCCTTGGTAATTTAATTCTAAAACTCTTCCAAGCGTTAATATATAAACCCTTTTAAGAATGGGCGCTCCTAAATCTTCACGGCCATAACCCATCCAAATACCCGTTAATTGAACCGTCATTATAGGTGATTTTTTGCCGTATCCATTTCTGAAACTAACTACATCGTAATTCCTATTTAACAATCTAGTATCCCAGTAGGGTTTTATTTCTCGATATTCTTCCTTTTTGTCACCAGATGCGATCATATCGAACCACTTTTTTTCTAATGTTAAATGCAACACCTTCATCGATTCGGCCTCGCTTCGTTTTGAATATCCCATCGTCCAAACACTTCCCTAAAATCTTCACCAAGCCAACGCCGTCTAATCATTGATCTCATTTCTTCCATCGCCCATTCATCAATTTTAAAGTTATCTTTATGGGAAGTAATATCACTAATTTTTCTTTCCAGTGAACGAGTCATTATTGGCCTGGTGGGTAATATCGGATTTTCAATGAGTTGTTTTGGCGCTCCATACTTCAAAACCTGGTTAATCCTTGGGAAATAGCTAAAATGCTCTCTACAGCCCTTGAAAGCTTCTTTAAGCTGGGTTGATGTCATGTAAGACAAGCTCTCATAGTAACGGTTAAGGAATCCCTTTTTAAGCCGCTCCCGCTCATCTTCGTTGTCGGCTGGAAACTTTTTATCCATGAAATTCATTTCTTCAGTCATTATTTCAATAAAGTCAACCTTGTTTATTTCGATTTTAATCATTGTCGGCGTCCCTTTTTTCTTCTATTGTTTTTTTAATCAATTCAACGACACCTAAAAGTCGATACAATAGGTCTGATTCTGTTGCATTTCTACCAATCTCAAAATGCCAGTTATTACCGTTTTCAAAATAAAATGATAATTGATTTATTTCAATATCACTCTGATAGATAACCTCTTTGTGATATTTATCTTGCTTGCTGTGACGTATTTTTAAGTTAGACATTATTTTCCTCATTAGCCCATTCAAGGCCTATTCGTTTGTTCATAGCAGATTCACTCTCAACTTTACTTGAATCAAAGAAGCTTTCCAGTTTTTCACCGCTTCGACAAATTAACTCAATATCATTGAATTTCTTTTGCCTGTCGTTTTTACCCATTGAAAAAGCGTCATTAGAGCAGTTGGTGATAGCCCGTTTAATATCATCGATTTTATAATCTTTCAACCTGGCTTTAATTGCCTTCATTCGTTTAGGAGTTAGTTTGGTAGTGGATGGTTGTTTTTTCATCACATTACACCAGTACGAAAATATTTCCATCACCAGGTCGGGCTTGCTCGACAAGGGGTTTATACTCTCCTCTGTCTCTACTCTACTCTTCTCTTCTAGTGGAACACTTACGGAATCAGGATTATTTTGTTTATGTAGCATTTTGCTAGCATCATGCAAGCATTCAATAAATCCAGAGTTTTCAAGGGCTTGCAAATCAACTTTAGAAGAAGCGCCTATTTTTTTACCAATCCATCTAGCATCATAAGGCATTTTGTTTTGAGTGCGACTTGCTAGCATCCAAATACATAGTAAGTGGCCTTTCGACGAATCCCCTAAAAGCTCGAATTCATAATTATCTAATAATTGATTATGAAGTTTTATCCAGGGTGGATTTCTATCTTTATAGTGCTGGAAATTTTCCCAGTTTTTAACCTTGAAATAATCGGTCACGACTATTCCCCTAATGCGGAAAACTCACTTACCAGGTAACCCATACCAATCGAAATTTTTTCAACCGTTTCAATAGATGGGTCACCATTACCAGACATTATTCTAGAAAGTACGTTCTCACTAACGCCGGTCAGCTTAGATAAAGCTTTTTGATTTTTAATGCCTTTGTGGGCCATGCCTATTTGAATCGCTCTGGGGTAATCCATAATTTCCTCGTTATTTAATAGAATTGGTATAAATATACTCTTGTAGATAAAAAACGTCAACAAATAAATAAAATCCAAATAGATGTTGATTTATTGTTTTTATAGGAGTACATTTAATTCCTCGAAGAAATTTCAATCAAGTAATTAATAAAACGGGAGAAAAAAGGAAATGACTAAATTACACGAAGTGTTGGCGGTTGAAGCTGACAAACAAGGTGTAGCAAAAAGACTGACTGATGAGTCTCGATCTATCTTTAAGTCTAAGCACCAATTATTTTTGGGCGCTACCAAAACATTAAAAATGGATGAAGACGGTCACGATTCATTGGAGGCAGCATCAAGAGAAAACCAAGATTTAACCACTACCGTCCTTGAAAGGCTTGATTACACTGCAAAAGCGATTGGATCTTGGTTAGATGTTGTTGCTCAAAAAGAATATACCAATCAATCCAGCGCCAAAGCCGATCTCATTATCAATGGTGAAGTATTACTAGCCGATGTGCCTGCAACCTTTTTACTTGGCTTGGAAAGTAAGTTGAAAAACATCCGTGATATGTATAATGAAATTCCTACTCTAGCGCAAGGTACTGTTTGGTTGGCCGATGAAACCGGTCTACCTAATAGCTATCGTGCAGAGCATCAAGAAGTTAAATCTAAAACCAAAAAAGCGGTTAAATCTCGGGTGCTATATGAAGCAACCAAAGAACATCCCGCGCAGATCGAAAAATGGAATGAAGAAGTTGTGGTTGGTAAATATACCACTCAATTTAGATCAGGAATGGTTTCATCAACTCGAAAAATGCAGTTGCTAGGACAAATCGACACATTAATCCAAGCAACAAAGCAAGCTCGACAACGGGCAAATAATGTCGATGTAGTGACTGAATGCAAGGTCGGCAAAGTATTATTTGATTTTATTAACAAGTAAAAGTTCAGCAGCGTTAGCCTTATCTTTAGCTTATAACATGCGAAATCTGTCAGATCCCTCCATGGTTTATTGTTAGCTTATTGCTGAAGCAGCGTTATTTAATGGTCTTTACTAAGTAATTCGCATGATTTTTATGATCTATTACGTAGGTTCAAATCCTACCGAGTCCGCCTAAACTCATTCTAAAGAGTGGTTTTAGGGGACTTGTGGCCGAGTGGTTAAGCGTAGATCTTGATTAAACTAAATAGATTGCTGAATGAAATGAAAGACAACACTCAAACTTAGCTCATTTGGTAGAGCAATTGACTCCTAATCAATCGGTAGCTGGTTCGATTCCAGCAGTTGAAACAGGAAGGTGTTAGAAGGTTATCTAGCACTTTCCACTCTAATTTAAATAAAGGCACAAACAATGAAAATCAATAAACAATTAGTTGGAGATATCGTTTTAGGCGCACTTGCTTTAGCCGCCTTATTTCTAATAATGGTTGATTTATCTATTATCGATGGGGTAATCAAATGAGTACAGAAATAGCAAAAGTCGGACCATATGAATTATTGAAAGTCGCGGTCGATAAGGATTTAGACATCGACAAGCTTAAAGAGTTGATGATAATGCAAACAACCTGGGAAGCTAAAGAGGCAAGAAAAACTTTTTTTAAAGCAATGGCTAAATTCCAGGGTTTATGTCCCATCATTAAAAGGACTAAAAAAGGTGGAAAATTTAAGAGTGGTGGTGCTTGGAAATACGCTCCAATGGGCGATGTACAGGTCCAAGTTGGCAAATTTATAACCAAATGTGGAATGTCTTACCGGTTCGAACAAAAAAGAAATGATAATGTGATATCAATTACTTGCATTGTGAGTCATTTGGACGGCCATTCAGAATCAGTTAGTATGCATAGTGAAATTGCCACCAACGATAAAATAAACTCACTTCAGAATCAAGCAACAACTGTTACCTATTTAACCAGGTACACTTTTTTAGGTTCTTTTGGAATAGCCACAGCCGATGAAGATATGGACGGCCGACTACCTGAAGAATTCCAAGCTCCTAAACCTTCTCAATATCCAGAAGAAAAATTTAAAGAAAATTTCCCTAAGTGGGAAAAAGGCTTTCGAGCTGGAATGATATCAATTGAAGATATTATCGCCAAAGCTGAAAGCAAAGCACCACTAACCCAAGCGCAAGAAAATCAAATTAAAGGAATCAAATAATGATCACATTAAAATTAGAGCAAGGTAGTGAACAATGGCTTGAGGCAAGATTAGGGCATTTTACCGCAAGCGAAGCCCCGGCCATGATGGGCGACTCTAAGTATATGAGCCGTAACGAATTACTTAAACTCAAAAAAACCGGCAAATCCAAGCCAATCACTGATCATCAGCAAAGCCTTTTTGATAAAGGACACGCCACAGAAGCTAGTGCCAGGCCAATTATTGAAGAAATTATAGGCGAGGATCTTTATCCTGTTACGGGCGTTTTGGAAGAGACTAACTTTTTAGCATCTTTCGACGGTCTAACCATAATGAATGATATTGTTTATGAGCATAAGTTATGGAATGAAACCTTAGCTGAAAATGTTAGGAATAACGTCTTAGAACCGCATTACTACTGGCAATTAGAGCAACAACTACTTGTTAGCGGCGCTGAAAAAGCAATTTTTGTTACCAGTGATGGTACTGAAGCTAAAATGGAAAGGATGGAATATATCTCTCAACCAGAACGCCGGGAAGCGCTAATTGCGGGATGGTATCAATTTAACAATGATTTGGCGGTATATCAGGTTGAAGTTGTCAAAGAGGCAGCCATTGCCGCTGAGGTAGAATCATTTCCTTTAATAACCTACCAGGTAGCCGGTACCGAAATTTCCTCAAATATTGCCGATTGCTTGGACGTTATCACTCAGCGTTCACAAGTCGAAATAGCTCGAGTACTTGAAACCGATCAAGATTTCGCCAATAAAGACCAACTTAACAAAGCCACCAAAAAAGCCAGGGACAGCCTTAAAGCCATGGTTAAGGAAGTGCAAGGTAAGTTTGTTAGCTATTCGGAATTCGCCACTGTAGCCGCTCAAATCGATTCTGTGTTGCAAAAAATGCAGAGCCATGGCGAAAAGCAGGTTAAGCAAGCCAAAGCCGCCAAGAAACAAGCCATTGAGGACGCTGGAATTCGCCAGGTTATCGATCACATTGATGTAATCAACAAAGCAATAAACCCGATAAGCTTATCTTCTCTTATGAATTGCTTAGTTGATTTTAATTCTGTCATGAAAAACAAACGTACTATTGAATCCTTGCAAAACGCTGTAGATGAAGCGGTGGCGCAGTTTAAAATAGAATCTGATCGAATTTGCGCCCAAGTAAAAGTTAATTTAATGACTCTGCGAGAGTTGGCCGGCGATTATAAATTCCTATTCAACGATACTCCGCAGTTAGTAATTAAGGACAATGAAGATTTGGTTGCTGTGATTAAGACTCGAATAGCCGACCATGAAGAAGCTGAAAAAGTAAAGGCTGATAAATTGCGTGAAGATATCAGGCTTGAAGAAGAAGCAAAGGCTGAAAAAAAGATTGAAGGCGATAATTTAATTAAGTCATGGGAAGCAGCATTTGACGAAGCCGCTAAAGCAAAAACTGTTGATGAAATCGAGCAATATGTTTGTTTTATTGAACATTGTAGTATTGATAAAGAGCTTTTTGGTGACAGGTTTGGTGAGGCAGAAGATATTTATCTTGTTAATTATGATGGAATCCACAAATGCTTAGAAAAATTAAAGGCTGAAGCTGACGAGAAAGCCAAGGAAGAATCTCAACCTGAAGAAATGGTGGTTCGTAAAGAAACCCTTCAAGAGCCCATTACTGAAAACTTTCTACCAGATGAAACTGTCGACGATATACCTATTGAACAAACGCCAGAAGATAAACCTGACATCCTCGCTGTCAAAGGCTTCTTAGAGTGGGCTGTTTGTATTGAGGATGTATTAAATGATTTCGGTCATTTGTTGTTAACAGACGATCCACAACACAATGCTGAAGCGTTGGATAATATCAGAACCAATTTTAATAATTACATATCCGCTTAGTTGATTTAACAATGGTCTGCTGGTCAGGCCATGATTAAACCAACCAATGGGAAAATATAATGAAAAAAATAGAAGGTGAAATAGTTAAGTCAAAGAATAAACAAGGTTTACCTTTGCCAAGACTAGAATTTAATTGGTCAAAAAAGGATGATAGTTGGGAATTTAGAGTTTGTGATTATTATTTAGTTTTACCTTTAGGTACTTATGATATTCGTGCCGAAGGCGACGACGAAGATGGAAAACATCACTTTGGATTTTATAATGAATACAAAATATTAATTGGTCAAACAACAGTTGAAGGCGGAAATGGTGATCCACCAGTACACAATAGTAAAGTGGATACTCCCTTTAGAGATACGGCACATATTCAATATGACAACCGGTCACTTGGCGGTCACCTTCCAATGTATGCGGTATGTGACAATCAAGTAACCAAAATAAAAATGACTATTGACGGAGAATAACCCAGTGCAGAGAGGTTCCAGGCATTAAAACCTCTAAAACCCCTGGCATGATTTCAATAACCAACGGAGATAAAAATGGATTACGTACTACATATGCACAATCATGCAGGTTGGTTTACTCAACATATAAATGCCGAAAATATCGCTAACGCAATAATCAAAGGCTTAAATAAGCGCGCGGGATTTTTGTCTAAAAAGTTTGCTGATAAATACAAAGTTGAGCACGATAACCCTTCGGATACGTACCCTCGTTTTCGTGTTGTTTGGAATGATGACGAACCTAAGTATTTTCCGTTTGGACAATCAACACTAAATAAAGGTGATGTGTGGTGGTCTGAACGCTTTCAAATAGGAAAAAATGAGGACTGCGAGAGTTGCGGCGGCACCGGAAAAAGCCATTACAACCCGTTTGAGAACTGCTGGGCCTGTCACGGGAAAAAGCACAAACTTAACTAAGGTTTACATGGGTAGCGCTTAACCCTGGTCTGACAATAAGCCCTGACGCCCCTTAATTGGGGTTTTTGGGT
>Ga0114923_10000359_pt1 | contig 38197 bp, 46 predicted proteins | sample SumtaG_FD_89578 | JGI IMG/M metagenome (GOLD analysis project Ga0114923, IMG submission 89578) | Deep subsurface microbial communities from Indian Ocean to uncover new lineages of life (NeLLi) - Sumatra_00157 metaG | ecosystem: Environmental > Aquatic > Marine > Oceanic > Sediment | place: near... | reverse complement strand
GGTGGGGGTGGGGGTGGCTCCCTGGGGGAAATTTTCGATGACGGTCGATTATTTATTGGGATCGTGTCCGGCCTGGTTGCGTGGACCCCTCCCAAAAAATTATACAGTTTTTGCCCAAAGGAAATCTCGAAGCTCCCCTGCGTTCCCCACCCCACCCTCTTTCAATTGCTTTTGCAATCTCCCGACCCGTGGGTTAGACTCGCGGTATGAGTCGCGAGACGACAGAGGAGTTCGTATGGCCAAAAGATCTTCAGAGGGAGCCAGTCAGCTCGGGCTTCGACGCCGGGGATCTGGTGCGGTCAGCAAAGGAAGCGGCGGGTCGAGCCTTCCGGCCGAGGTTGAAGCGTTCCGGGCGCACTGGCGGAAGAAGCTCCTCGACCCGATCTTCCTCAACCACCTCGCCCGCAGAGCGCGTAAGTCCGACGCGGTCCTCCAAGAACTTATTCGACACGCGTTTGGGTCCCCGAATCAGCAGGGCGAAGACCCGTCCCAGGCCCCGCCCAATAATGTCTTCGTCGTCCAACTCAGTGACGGGCGAACCGCCATTGGTGCTGCGACTCCCGCTGCTGCTTCCGCATCAGGAGAAATTCTTCCTTGACCCCGCGAGAGACGTTTGTTGTTATTCAAGTACGCAGGTGGGGAAGACGTTCGTCTGCGCTTGTTGGTTGGTGGCTCAAGCGTGGACGCGGCCTAACTGTCTCGTCTCCTGGTTCGCCCCGGTTGAGAAGCAGCTGCGCCAAGGGTTCGAGACTTGCAAAAGCATCGCGCACGCGGCGGGGATCATCCAGGGGTCTCCTAGAGAGTCGGAAGGTTCAAGAGAGCTGGCCATTACCAATGGTGCGGTTATCGAGTTTCATTCTTGGCACAACCCGGAGCACCTCGCCGGGCCGACTATACACGCGTTTGTTGCGGACGAAGCGGGCCTCTTGACCAAGCAGGCGCACAGCACCATTTCCACGCGACGGTCTAGAACGTTGGGGCCGGGCCGGTACATTGGGAATCCCGGCATCCTCGGGGGGCAGTTCAAGCGGCTATGCGCGGCGGGGGAAAAGGAAGACCGCGTGCGCACGCGCATAAGCACCCACTCCTGGTCTTGGGAAGATTTGTACGAGGCGTACCTTTTCACGGGAGAGGAAGAGCAGGCGGCAGAGTACAAGGAGTTCATTGAGTCCGAGAAGGAAGTCCTCCCCGAGATGGAGTTCCGCCGCATGTACGGGGGGGAGTGGATCGCCGGGGAGTCAACGGTCTTTACCAACGTGGACGAGTGTACGTACGGCCCGCCCTCCCGCTCCGTTTTAGATCTTCCCCCCTGGAACGTTTCCTCTGTTGACGTCACGTTGGATCTGCTGCGCACCGATCCGTTTCCGCAAGACCTCCCGCAAGATCTCCTGCCCCGGTACGGGCGCTTCATTATTGGGGTTGACGTTGGCCAGACGAACGATTACTTCTCTGCGACCGTCGTCGATGACGCGCCCGCTCCCAATTCCGAGCACCCCACGCAGCTTTTCCGAGCCGTGCATCTGATGCGCTTCAGGGGGGTTCCTTCGCCTCAGCAAGAAGAGCACTGCGTCGCCTTAGAGCGGCTCTTCCCAAAGGCGGTTTTTATCGTCGAGAACAACGGGCCGGGGATCCAGTTGATCCCTCGGTTGCAGATGCGCGGTTTGCGAGTGGTGGCGTTCACGACAAGTAGCCAAAGCAAGAACGACATTGTGACGGGGCTTGCCGCCGGACTCCAGACCGGGGAGTTCACCATGGCAGAGATGCCGCCGCTTCCGGACGAGCTCAAAGCATTCCAATATTCTCAGAGCGACCAGATGCTCGGGGTTTACAAATACGGAGCGCCCGAGGACGAACACGACGATACAACTATTTCGACGGCCATCGCTTACTGGGGAGCTCGTAAGCGCTCGGGCATTTACGCGGGAGTCCACTAATGCGTATGGGTTTTCTCAATCGGCTTCGCGCCGTTGGGGCCGGGATCAGGAAGGCGATCCTTGAATTGCCTGCGGGCTTCGGCGAGGCTTGGCTGAAGGGGAACGAAGAGGAAGTCATTGCCCGAGCAGCTGGTGGCCGCAAGATCCGCAATCCTGCCGCCGAGCACGCGTACGCGCACGGAGCAATTTCTTCCGTCGCGCAAAGCATTGTGCAAACTCCGTTCCGTCTTTACAAGCGAACGGACAAGAACAGGGACAGCCCGATCGAAGCCGGGTCGGAGTTCAACTTGTTCCGTAAACCCAATCCCATGGATTCGATTGAAGACATTTGGGAAAAGACCATCATTGGTCTGTTGCAAAATGACCGGGGGGTCCTTTGGATTCTGGCGTTCTCGGAAACGAACCCCGGCCCTTCCGCGAAGCCGTCCGCCATTTTGCTCACCAACGCTAACAAGTTTGAACCCGTTGCTCCTAAGGGCCTTCTTATCGGTTGGAAGCGGTTAGCCGATGGACAGTTCTTCCCGGAGGAGCAGATCCTTTGGTTCCGTTACCCGGACCCGGAGGACCCTTGGATGTCACTCAACCCTTTCCGCGCGCTGGCGCGGAGCGTGGCCGGGGACGTGGAAGCAAGCGTTTTCTCGAACGAGTTCTTTGCGAACGGAGCGCGGCTTGGCTTAGTTCTTTCAAGTGAAGATTCCATTGTGACGACGGACCTTGCTAATGAGCTTGAGCAAAAAATTAACGCCAAGCACACCGGCCGGGGTCGGCGCTTCCGCAACCTTGTGCTTGGCGGAGCGCGTTGGAAAACGACGGACCATTCGATCAACCAGAAAGACATGGAGTTTATCAACCAGCGCAAGTTCACAAGGGAAGAATTGAGAGCAGCCCTAAGGATCGGTCCGCTTTTCCTTGGTGACGTTGAAGATGGTAACCGCGCCAACGTGCTTGGACAGGAGCGGGTTGTCTGGCGGCACACTTTGATTCCGATTATCCGGCGATTGGAGAAGACTTGCGAGATTGGTTACTTTGATCGTTACGCCAACGGGTTGCTTGGACAGTTTGACACGACCGGCATTGAAGCGTTGCAAGACGACCTCATGCGTCAAGCGGAAATTGGCGAGAAGCTTCTGAAGTTGAACTTTACTCCCAACGAAATCAACGAGCTCTTCGAGTGGGGATTCGAGCCAAAGGATTTCAGAGACACCGTCTTCCTACCGGCTACTCAACTTCCTGCGGAGGACATCCTTTCGGGAGGGTTGGAAGGAGTGCCTGCCCCTCCGCAGGAAGATCCGTCTCAAGAGTTCCTCGGGAACAACGTGATCCCGTTTCGCTTGAAGGCTCGAGAGAGATGGCGCGCGCATTTCAATCGGTTCATGAAGCACGAACGCTCCGTGCGCAGCAAGATATCGAACCATTACAAAGGCGTTCGGAAGCAAACGCTGGAAAGGCTTCGCAAGGAATTTGAGAAGGGAATTAGCGTCACGAACATCCTTTGGAATTCGAACGCCAGCGGAACGAAGCTTCTCTCCTCCATAACTCCAACGTTGAAAGCGGCCCTTGAAGACGGGGGAAATCAAACTCTTTCCGAAGCCGGCATCCAAGGGTCTTTTGATCTGGGGTCAACCGCCGCTTCCGATTACCTTCTGAGTCGCGCGCCGCTAATCCGAAACGTTGACTCAGCAATTCGGAAGACGGTCGGCCGTTCGCTCTCGAAGGGAATCGCCAAGGGAGAGAATCTCTCCCAGTTGCAAGCGCGCGTGCGCAAGTCGTTCAATACTTCGACGCGTCGAGCTCGGGTCATCGCGCAGACGGAAGCGGTTGGCGCGTACAACAACGGGAAGCAGATAGCGAAAAAGAAACACAAACTTACCCGGATCGAATGGCTCACCGCGGACGACCCGGACGTTCGTGACTCTCACGTAGGATTGGACGGAGTCACTCGCGACAACGATGCCCCGTTCCCGAACGGACTGCGTTGGCCCCATGACAGCGGCGGGAACGCAAGCGAGATTGTGAACTGCCGATGCACTTCGGAAGCCTTTCCAAACAAGGAGTAACGATGGACACAAGAGTTCAGAAGCTCATCGCGGAGTTCAGCAAGGGCGCGAAAGAGGGTTCTTTCCGGGGAACTCTTTCCACTGGCGCGGTCGATCGGGACGGCGATTTCATTGTGCAGAAGGGCTGGAATCTGAAACACTACAAGAAGAATCCGGTTGTGCTTTTCCAGCACATGGCGAAAGTCGTCGGTTCGGCGGACCACGTCGAGGTGAACGAGAAGAGCGGCAACCTTGAAGGAGCGTGGCACTTCAATCAAAAGATTCCTCTCGGTCGAGAGCTCACGGAACTTTACGCCGAGCGCGATATGCGCGCTCTGAGCGTGGGGTTCATGGGCACCAAGCTTCACAGTTTGGACACCGGGATCCAGGACGAGTGCGAAGACTGCCTTGGCGTCAGGAATCCAAAGACCGGTTTCTTTGGGGGCCGTCATTTCCAGAAGCAAGAACTTTGGGAGTTCAGCGCGGTTGCAATTGGTTCGAATCCGCAAGCGCTAGCAAAAGCGGCAAGTCTTCTTGCGCCGGAGGAAGGGGGCCGCGAGCTCCTGGACGCATATGATTCTCTGCAGAAAGTTCTTCGTTCGACGGAAAAAGAAGAAGACGTTTCCGGGCTCGCGGAGCGGGTGAAGGATCTTGAGACGCGTCTTGCCGCATTGGCCGACGTTGTCGACGGAGCTTACTCCGAGCGAGACCCGGAAGAAGAAGAAGAAATTCGAAGCAAGCAGGAGAACGACACTCGTTTCACGGAAGCACTTCTTCTCAGCGCAAGCCTGGCGCAACGGCGTCTGCGGCTCGACGAAGAGTAGGGAGCTCCGAACCCCCGTTTCACTTACCTATTCTCTTAAGGAGCAGCAGATGGACGACGAGAACAGCACAGCCCAGAAGGCGCTCGAAACCTTAGAAGGTTTCGCCACCGATCTCAAGACAACCAGAAGCGAGCTCAAGCTTCTCGGCGAGAAGATCGAGGCGAACACGGCCACCAAGGAAGACGTCGCGGCGTTGTCCGTGAAGGTTGAGGCCGCTGAGAAGACCACCGGCGATCTCAAGACGGAAATGTCCGTCATCAAGGCGGGCGAACCCGGTTGCTTGCGGGAACTTGCCGACAAGCATCCCTGGCTTCTGACTGGAATGCGCAAGACCGGGACCGTCCTCGATCTGCTTCCGGGCAAGGTCAAGGACGGCACCGTCGAGTACGTCCAGGCAATGGTGCTGGCCGGCTGCAATCCTTCGCGGTTGAAGGATCACTCGGTCGATTACCTCCAGAAGATGGACAACATCTCGAAGGAGATGGGCGAGGGGTTCCGCGCTCCTCGGGGGAAGGCCCTGGTCGGGGGCGGGCTGGATGCCCAGATCACCGCGACCGAGGGAGGCGAGCTGGTGCCGACTCCGTTCGAGGCCATTGTTCTTCGCCAGATGGAGGACAACGCCATCATCCGGAATCTGGCGACCAAGATTCCAATGACGGCTCACACCCACCAGATCCCCGCGCTCGACACTCCGCCGACCGCTGGGATCGTTGCCGAGGAAGGGACGATCGCTGCCGCGTGGTCGTCCGGCCCTTTCAGCCAGAAGAATCTGGTTGCGAAGAAACTCGCCACGATGGTCGCTTTCACCGGCGAGTTGGCGCAGGACAACGCCGTTGGGCTCACCGCTCTTCTGGCGACTTGGTTCTCCGAAGCGATCTCTCGTTTGGAGGACGCGCAGGCCATCGAAGGCGATGGCACCGGTTCCAATTTCACCGGGCTGGTTGCCGCTACCGGGACTGCCGCGGTAACCAACGGCGCAAACGGACTTGCGCCAACGTACGCCAAGCTCGTTGAGCAGGTGTTCGCCGGAGGCAAACGGGTCAGCCGCCGCAACGCGGTCTGGGTCATGTCGCCGACGGCGCTCTGGAAGATCCTTGCGCTCGTGGACACCGAAGGGTATCCGCTCTTCAATCGAACCGACATTGGTCGCGTTGCGACCGAGTCGCTGCAGTCGGGACAGAACGTTGGCGAGGGCAGTCTCCTTGGGTTCCCGGTTTTCACCGAGGACCAGATCGACATTGGTCGAACCGTTGGCACAAGCGACGACACTACCAACATCTACTTCGGTCCAATGGACGGTTTCTCCATGATCTACGGTGACCTTCTGGGGCTTGAGTTCGCTTCCAGCGACTCTCACGCTTCCCAGTTTGCCAGCTGGCAGATCACGACCCGCGCTTTGAAGCGGACCGGAATTCTCGTTGGGATCCCGGCCAATTTCGCGGTGCAGACCGGAGTGCGGATGACGTAGTTCTCAACCGGCGGGAAGGTTTTGCTCAGGGACCTTTCCGCCTTTCTCGGGGGAGGGCCGCCGAAAACGAATTGCCCTCCCCCTTCTTGGAGACGGCATGAAATTCAAGGTGAACGAGATGGCAAAGCAGAGAAAAGAGGAAGCGCGGAAGCACCTGGTTGAACCGGAAAAGCCGCACGTTTTCCCGCTTGCGGTTTGCACTTCCAAATCTCATTTGCTAACCGGCAAGCCGGGGACCACGTTCCCGATTCACGACGAGACGCAATTTGCGAGGCTCGAAGCGGAGGGCATGGCGGTTCGCGTTGAGTCGAAGGAGGGCAAGACCGTCATGGCGGCGTTTGCGGCAGCGGCGACGGAGGCCAAGAAGAAAGCCGCGAAGGAAGATCGCGCGTTCAGTCTGCGCGGCGGTTCCAAGTAGCCATGCGAGCGCGCTGGTTGATTCCCTTGCTCGGTAAGAAAATCGGGCTGGAAGAAACGCTCTCAATGAAGAACGAGAAGCGAGCGGAGCGCTTGCGGCTCGCGGGCGCCTTAGAGCTTCTTGACGAGGGAGCGCCACCGCCACCCCCTACGCGGGGGGAGGAGGAGTAGGCCATGGCATGGATTGGTTATCTCGATCGAGCCGTAACCGTCCGGCATCGAATGGGGAATTTGCTTGGGACTGGAACCGTCTCCGGCGAATCTGCGAATCTTGGAAAGGCGCTTTTCAAACCGGATGGTTCCGCTTCCGGGTTGACCGTCGCAATTACCGAGCCGAACAGCGACGGTTATTACGACGCGACCTTCACGGCGACAGCGGTGGACGCCGGAACCGGAATCTACCGGCTGAGATTGACCAATCCCGCAGCTCCCCCCGCTGCCGCTGCGACGGACGAAGCGATCGTTGACTACTACGTTGAGATTAATCCGGGCCTCGCCGCCGAGACCTTGCTTCTTCTCACGAGCGTTGCGCGCGTGAAGGAACGGTTGGAAGGAGCCACCGGGGAAACTTACACGACCGCCGCTGACATTCTTCTGCAGGAGCTGATTTCCGAGACCTCGGGAGTTGGTCACGATTTCATGGGGCGGATCATTCCTCAGCAGGCGTACTCGCATTACTTCGGCGGGGACGACACTGACACGTTGTGGCTTGCTCAAGGCCCTTTGGTGTCCGTGGCAAGTTTAGAATCGGTTGACCGGGGCACGGGTTCGGAAGTGCTGGCCGCGATCGCGACAACGGACTACTTCGAAGACGGGCTTCGAACCGAGGGATGGAAGGGACGAGGGAAACTCATCATGAACCTTGGGGGCCTTTTCCTCCAGGGAAAGCGGAATTACAAATCGGTTTACACTGCCGGATTCACCTTCATCCCGGAGACGATTGTGCGTTGGGCAACCCGCCGGGTGCTGGGCGAATATTTCAATCGCCACATTGTTGGGAGGAGGCTGCTTTCTACCGGGGACAAGACCATTGAACCGGATTCCGAAGCGCAGCAATCCGATCAGATGAAACGAGCGCTAGCTCCTTATCGTTTCCTTCCGGCCTCCCTCTGATGGCCGCCGCTTTCAGGTTAGTGCTAATTGGCTGGACCGCGGGCATTCGCATGACGAAGCGTTTCAACGCCCGGTTCCGTCGCGATCAGAAGAAGCGATTGGCGTTTGTCGCCGCAACAATTTCTCGCGACGCTAAGAGAAACATCAGAGGGAATCGCACAAGAGCGCGGAGGAAGGGAAGGAAAGTAACGGCCGAACCAAACCAGCTTGGAATTGATAAAGGGATTCTTCGGGCTGCGCTTGGTTGGGACATCAAACAAAAAGGCAGGAAAATTGAAGCGAACGTTGGCCCAACGCAACCGATCCCCTACGCCAAGATTCACGAATTTGGAGGAGAGGCCGGTGGGTCGCAAATTCCGGCTCGTCCTTACCTTGGACCGGCGGTTGACAAGAATCAGCGGCTGGCAATAAAGGAGCTTGGAAGGCCCTTCAAGCTACTGAAATAATGGCGACAACAAACGCGCATCGATTGGCAGTGGAAACGGATCTCAACACCGTGGCCGGGTTGAAAGTTTATCCGGACAAACGAACGATGGGATTCGGCGAGGGAAAGACGTGGGCCGAAATTACGGACGGCGCTGGCGGATTCGGAGATTCCGATCAAACCGGCATCACGAACATTTCCGGAGAAGTGGAGTCCAGCATCGAGGTCCTTCTCACGTCGCAAGATTCCGTTGCTCCTTTTGCTACGATGTCAAATCTTCTGGATTTGGTAAGGAACGCTCTTGAAAAAGACGCCGGAACTTTACTTTCCGGCACCGGAAAAGTTTTATGGGTCGCGGTGGATTGGGATGCTTCTGAACCGGTCGAGGGCGTCGACGCTCCCGGCTGGCTCCAACGCAAGATTCAAATCCGCTTCGCTTATCACTACCGCAGAGGGAGCTTGTAATGGGACTTCGTTACGCAGGCGTAGGAGTAGAGAGCACGTTCAAAACGGGAGTGGTACCCACTCGTTGGCTGGAGCTCCTCTCGGAAGATCTGACCCTGCAGATCGCCACGGAGAAGTTGCACGGAATTCGAGAGTGGTCGCCCAGGAAGATCATTGAGTTGAACCGCATGATTAGCGGGACGCTCAGGACGAAGGGGAATTACCAGGAGATCGCGTTGATGATTGACCATCTCCTGGGAGATTCGGGAGTCGCCGGAGCGGGGCCGTACACGCACACTCAGCCGAGCGCTTCCGGGATCCCTTCGACGGGACGCATCGGCAAGTACCTTTCCGTTGGGCTGAGGAAGAACGAAGATTTGTATCTCCGTTTCTTGGGGTGCAAGCTTACTTCCATGGCGGTTTCGGCCGCTCCGGACAAGATCACCGAAATCGCGTGGGGAGTTCTTGGAGCGGATGTTTCGCTTGCCGACAGCCCAACAGCGCCAGTGTACCTGGACGACGACGTGATGATCCCTTCGGAGGTAACTCTCAGTTTCGACGCCGCCGCGCTTGATTGTGAAGCGGTGGAGATCAACGTTGAGATTGAGACGGACAATCCCCACCTCCTGGGGAGCAAAGTGTTTACTAAGGAGCCGGTGGAAACCGGGGCAATTGCGGTGGCTTGCTCCGCAACCTGTTTTTTCGAGGACCTCGTCCAGTATACCAAGTTCGCAAACGTCACGGACGTTGACGTCAGCGTCGTACTTGACACCGGCGGAGACGAAATCTGGACAATGAACATGAACAAGGTTCGACTGACGGCTGGAGATCCGGCCATTGATGGTCGGGGCCGATTGAAGGCTACTTACGAATGGGAGGCCATGTTCGACACTACGGCGACTTCCAATTTCCAGAGCGTCCTGGTTAACGACCAGGCAGTCCTCTAGGAAGGATCGGCGGCGATGGGGAAGCAAAGAACCGAGGAAGTCACTCTCCCGTTTAGCGGAGAGAAGTACGTGATCATTCGTCCGAACGTTTTTCAATTGAAAGAAATCCTTGGGATGCTGCCTCTGGTGCAAAGCAGGGCGCGAGCGCAAGCGGTACCTGAGAAAGAGATTGATCGGCTTGAAGATTTGGAGCAAGCCATCAGGGTTGTTGTGATGCTCACCCACGCTCCAAAACTCTCCGCGGAAGACCCCGCTCCCGAGGGGCTTGTCTCCGTTGCCGATCTGGACGGATCGGACTTTTTCTTCTTGATCAGGGAGATCAAGAATCTTTGCGGGGTCAACGAAGCCGCGCAGCAGGTAAACCCTTCCTAGAGGATCCCGGATGTCTGGAGATCCTCTACTTCATGGCCAGGGATTACGGATGCCGACCAAGCCAGCTGAGTTGCTGCAATGGACTAAATGCCGTGGCGCAATTCTCGTTGGACTATTGGGCTTTCCGGGAAGGGAACGAGAAGCTCGAACAAAGGAAACGTCAAGGCGGAGTAAAAAATCGAACCGCGGAGCTCTTGAAACACGCTCAAAGAAAAAGGTGACCAATGGCGGTCGTTAGAGATTTCCGAGCGAGACTTACCGCAACCGACAGCGCTTCAAAAGTCGTTGTCGGATTTGGTAGATCGCTTCGCAGGATCGGAGAGATTGCGGCGGGCGCGTCCATTGCCGCGCTCGGCACTCGATTGATCCAGGGAATCGCTCGCGCGGCTGCGGAGATGGTGAAATTTGGCGCAACTTTCAACGCAAAAATGTCGGCAGTTAAAGCGATCACTCGGGCGACCGCGGTTGAAATGGGAGCGCTCGAAGTTAAGGCTCGTTCGCTTGGATCAACCACGGTGTTCTCTGCGTCGGAAGCGGCGGAAGCGATGGAGAATTTTGCGTTGGCCGGTTTCTCGGTCAACGAGATCTTGGGGGCTGCGGGTCCCACTTTGAACCTTGCTGCCGCCGGGGTTCTGGGGATGGGAGACGCAGCCTCCATTACTTCCGACGTTATGCGCGGCATGGGGTTAGAAGTTTCGGAGCTTGAAGACGTAGTGGACTTGCTGGCCAAGACCGCAAGTTCTTCGAACCAAAGGGTAGCCGACCTTGGGGCCGCTTTCGCGCAAGCCGCGCCTTCTGCTGCGATCCTTGGAGTGGACATTGAAGACCTGAGCACCGCGCTGGCGATCATGGCCGACCGCGCAATCAGGAACAGCACCGCGGGAGCCGCGCTTAAAACAACGTTCGCAACTTTCCTCGGCAGCCTGGACGAAGGGCAAGCCGGGTTGAAAGAATTCAACGTTCAAATTAGAGATACCAAGGGACAATTTCTTGGGCTCGAACAAGTGATGCGGAACATGGCGGACGCGGGCATTACCGCCGAGGACGCGTTTGAGATCTTTGGCAAGAAAGCCGGCAACGCCATGGGCGTTTTGCTTCGGCTCGGGCCGGACGCTTTCAAGAAGACGAAAGAAGGATTGCAGGATCGAGTGGCGTTTGCCGCGCAGGTCGCGGCCGATCGCTTGGACAATCTTCGCGGCGATGCCGTTCGTTTGAATTCGGCATTTGGAGAATTGAAAATTACGGCCGAGCGCGAGCTCGACGACGTGTTGCGAACCCTCACTCAAGACGCGACCGACATGATTGTTTCGTTAGCTGGCAACGTTCGAGAGTCCGAAGCGCTGCGTTTGGGATTCATCGGATTAGCAACGGGAATTTTGCAAGCCACGTTGGCAATGCTCACGTTCGTTACAACCGCGACCACGTTTTCTTCGACGATCATCCAAAAACTTTCTCCTTTCCTTAGCGAGCTTGCGAAATTAGTAACTTGGGCGGAGCTTGCTATGCTTGGGTGGTCCGATGCTTCCGGGGAAGCAACGCAGAGCGGAGAAGGATTCCTTGGTACACTCGCGGACACGATTCGAGCCATGATTGCGCATCTCGAAGATTTGCGCGCGGCTCCTGATTTGTACCGCGATCTTGGAAGAGGAGCGGAAGACGCCGGGGAAGGGGTCGCGGGACTCGGGGACCAGCTTAGCAGAGTCACGGTTTCAACAAAAGCGCAAATTAACGCTTTTGACGCGTTGTCCGCTTGGACGGAAGGCGGGGGCGCCGGTTTAATTCGAGTCATGCAACAATTGCGCGACGGAGTGCTTGAAACTACAAGAGAAGTTGAAACCGTGGCGCAAACTTTAAGTCGGGAATTTCGAAACGCGGGAGTAGGAGCCGCGGACGCGGTTGGAGACGCTCTGTTGTCCGCTGCGACCGAAGGAGGATTTGCTTGGAAATCTTTCCTTGAAACTTTATTGGTGGATTTGGCGCGCGTGATCATTAAAGCTTTGCTTCTTCGAGCAATTCTTGCGCTCGTAAGCTCGGGCGGATCGGAACTCACGGGCACCGGCGGGCTTGCCGCAAATCTTTTCCTCTCGAATTCCGGCGGAGGCTTCAGCGCTTCCGAGGGGTTAATTGTCCCTGGAACTTTCAAAGGGAGAGACAGCGTTTCGGTGTTGACTTCTCCCGGTGAAGCGATCTTGCCTCGCGAGCTCACCGCCTTCTTGATGGACGCGGCGATGGGAGGGAGCGGAGGAGGGGGAGACGTGGTTGTTTTCGAAGCGGATATTCCCGGAACTTTCCGCCGCTTCAATCAAGCGACCACTCGACGTAACGCAATTCTAAAGGCGACCAGCCTGACAACGAACCGCGCAAGAAGGGTGGCGAATTAAATGGGAAACAGCCGCATCAGTTTTGATCCTCCGGGCGGAACCGTCAACATTGATTTCGAAGGTTTCCCGATTTTACTTTCCGGCCTTGCCACGGACGACGGGTTTGCGCGGTTCTCAAGAGGAGGAGTCCACCAACTAGTCAAGCACGACACCTGGCAAGAGTACGACGTGATGTTCCCGGCAATCAGTCGCCCGGCCGATCCCGCGCGATGGGCACAACTCACCGCTTGGATTTCCTGGGTTTATCGAGGGAACGTTTTCGAGCTTCTTCTTGACGGAACAAAAAATCTAGACACAACGCTTGACGGGGCCATTGCCGCCGGAGCAACCGTCATAACGTGCAGCGACGACACTGCAAACGCGGCCCTTGACGATTGGATTTTTTTAGAGGACGCGTTAGACGTTTCCGTTTTTGAATGGGTGCAAGTGCTTTCGAACACCGGAGCGTCGAAAGGAATTACTCTCAACGCCAACACTCCGGTTGTTTTTGCTTATCCCGACAATTCAATTGTGAGGCAGGAAGTGCGGCTCGGAAATTGCGTGCTTATTCGCGACCGGCCTACTCCGCTTGTTGAAAGATCCGGCGGTCGAGGCGCAAACGTGTGGGACTTGCGGTTTAGATTCCGCACCGTGAGGACCCCGTGACTTTCGCCCCCAATCCGGCGTGGACCGCGGAGATTGCGAAACCCTCGCAAGAACCAATTTACTTCGCTCGATTCGAAGGGTTGGACCATCTCACGTTGGATCCGTTGCTTGACGTTTGGGACACTTCCACGGATCTCGTAAACTGGACCGAGGTTGGAACCGTCACCAGGGTGGCCACTCCTTACGGGTCAGAGACGTACTCGGCTCTAATTGAACGCGACGGAGGAGGGCAATCTTACGTCGAGCAAGTCGTGGGCGCCGATCCAACGATTGCGGGTTTCTCCGAGTATTCAATTACCGTGGCGGTTCGTGGCGGGACAATTAACAAGGCAAACGACATCGTAATTCAAAACGCGACCGGTTCAAATTTCTTGCAAGACGACGGGACTTGGAGCGCGGCAACGAATCATTACCAGATTACTGCCATCTCGACAACGGAATGGACTGTCCGAACAATTCGCTTTACAACCGAAGCGGCGGTTGCGGCGCTCACAATCAAAGTCCGAACGGACGGACACGCTGTTGGAGAGAACACCATTGTCGGATTGCTTTCGCTCAACAAATATCCCGGCGACTTTTCCACCGGGCCAGTCAAGCGACAGCACCTGCAGAAAGTTCGTCTCATGGACATTCCCTCCGGAGGCGGAGTGGAGCTTGATTCCATTGACGGCACTATGACAATTGGAGAAGTAGCGTTTGAACTTTTCGACGTTGACGGTTTGATCACTCGTTTGGTCTCCACCGAAAAATCCGGAAACGCCGCAACGGACGAAGGATCGCTACTTTCTACTTTGATCAATCGAAGGGTTACAATTTACGGGGGCTACGCTTCTTTGGGCGAAGGAGAGTATCCTCCAATTTTCACCGGGCTTGTCTCGGGGCCGGTAAAGTTTAACGAATTTTCGTACTCGTTCCAGATTTCCCAGGTGACTCGTTTGCTCGATTCCGTTATTATGGTGAACGCCGACGAAGACCACACGGTTACTATAGAAGGGAATCTTGTGAACGTGGTAGCGTCAATTCTGCGGAACGTTTTCAGCACCGACGATCCGGACTTCCCTCTTGACGAGGTGTCAGCCGCGACCTCGTCAACCGAAGTTCCAACGGGAATTGGCGTGGACGATTCGTTCTTGAATTTTGAGCAGATAAAAGCCGAGCGAGAATTGTGGCATCCGCACACCAACGTTCGGATTCAGTGGGACGCCGAAGTGAACGCCATGGATGAATTGCAAATTGAATTCATGCGCGCGTTCCACGCTTTTTTTCCAACGACCGGAGACGGCCGACTTGGAATTCGATTCGTTGTTCCTCCCGCGGCTCCTTTTGCTGCGCAAGAAATTAATTCGGCGCACATTGTCGAGATTCGTTCGTGGTCTCGCCGATTAGATCAACACTTGAACAAGTTCCGCTACTTTGGAGACTTTGATCTTGCGACCGGGGTTTATCTTTCCAACCTTTACGCCGCTGATCCGGTTGAAGACACGGACAACCGAACAATCACGGGAGAAGTGATTGAGTTTGAGGTGAAATCTCGCTGGTTGAAATCGAATTTCCTTCATTCAGATCATTCCGGGGAGCGCATCGCGGCTGAGCAAGTGGGCCGTCTCCGAGCTCGCTACCTTCGCACCCCGGTTGAACTTGAAATCGACGTTTTATTTTCTCGCAGGAACGTGGAGGAAGGGGACGTTGTAATTGTTTCCGATCCTAAATTGCCCGATATTTTTGCGGGAACGCTTGGGTTGGTTGGGCGCCCCATGTACGTAATCTCCTCTCTCCCGCGTTGGGCCGAAGGAGTTATAACGCTTCGATTGCTTGACACCGGTTACCAGCGCTACGGGGTGATTGGACCCGCCGGGCTTGCGAATTACAACAGCGCTACCGTCGCGCAAAAAGAGCGGTACGCCTGGGTTGGAGACACGGACAATACTGTTGGTTCGGGCAACGAGCCCGGCTACGTGGTGATCTAATGGTTTGGGACAATATTCTAGACGCTGACGTTGATCCGGATTCGCCTCTGACAACCACTCTGCTTACTCAAATCCGAGACAATTTAGTAGCGCTGCAGAATCAACCTTTCAGCTGGCCAATTGGGCTGGATTCTCAAACGCCGGGGGCCGCGGACACTTACGAGCGTCACACAATTTCTCCTTCGTACGAGATGGATCAGCACGTGCCGCAATTTGGAAAGAAGTTAGTAGCGGCGCTTCAGATGAGGACTATCTCGGGAACGGCAACCGCGGAGATGCGGATCAACGGAGAAGCGGAAATTTCCGACGAAGTTGTTTTTACGAACACCGCGTTCGAGCGAAAAGAATTTACGTTCGCGGATCTTTCCGCGCATCGAGACGCAATTTTGAGTTTCGAAATTTGGATCAAGCACAGCGGTCCGGCGTTGATTACTGTGCAAGGCGAAGGCCCCACTTCGCGTTGGGAATCTTAATGGCAAATCGGTGGGACGACGTGTCAGACGCTCAAGTTGCGGAAGGAGCGCCAATTACCTCAGGGTTAGTTTTCCAAATAACCGATCAAATGGATTCGCTTTTCCAAAGGCCCCTTGTTTACGAGCAAAAAGTTAGGCAGACTCCGGGAAACATTAGTTTTGTTTCGTTCGAAGAAATTGTTCGCGAGCCCATTTGGCTGCCTAAAACTTTTGACGGGGGAGCAACGCTTAAAACTTGGGTGCGTTTTCTTGCGTCGGGATCCGGATTGAATTGCGATCTTCGAATAGATCTCACGGATGGAGTGACCACTATTAGCGGCGGCACCATGGTGCAGAAATTTGTTAACACGGCCGGAGTTATTTACGGGCCGTTTACGAACGCAATTAGTTTTGCTTTTGCAATTCCCGGTTATCTTGACGTGATCGTTAAAGGGCTTGACGTGGATGGTTCTTTTGACGCGGCGGTTCAAGCGCGCATTTTGTACGGGTACGTGGACACTTTTTTGTAGCGAAGAATCCTTATCTAGGGAGGCGGGTTAACCAATGAAGAAATTTCTCCTTGTCTTGCTTGTTCTGTGCGGTTTTACGGAGCATTCCTTGGCGCAACGCAGAGCGCTTACGGACGCTCAGCACCGCGACCGTCACAATTGCGTTTCGGACCCGCCCGAAGGCGCTTGCACGAACGATTCTTTCTGCGTGGACGGAACAAGCGGGTTTCTTTACTACTGCGTGTCGACTTCTTGGGTTCGAGTGGCCGTGGCTTCGGCAAACGCGGAGACCTTGGACGGGCTTGACTCGACCCAGTTCCTTCGTTCGGACGTTGACGATACCGGGACAAGCAAGCTCACCCTTTCAAGCACGACTCCTCTGCTTCTTTCAGGGACGGACCCAATTTTTGCTTGGGGCAACGCCGGGGGAGGGACGCAAAAGTTGAATTTCCAGGGGGATCCTTCGGCGACCGCCGGAGTAGATTATGGATTCTACTCTTCGACGATGGGGTCCGGCTGGGAGTTCCAAACAACGGCTACGAGTTCCGCAAATTTGATCTCCAACACCACCGCGAGCACGATCTCCGCTTCGGACTTGCTTGTGAAATCTACCGGCTCCGGGAATTTGACTTTGAAATCCGACGCCGGGAACGTTGATATTCTGGAAACTGGAGCGGGAGACGTTACGTTTTCCGCGAGTGGTGGCAACGTTGAATTCCTTACCTCTCCAATTCTGTGGTCGGTAGCAAACCCAATCTTCAATTGGGGAGAAAGCGGCGCTCAAGATTTAAAATTTATCGCCGCGCTTTCCGCTTCACCAACTTACGAGTTCAAGAACAACAACGTTGGATCGTTCAAGTTTCAAGTAAGCGACGGCGTCAATCTTATAAACATGTCCCAGCCCGCTTTTTTCTTTGGATCCGGTTCCATTGGGTTTGTCGCGGTTGGAGGAAATCTTTCTTTTGATTCCGCGATTGGGGGAGAAACGATTTTCAATGAAGCGCAAGCGGACAGAAATTTCAGGGTAGAGTCGGACGGCAATGCAAACGCGATCTTCGTTGATGCTTCGGCGAACCGGGTAGGGATCTTTGATTCGACCCCGGACGTTGAGCTGGACTTGATTGGGGACTTCGACGTTACGGGAGACGTTGACGTTGAGGGGGACGTTTTCGTTGGGGCCGGACAAGACAAAGCAACTTACGAGGACACCTGCCATCAAGTTTGGATCCTTTCGGCGGACCCCGCTTGGCCAAATGCCGCCGGGCTTTTCTATTCGTTCGTTGACGGCGCGGAATCCGCAACAGAGAACAACGTTGACGACGCCTTGCTGCCGGGCGCCCCCGGCTTTCTTTTTGGTAATCTAAGGGTGGAAGTGTCAACCGCGCCAGGAGCGGGAGAGAGCGCGGCGGTAACTTTGCGTTCCGGGGTTGCGGGGGCTCTTGCGAACACCGCGCTAACTTGCACGCTGACCGCGGGCACCAGCTGCACGATGTCCGCGTCGGCTTCGGTTTCCGGAGCCCGTAGAATTACAATTGGAATCGTTACCTCCGCGGGAGCGGCCGACTCAACGGAGTTGATTGTTTCGTTATGTTCTTCCCCGGATATCTAGATGGAGCCGGGAACGTTAATTCCGCTGCTTTCCGCAGCGGCGGGCGGGTTGATTTGGCTCGTGCGATTGGAGGGGCAAGTGCGCAGAGCCAATGAATGCGTTGTCGCGCTTGAAGAAAAAATTGGAGACGCAGTCAAAGCGGCGGCACATTCCGCCGCTCACGTCGAAGAAGCGGCGTTGAGACTGGATGCCGCAAGAGAAGCAACGGTTCAACGAATTGAAGAGAAGATGGAAGAGCAAACGCTTGACGTTGTTCAACGATTGGCGGCTTGCGAAACTCAGCTCACCATGCTGGTGAACGGGAGAAGAAAATGAAACAGCTTTGGGATTCTTTCATGAACGACGGAGCCGCTACGAAGAAATGCCTTCGCGCAATCCTTGGAGCCGGGGGAGTTGCCGCGTCGGCGGGAACTTTACCGGTGGACTTGCCCCCGTGGCTTGCCGCGCTGATGGTTTTCGGAGCGCTGATGATTCGGGCCGGGAAGCCGGAAAAGGAGAACTAACTTCTCGGTCAACAGTTGGCCCCCCCAGGGGGGCCGTTCTTCCTTTCCTTTATGAATGAATGAATTTTAATTTCCTTTAAAAGTAGTTACTCCGTTCCCTCCCCCTCACCCCCCCAATCCTTGACCGAGAATAATTCCCCCTGTCAGCCGTCACGACGCCTCACGGTGAGAGCGTCAAAAAATGAAAGGATTTGGAAAGTCTAAAAAATTTATTTTGAGATGTCCATTGTTCTCATTGCTTTCCTGACGCGTTTTTCTTTTGCTTTTTGCCTTGAATTGCCTTATAATAAGGGTATGGTTAACGCAACAAAAACCCGCTCCCAAGGAGAAAACAAAATGGCAAAGTTCACAATCGACCTCAGCACCGCTTCCGGACGCACCGCGCTTTTCAACGTTGGTCGTTTCTTCTCGCCGACCGGCACGGCTCATCGTCGCCGGGGATTGACCGGCGTGCAATGGAAGATTTTCCGGGCCGTGTTCTCCGGTGAAGCGGTTGATTCGCACGCCCCGGATGACGACGTGCTGGTCGTGTGGCGTTTCGTTGACAAGCTTGCCGACTGCCTCGGTTTCGAAGAGTCCGACGACAACGTCGATTTCAACGAGTGCATCGGGCAGCTGGAGATGACTTGCGACGAGAGGGGGCTGCTCTAATGGCCCGGTTCGTCACTATGATGCAGAACTACTGGGGGACGGGCATTTCCGTCGCGGGGTCCCTGGCAGCCGCCAGGGACGCCGGGGGCGAGGGAAATTTCATCACCTATCAACTTCCCGAGGGAGCGCGAGGCGTTCGGGTTAACGGCGTCACCGGGGTTGTGTCTTGGACCGGAGCGTCGAGCCCTTGGAAGGAGGTGGCCCGGAATGATTAACCAACGCATCATCAAGAAGGTCGGAAAGCTTCTCGCTCTTGGCGCCGCCGGGAGCGGAGGAACCGAAGCCGAAGCTGCGTTGGCATTGCAGAGAGCGCAAGAATTACTGGAAGCGCACGGGCTTACCATGGCCCAAGTTCAAGCGTCCCAAGGGAAGGGAGGGAAGCTCAATTTCCGAGTCAATGAAGCGGTTGCTTATCGGCAGAAGAAAAACCATTTGGCGCAATTCGAGCAAGGACTCGTCGCCACTACCGGGAAGCTCACCGAGACCGTCCCGCTCATCGCGCGGCTTTCGAATGAGCCGGGCCTACGGGTGATTTTCGTTGGCGAGGAAACCGACGTGATGGTGGCCACCGAAATTTTCGCTTGGCTTCAGAACGACGTTCGTCGCCGGGCCAGGAGGTACGTCGAGCAAGCGCAGCAGCTCAACCAACGTCTCTTTGGGGAAAACCCAGCCCGCAAGAAGGGGTGGAGCCCATCGCATCGTTCGTTCGCCGAGGGATACGCGGCTCGGATGTATCAACGAGCAGTGGCGCTTCGCGACCGGGAGCGCCCGCAAACATACGCGCTTGTCCGGGTCGGCAAGAAGGAAGAAATTGCTCGATACCTCGCAAAAGAGAACGTTAAGGACCAAAAATCGAAGCGGCATCGGGGAAAGATGGACTATGCGGCAATGGCCGCCGGGGCCGCTCAAGCGGAGAACCCCTCTCTGAACTTCCGCCGGGGCCTCAAGTAGAATCAAAAACCGGGGAGGGGGGAGTGGCCCCCCTTCCAAATTTTGGAGGGTTTAGAATGGGCAAGGCGGCTTTAGCGCACGTTATCCTCGGACGAAACGTCGAGGTTCACTGGGACGGTACGAAGCTGGTCCTGGAAATCGAGACGGACCTCCGAGGCATCCCGAGCAAGAATCAGAACAACGACAATTTCACCGTCGGCACAACCGGCGGGAACCAGCTTTGCCCGGAGCCGCCGGGCGGATGGCCGAGCGACCTGGAGTGCAAGCTCGGCGTCAATTTCTACAGGATGGGCGACATCACCCCCGGCGACCCGGTGGAGACGGAGGAAGAATAGCCACGGTCAACCGTCACGGTGGCTCCCAGCGCGCGCCGTGACGGTTGACGCTCCGGAGGCGCTTTTCGACACGTTTGGAAAGCACTGAAAAATTTATTTTGAGATGTCCATTGTTTTCATTGCTTTCCTGATGCGTTTTTCTTTTGCTTTTTGCCTTGAATTGCCTTATAATAAGGGTATGGCAATCGGGAAACAAAATCGGAAAGGAGAGAAAAAAATGGCAACCCCGGCAGAAGAAAGAACGTTGGCGCGCAAGGCGCTGGCGGAAATGCTGAACACTGCAATTGAGCAAATTAGCGTCGACGCGCAGAACATCCTCGATGACCGCAACATGGGCGGTTACGGGCGCGATGACGACGAGACGGTGGGCAAAGAATTTGACGCCGTCATGGCTCCGCTGCAAGCTTGGGCGGACGCTCAGAAGTAAAACCTCGGGGGGGTTTCGGCCCCCCCGCTTTTGAGGAGAAAAAGAAATGGCCAAAATCAGCAAGAAAAAGGTGACGCGGCGGGGTTCCAAGACGGCCGAGGGGACGCCAACCTCTCGCTCCGCCCGGAAACCTCGGGTCCGCCGGAAGGGACCTCGCCGCGACCCGGCTCGACAGGCGCCGGGGGCCGCGTGGGGCTTTGTCAACGCGTTCCTCAAGGAATGCAAAGAGCTCGACCGAGACGCGGTTGACAAGGGCGTCGTTGTTCATTCCGGCGACGGCGGCGTGCGGTTCATTAACAGCCGCTTGGGACGGAAGCCCAGCATCAACGATTACCGCTCCTTTCTTCTGGCCGAAGCGGAGCGCCTGTTCGGCGAGGAGAAGCACCCCAAGACCGACATGTTCTTAATGGCGTCGGCCGTGGCAATGGAATTGCAGCACCGGGGATTCAAGGCGCACAAGTGCCTCGACCTCCTGAGCAGCAAGTTTGATTCGCGCCGGGCAATGTTCCGGCAAATGAACTGGGAAGCGGTTCCGGCCGACCTGCGCGGGAACCTAACACTTGCGGCGGCAGCGGCCCCGTATGGAGGTTACACCATGGCGAAGAAGGCGAAGGCGACCGACACCGAGAAGACCAGCAAGCGGGCCAGCGGCAAGACGTGGGGCCTGGGCGCGGGACCGACGCTCACCCGGATGTTCGAGACGAACGAGAAGGTGAAGAAGTCGAAGCGCATGACGGACGATGAGATGTCGGCGTTCCTGCACGCCGAGTTCCCCGACAGCACGGCGACCTACTTCGACGACATCCAGCCGCTGCGAAGGAAGTTCAACCGGGGCGGGATGCCCGGCCAGACCGAGGTTCCGGACACGCAGTCGAGCCGGTACGACGATGACGGCAAGGTCGTGGTCGTGAAGCGCGGCGGCAAGCGCGCCAAGGCCGACGCCGAGGAAGCTCCCGCCAAGCAGAGCAAGGGGAAGGCCCGCATCAAGAAGTCCAAGTAGTTCCTTCCGGGGGGCCGGGTCGCCGGTCCCCCATTTTTTGCCCGGCCGACCCTCCCTGACAACCACCACGGCAGCTGACAGTGAGAGCGAATTTTCCGTGCCGCCGGGTCTCCCCGTCTCTCGTCCGCAGAGGAGGGGCTCAGCACAAACAACGTTGCAAGTGCTGTTGGCTCTTCCGTTTGCGAGCGTTTGGATTTTTTTTCGTCTTTTTTGTTAAGTGCTTAGCGCTTCAAGGGTTTACAGACGCGTTTTTCTTTTGCTTTTTGGGGCGTTTTGGTTTATAATTAAGGCATGGTTAACGCAAACAAAAAAGGAGAAAACAAAATGGCAAAGAAAATTGATTGCACGCGCTGCAAGGGAACCGGTTCCGCAAACGCCAGCGAGCTTCGCTCCAAAGGCGGGAACGGATGCCGCGCCTGCGACGCCACCGGAATCAAAGCAACCGCCTGATTACGAAGCCGGACCACCCGGCAAAGGAGCAAGAAAATGGCAAATGCGGCAATCGAAATTCTTCTCGGGGTTGACGCGGCGAAGCAGATGCTTCCCCAGTCGCGAACGTTCAACGGGAAAATCACCATCACGAACCGGGGCACCGGAGAGCATCGAACTTTCGAAATCAAGACCCAGGGTCCCGAGGCAAAGTTTGCACCCGGCGAGCGGGTCGTGGCGCTGCTGACGGGGCCAAACAACGAGCGGGACTACGCGGGATTTGGCTTTTTCAAGGAGCGCAGCGGGGTGATTGTCTGGAAGAAGAAGCGCGGCGCCGCCAGGCCCTCGTCCTTCGATTGGTTCGCCGACATGCTGAACGTGCTGCTTGGCGGCTTCCGGTCGGTGTACGGCAAGGACTGGAGCGCCTACCTGGTCCAACACGAGACCACCTGCCTCGTCTGCAACCGAACCCTTACCGAGCCCATCAGCATTCAGACCGGTATCGGCCCAGTTTGCCGCGGGAGGGCGTAATGCCGAGCCCGGAAAGTATCATTGCCGCTCGATTTCTTCGGCATTCCTTCAAGGACATCGACTTCGATTACGAACAACTGACTGCGGCCGAGCAAAAGCTTTGCACGCGGGAAGAATTTGCAACGCTCCGGGTTTGGATTGCTGAGTGGGCGGGGTCATGAACGTGCGCATGAAGGCCACGCATTACCGGGGCCGATGGAGTAAGGTGCACGCCGTTGAAATCTTCGAACTCCCGCGTCACGAGCGAGGGACTGGAGCCTATCTCGTTCAGACCCGATGCGGAAAGAAGGTGTGGATGCGTCAGGACTACCCGACGTTGGCCGAGAGGACCGGCCTCCCGGTCGATTGCAAGTCCTGCCTGCCCATCCCCCCGGTGACACGGTGAAGACGCTCTTCGCCTACCAGCGGGCGGCCGTGGGCTTCTGCAACCAAGTCAAAAACCCCGCGCTCTTCATGGAGATGCGACTGGGCAAAACCCTCACCGCGATCCGGGCGCTCGCTTGGGAGCGAGAGAGGAAACTGGTTGTTGCTCCGCTCCCGGTGCTGGCAACTTGGGCGGAAGAACTTGACGGCGAGGGGCGGAGTTGGGTTGACCTGCATTCCTGGAAGGAAAAAGACGGTGCCTCTTCCGCCGATTGGATGCTCATCAATTACGAGGCGCTCCGTTCCCGGTGGAAGGACTTGCTGCATGTGCGCTGGGGAGCCGTCATCTTGGACGAGAGCACTCGAATCAAGAACCCCAAGGCCATCGTTACCAAAGCAATTCTTGCGGGCTTCACGGACGTTAACCGGCGTTTCCTCCTCTCGGGCCTTCCGGCCCTCGAGGGGGATTTGGATTACGCCTGCCAGATGCTGTTCCTGAACGGCTCGTTCCTCGGTTGCAAAAATTATTGGGAAACCCGCGCTCGGTACTTCCGCAAGGCCGGATACGAGTGGCTCCCCCGGCCGGGGCTCAAAGCCAAGCTCAAAGAATACTTGGAGCAGCGGGCCTTCGTGCTGACCCGGAAATCGGCGGGCGTTGGACGGCAGAAGGTGCATTCGAAGCGGGTCGTTCCTTCGACCCCCCGGCAACGCAAGCTCACCGCGGAGGTCAAGAAGGAATTCCGGCTCAAAGAAGACCGGACAAAGTGGGTAACCACAAAGTTCATCTGGCTGGCCCGGATTGCCGGGGGGCAGCTGGCTGACGGCGAACAGATTAGTGATGAGAAGTCCAAGGAGCTCGTCTCCCTTCACAAAGGCGAACTTTCGGGCCAGTCCCTCGTCGTTTTCTTTCGTTTCAACAAGGAGCTCCAGGCGGTCCGACGGTACCTCGGGCAAAAAGGAATCAAATGCTGCGCCCTTACCGGGGCGACCAGCAACGAGGAACGAACCGAGGTGAGACGCCGGTTCCAGCGCGGAGCGTTCCCCATCCTCTTGGCGCAAATCAAGGTCGCGAAATTCGGGCTCGACCTGAGCCGGGCAAGCACCGCAATTTATTACTCAAATTCCTACTCGCTTGAGGAGCGGGCGCAGACCGAGGACCGTATTATCCACCCAAAGAAGAACGAGCCGCCACTTTACATTGACCTGGTAACCGCGGGTTCCGTTGACGAACAAGTCGTGCGTATCCTGCAAGAAAAGAACTTTGAATCAAGGTTCCTTTTGAACAGGCTCGCGAGGGAGGTCGAAGCCGCATGGACTTGATGACGTTTGGAAAAGCAGCGAAGAGAAAGCGCGGCCCGCTTCGGATCTTCCTTGACCCCGGCACTAAGCACACGGGGGGAGCGGTGTGGGAGCCCGAAACTTGGAAAGCCCCCGGCCCCCGGCCCCCGGATAAGACGTTCCTTTGGACGCAGCGCAAGCACGATTGGCAGGAACGAGCCGAGGAGCAAGCGCATAATTTGAACGAACTTTTGGAGCAGGTTCGTTGCCGGGCGACTGTTCACTGCGAGCTTCCGGCGTTTTTTGGGACCGGCGGGGGAGAAGTTGTCGCAAGTTCCGGGGCGCTTGTGAAGCTTTCTATGCTTGCGGGCGCGTTCCTTGCAACCGCCGCGTTGAACGATGCAAAATTCGAACCGATTCCGGTTCGCGATTGGAAGGGGCAGCTGCCAAAGAACATTGTCGAACAACGAATTAAAGAATTCTTAGGAGAAACGGCATGCCGAAGTTACGTAAAAGACGTTTGGGACGCGGTGGGAATCGGCCTGTTCGTAAGAGGAGACCTCTTCCAGTAAAGCAAGCGCGCGACTTTGACGCGTTGAAGAGCGAATCCGAAAAGCGAGCGGCAAGCAACGTCATTCGCGTCTCCGCGTCTAAACTGTCCCGCTTTTTGGAATGCCGTCAGAAGGTGGCGTTCGGGATGGCGGGATGGAAACTGAAAGTCCAGAAGGATTATCGAACGTGGGGTTCATTGTTTCACGCGTCGGTTGAATTGGCCGGTGCCAAGAAATTGAAGGGGGCCGTTGCCGCGCAGCGCGTTTGCGAGATGCATCGAAAGGAAGTCGGTGGCACTTGGGGAGCAAACCAAGAACAGGCGCACGAGGTAATGCAAGCGCAGCTGGAAGCGACCGTCCCGGCGTATCTTCGGAAGTGGAAAAAGGACGACGCCAAGGTTGAAATCCTTGAGAGAGAAATTGAATTTGAAGTGCCGTGGACGGAGCGCGGCAACCAAGGAATTTCTCTCATCGGTTTCATGGACGGCCGATTGCGACGCGTTTTTGACAGCGCGCTCGGTGTGCTTGAGGAAAAAACGTCAAGCCGAATTAACGAGGTGGAAATTATGGAGACCCTGGAACGGGACTTCCAAACGAATTTCTACCTCGTTGCGCATCGCGCTTTGTGGGGCGAACCCGGCTTCGTTCGTTACGGCGTGACCCGGCGTTGCGGTTTGAAACGCGGGACGAGCGGGAAAAGAAAGGAGACCATCGACCAATACCGCAATCGCGTCGCGGAACACATTGCAGCGGACCCCGGTAATTACTTCCTTCGTTTCCACCTTGACACCGATGCCGACGAGCTGGAAAATTTTGAGAAGGAGTTAAGCTGGATCATCGGAGACTACAAACATTGGTTGACCACGGGACAACCGGTTCGAGCTTACGGCAATCCGTGCTTAAATCGTTACGGCCGGTGCGAGTACCTCCCGCTTTGTTTCAACGGAGAAGAGTACCTTTACACGAAGGAGAAGCATGCCCCCAAGACGAAAAAAGCAAAAGGGTAAGAAGGGGAAACAAGAGTCCCTTCTTTCGGACGAGCCTTACTACGCAAGCAGCGACCTGAGCACGTGTTCCCACTTGCTTACTGGAAAGGAGAAAATTGGAAAAACGTCGCTCGCTTCAATGTTTGAAGACTGCGTCTTGTTCGCAACGGAACCGGGGTACAGCGCTCGTGACTGGAAGCGCCGACCGGTGGACATTACCAAGTGGACAACGTTCAAACGCGCGGTTGACGAGCTTGAAGAGCGGCCGGACTTCGCGAAGCAAGTCGTTGTGGACACGGCCGACCTTCTTTACGTTGGCTGCAGGAATTTCATCTGCCGCAAGCTCGGCATCACTCATCCTTCCGATGAAGAATACGGCAAGGGCTGGGACCTCATCAAACAAGAGTTTGGATTTCACTGCGCTCGGCTGGCCGCGCTTCGACCAACGATTTGGATCTCGCACGTGAAGGTCGCCGACATCAAGCGGAAGGGAGGAGAGACCACGCACAAAATTGTTCCAACAATGTCCAACGGAGCGCGGGCCGTCCTTGAACCAATGGTTGACCTCTGGTCCTACATGGACTACGACGCTGAGACCGACAACCCGGTCCTTCACGTGCGTGGCGACGACCTTATTTCCGCCGGTCATCGCTTCGAGAATCACTTCGTTGGCGTCAAGCGAATTCCAATGGGAGACAGCCCGGCCGAGGGCTACAAGAATTTCGTTGAAGCGTTCAATCGCACCGAACGGCCGACCAAGCGGAAGGCCACTCTGAAGCGCGGCAAGTAGCCGCGCGCCGGAAAGGGAGAAGCGCATGGCAAAGAAGTCAGGCGGCATGAGCTCGAAGCTCAAGAAGCTGGGGAAGAACTGGAAGGACGCGCGAAAGCGGAGCGCGGAAGGCGGGGACGGATTTGAGTTCCCTCTGGAAGACGGCAACTACGAGTTCCGGGTGACCGGGGCGGAGATGACCGAGACGCAGTCCGGGAAGCCGCAAGTTCACTGGCAGTTCAAGTGCACCGAGGGCGAGGACAAGGGCACGGAATGCAACGACTGGGACCAGCTACAATCCGAGGACAATCTGTACTGGCTGATGCGCAAGATCGCCCGGCTCGGGTTCGAGCCGCCGGACAAGGTCGAAGCCCTACCGGAAGTTCTCGAAGAGATCGTCGAAGCCGGGCCGACCTTCCGGGGCCGCGTCAAGACCAAGGACGATTTCACCCATGTGTGGGTGAACAAGCTGGTTGCCGGGGACGACGAAGGCGAGCCCGAGGAAGAGGAGAAGGACGAGAAGGAAGACGACGACGACGATGACGGAGTCGAACCCGAGGAAGAGGCCAAGTCCGGCGAGAAAGACGATGACGACGATGACGATGTCGAAATCGAGGTCGGGATGGAAGTCGTCGTTGAAGACGAAGACGGAGACGAGTACGCGGCCACCGTTGTCAAGATTATTGACGATGAAACTCTGCGGGTGAAGGACGAGGACGGGAAGAAGCACAAGGTGGACGTCGGCTCCGTTTCGCTTCCCGAGGAGGAAGAGGAGGAGCCCGAGCCGCCGAAGAAGAAGGGGCGCAAGGGCAAGCGGGTCAAGTAGTCCAACGGTCCGAAACCGGGAGGGGGACCTCGGTCTCCCTCCAAAGGAGAGATCCCGATGCGCGCAGTTTACATTGCGGCACCGTTTTTCAACCCGCACCAGCTGGAGATGGTCAAGCTCATTGAAGAGGCGCTGGCGGCCGCGGAGATCGAAGCCATTTCCCCTCGCAAGCTGGGCAAACTTTCCCCTCGGGCAACCGCCGCGAAGCAGCAGGAAGTGCTTGACGGGAACACCCTCGGCATTGCGCGGTGCGACGCGGTGCTCGCGGTTGTCCAATGCCTCAACTCCGACGGGACGGGACTTGCGCTCGTGGATGCGGAGAACGAAATTCTTCGAGGGATTGAGCTTCCCGACACCGGCACCGCTTGGGAAATGGGTTACGCGGCGGGACTCGGTGTCCCAACGTACGCTTTCTTTCCGGACGGCAACCCCGGTCAGCAAAGCGTGATGCTTCTGCGTTCGTGCGAAGGAGTGATTCGCGGCCAGCGGGAGTTTCTGGCTTGGACTCGAAACGCGTTCATCCCTCCGGCCTGGGACGGAGAGGTTCGATGAACTTCAGGAACCTGCTTCTCGGCTCCACGCAACGTCTCAGGTACGTTTGGAGATGGTCAGGGACCCCGGTGCTCGCCCGTGAGAGTGTCGCCGAGCACAGCTACTACACGGCTCTCTTCTCCCTTTTCATTATGGAGACAATCGAGCCGGAGCAGCTTGCCGAGATCGACCGACACCGCGTGCTTCAAGACGCTTTAATCCACGACATGGAGGAAGCGATCACGGGGGACATCCCTCGGCCTTTCAAGCACGGCAACGCCCGGAGCTCGCAGTTCTTCTCTCGGGCGGGAAGAGACGCAATGAAGAGCGTGAGCGCGGAGCTTTATGACGATTTCGTCGAAGCGGGGTGGCTGACTCGGCGTTGGCAACACTGCAAAAACGACAGCGATGAAGGTCGCATCGTTCGGTTCGCCGATTTTTGCTCGGTGCTTTCTTACATCTGGCAAGAAGCGGAGCGCAACGGGCCGGTCCTCAGGGACGAGCGGCTTGGCTTGCAAGAATACGCGCAATCATTCTTGATTCCGGCGTACGATTTCATCCGGCCCCTTCCCAGGTTGGCCAAGGAGGTGGCGCTTGAGCTCGCCCCGCAGCCCTAAAGAAATGGAAGCAAGCCGGGAAGCTACGCACGGAGACGCAGAGAAGGGGATGAGGAACTTGGCGTTGGTTTGGACCGGGCTTCTCAGGGATCACTACCAAATCGAGCTTCCCCTTCTATCGCCACACGTGACTTCGCTGATGTGCGTCGGGCTCAAATTGAGTCGGGCCGCGCGTCCGTTCAATTTTACGCCGGACGATTACGACGACGCCGGAGCGTACCTGGAATTCGCTCGGCGCCTGGAGGATCCGAACCGTGAACATTCGTCCTGATCTCCTTTTCTACGGGAAAATGGTTCAACACCGTTTCCTGTTGGCCGGGCAGGTGGAAGTGACGTCAGATTGCAACCAGCACTGCAAAGGGTGCGACTCCTGGCGCGATCATCAATCGGGCAAACTCCGGGCCGCGTGGAGCGCGCAAGCCATGCAACGGCTCTGCGCCGAGCTTGCAGAAAGTGGCACGTTCGAACATCTCAGTTTGACCGGTGGCGACCCGGAAGCCTGGCCCCCGTTAGATGCGTTCTTAGAGTGGTTTGATCGGGACTTGGGACACCCCTTCCAGCTGCAGATAAACACGGCGCTGGCGGCACCCGTGAGCGCCGGAAGGGCAATCCTTTACCGGGAAGCGGTGGACGATTTGCGAGTCTCGTTTGATTCGGTCTCACCGGAAATTTACGCGCGCGTCCGGGGAGATCTGAAAACAACGCCGGAGCAGATTATTGGACGCATCGAAGACATTGCGCATCCTCGGTGGGCCGCGAACGTCACCGCCTATAAAGAGAACATCAACGCCATTCCCGCCACGCTGCGAGCGCTTGCTCAGCTTGACCCCGCTCCGCGCAAAATCATGGTAATGGCCGGCATTGGGGCCAGGGCCGGAAAAGACCTGGATTTCTGGGCCAGATTCGAGCATCTTTCGCACGTGAAATGGGAAGCGGAAACTTCATTTGAGGAATCCGCGCTCACGGTGCGGCGTTGGATGGAGGACAAGGGCTCCGAGGACGTTGCTTGTTACGCCGGACGAAGCACGTTCCACCTCAAGGCGAATGGAGAAGTTTATCCGTGCTGCTTGGTAGGTGGCGAGGCGCTGGAAACTCGGGGCGAGTTTAGTCTTGGCAACTTCGTTGAAAACCACGAGTACTCGCTCAAGCGAATCCTGGACCGCTCAACGCCGCAAAAGCATTACGCCAACCCCGCCCTTCCCTGCAAAGAAATCTGTCAGTACAAGCAAGCGGCGTTGAACGTTGTGACGAGCTGGGCCGTTAAGCAAAACCTGGCGATGCCTTAGATTCTCAACCGAAAATTATATCGCGAATTCGTGAAAGGAAATCGCATGAAAGCAACTTTGATCGCTTGGACCCAGCGCCCAGTGGAGACCATATACAGCATCTGGGAGGCATCGCGCTCCACTGCCACGTCCAATGTCCTCGACCCTGCAGTGCTGGAAACCGTTGCGGCCTCTCGCTCGTCTCTCCGGGAAGACATGGAAGCGCTGTTTATTCGGGTCATTGATTCGGGTATCCCAGTGGCGGAAAACCTCTCTTTCACTTTTCTTCTCGACGACGTGAGCGTGGCGTTCCGGGAACAGCTGGTTCGTCATCGGATCGGGGTCAAGGTCGGGGAATTGCTGGGGGTGGACCTGGTTCCCGGCTTGACCGACTCAACGTGGTGGGCGCAAAGTATGCGCGTTCTGGACATGTCCCAATTCGAGTACGAAGTCCCAAAGACGATCGCGGCGGATTTGCCGGTTCGCCGGATCTACGAGCAAACAATGAAGGCCATTCGGTTGGGATACCAGAGCATGATTAACGCGGGAGTGCCGGCAGAAGACGCTCGGATGTTGCTTCCCCTGGCCACAACGCATCGCATCAGCTGGACTCTCAACCTCGCGGCTTTGAAGCACGTCATTGGGAAGCGCGGATGCTGGATTCTGCAGGCGGGCTTTTGGGAGCCGTTCATCGAGGGGGCAGTGGAGGAGCTGTGCGAGAAAGTGCACCCGGCGTTCAGGCGGCTCATCGAACCGCCATGCATCAAGGAGGGGGAGTTCCGGGAGTGCCTCTTTGAACTCGACAATAAGCAGCGGCTCGCCGGTAAGGACCCGCTCCCACCATGTTCTCTCTACCTCGGGAAGGTGACCGGTTTAGACGCTCCGGACGAAACTGAACTGGAGCGCAAGTGGCCCCGGTTCCTCCCGATGGTGAGGCAATACAGCCGTCTTTGGAATCGGAACGCATACACGGGAGAAGCGCTCGTCCCGAAGCCGGCGGTGCCGAAGGAGGCGCATGATCCCAAAGGGTAGCGTCGTCGCGGTTGACACCGAGACCACCGGGCTCAACGCTTGGAAGGGCGACCGTCCTTACGCTATCTCCTTCTGTAACGAACAGGGCGAGACGGGGTTCGAGCGGTGGTCCGTTGACCCGCGAGATCGAAGCTCTCGGTGTCCTCCGCGCAAGTTCAGGCGCCTCCAGCGCTGGTTGGGCAACAGGAAAATCACGAAAGTTTTCCAAAACGCCAAGTTTGACCTGACAATGCTACGATCGACGGGTTTCACAATTGCCGGGCGGGTGGAGGAATTGCAATTCGCCGTGCACGCCCTGGACTCTCTGGAAAAATTGGCGCTGAAAGGGCTCGTTAGGAAGTTCCTCGGGGAAGACAGGACGCGCGGAGAGGGAGACCAGGCCCAGCTCAAGCGGAGCGTTATGCGCGCGCGCAGGAAAGCAAAGGTTGAGGGTTGGCCGGCAGCGGATCATTGGATGGCCGACGCGTGGCTCGGAGACCCGGAGCTGCTGGAAACTTACGCTCGCAAAGACGCACTGGACACCATGGTGCTTTGGCTGCATTTCTCGCGCGAGTGCAAAAGGGAAAAAGTGTGGAAGAATTATGAGCGAGAGCGCAATCTCTTGCGAGTGACCATGGCGATGGAAACCCGCGGCATTTTTTGCGACGTGAAAATTGCGTCAGAGTCAGTGGAGCGGGCGGAGGATCGGGCGGAGAAGCACCAGCGAAGCATCGAGAAGCACGCTCCCGGCTTGAATCCCGGCTCGCCGAAGCAGCTGTCGGAAGTGCTGTTCACCGACCTTGGGTTGGACCCCGTCACGTTCACCCCGTCGGGCCAGCCCAGCACCGATGCCAAAGTCATGGAAGCCTTAGACCACCCCCTCCCTCGGGCCATTGTCAAGTACCGGGCCGCTCTCAAGGAAGCGGATTTCTTCCGCAAGTACGGAGCACTCGCGGACGAGAACGGGATCGTGCATCCCAATTTCCGCCAGTTGGGCGCTCGCACCTCCCGATATTCCTGCGCCCAACCAAATCTGCAGAACGTCCCCAACGCCCTCACGACCAGAGGATCGGAACCGATCCAGGCGCGGACCTGTTTCGGGCCGCGCAAGGACCACGTTTGGTGGCATTTCGATTACTCCCAGTTGGAGGTCCGCATCTTCGCGGACGTGGCGCGGGAAGAGGGGATGCTAGAAGCGATGCGAGAAGGCCGAGACTTGCACACCACGGCCGCCAACCGGGCATGGGGGGGCCAGGGTAACCCGGCGGCAATTAGGGCAGCAGAGCACGCCCTAGAGCTTGACGGCTCCGGGTTAGACGAGAAGAGCCCGGAAGTCCGGGCGGCGCTTGATGAGTATGGATGCTTGGAACTGCCCGAAGACATTGCGTCGGCTTGGTTGCGGTCGTTCAGCTGGGACATTGTCGCGGCGGAAAAGAGCCTTCGCAAGAAGGTGAGCCGGGCAAAAGCCAAGATGTTGGTCTTCCTCAAGGTGTTTGGGGGCGGGGCCAACGCGGCCATGGACCTGATCGGTTGCGACTTCGCGGAAGCGGTTCTCACGCTGCAGGAATACGATGATGCCTTCCCGCGCATCTCCGAGTTCCAGGCCCATCTTAGCAGAGAGGCGATGCGGAACGGGTGCATCCGGACCAGGTTTGGGTACCGGCTCGGAGTGGACCGAGACAAGCCGTACCGGGCCGTTAATTATGAGGTCCAGGGCAGCGCCGCCGGGCTGTTGAAAAAAGTGACGCAAGACACGTACGACTTTCTCAAAGCGGAGGGGCTTTGCTGGGGCTGTACTTCGTTCACCAAAACTTGCAACCCGGAGGGTGCTCACATTGTTTTGACTATTCACGACGAGCTAGTTTTCGAGGTCCATCGGAGCCGCGCGAAGAAGCGGTTGGCTCGCCGAATTCGTTCGATTATGGAAGACCATGGCGGGGCGCTTGGCGTGTCCGTCCCGGTAGAGATGGCGATCACAAAGGATTTTTGGGTGAACAAGAGAGGAGCGAAGCTCGATGGGAGATAAGCGGAAAAACAAAACGATGGTGCAACGCCGGGACCTCGTGGCAGCGATTTGCCAGAAAATTGGCTGAGCCGCACCGCTCCCGAAGCGGACAATTTCTCGAAACGGGAGTTGCTCCACATTAGCGCTTGGATCGACCGGGCGGTTGTTTGCACGAGCAGCGCGCACGCTTACGACTTTGTGGCCCCGGAACGAAAGGGTCGCAATGGTCAGTGAGAAGGCGCTCCGCGCAATCCGGGGTTTCGTTGCCCACGGAGTGGAGCCGGAGAAGGAGGTGGGCAACCAGGTGAAGTGTTTCTGCCCGTTCTCCAACAAAGAGGGGAAGTTCTTCGTCAACCCCGAGACGCTGCTTTGGGACAGCAAGACGGCGGGCGTGAGCGGGAACTTCCAAGCCTTTTTGAAGCTCGTGGGCAAGCTCAACGTGCAGAATTCGAGCAGCAAACAACTCGGGCGGTTGGCCAAGGATCGAGATTTGCCAGTGGCGGCTTTTCACGGTTGGAACGTGGGCTGGGACGGAGAACAATACACCATTCCCGTCACGGACGCAAAGGGCCGGGTGCGCGATCTGCGGCGGTACAAACTGAAAGGCAAACCGTACACAACTCCCGGCGCTGAAAACTGGTTGCTTGGCCACGACAAGCTCAAGCGTGCTTCCTCCGAGCCGGTCTACTTGTGCGAAGGGGAGTGGGACGCTATCGCGCTTTCGTGGCTTCTAAAGCGGCTAGATCAAGACGCAACGGTGGTTGGCGCGCCCGGCGCGAACACGTTCAAGAAGGATTGGGTCGGGTGGTTCCGGGGCCGCGACGTAATTGTTTTATACGATAATGACGAAGCCGGGCGGCAGGGAGAGGAGCTCGTGAAACGCAGCCTGCAAGGGCAAGCCAAGTCGCTCCGCTTCTTGGAATGGCCTCTCGCAGCGCCCGAGGGCTTCGACGTAAGGGATTGGATAGTGCGCGGCGTGACGCAATTGAAAACTCCCAGGGCGTGCTGGCGAGAATTGCAAAAGCTGCTTCAAGAAGGGACCAGGTCCGATGGCGAGAAGGTAGCCAGGGACGTCAAGAAGCGCACCGGAGGAAAGAAACTGCGCAAGGGAAGGGGCCGTGTCCGGCCCCCGATGGAATCGCTCCTGGGAGTCTACGACAAGCACCACGGGGGCTGGTTGGAATTGCCTTCCGATGACGTGCTCCCGGTGCTGTTTGGCACCGTTTTAGCGAACCGGCTGCAAGGAGATCCTCTCTGGGTGCTGCTTGTGGCTCCGCCGGGCGACGTGAAAAGTGAGCTCATCATGTCTTTGCACGGGTGCGAGGAAGTGCACGCGGTCAACGGATTAACCCCGCACGTGTTAGTTTCGGGCATGAATTGGAGCGGCGGAGCGGATCCGTCATTGGCTCCGCTCTTGGACGGTAAAGTCATGGCAATGAAGGACTTTACCTCCGTGCTCTCGATGCACCCCACGTCCCGAGACGAGATTTTCGGACAGCTCAGAGACATGTATGACGGTTCGTACGCGAAAATGTTCGGGAACGGAGTGGTCCGCAAGTACAATTCTCGTTTCGGCATCATTGCCGGGGTGACTCCGGCCGTCGACGGATATGCCTCGCTCCACGCGGGATTAGGAGAGCGCTTCCTCAAGTATCGCTTTGAGCGGAGCGGCGATTTGAAGGGGGAGGAAGAACGTATCCTGGCCGCCATGGGGAACTCGAACAAAGAGGTCCAAATGCGCGACGAGATGCGGGCCGCCGCAATGGACTTCCTGGCGTCCCGCGAGGGCCTTCCAATCCCAACGGTGTCGGCGGGGGCCACCAAGCAGATCGTGGCGTTGGCCATGCTTGCCTCTCGGCTCAGAGGGACCGTTCCTCGGGAGACGTACAACCAAGACATGATGATCACAAAGGCAACGCACGAAATCGGGACCCGGCTGTCCAAACAGTTGCTCAAGCTTTGCCGGGGCATCGCTTGGTATTACGATTCCAAAGAGGTCGACCAACGCTGCCTTCGGGTGGCCGCGCAGGTGGCGATCGATTCCTGCACGGACAAGGTCGCAGAGATCGTGGCGGTGCTATCCGGTCTCCGGGGCCGGGAAGCGTACTCAACTAAGGAAGTGTGCGAGCTCTCGGGCAAGCTGACGCTTTCAACGGTGTTCCGTACTCTGCAGGATTTGCAGCTTCTGGGCATTGCCCAGCAGCGGGGAGAAGGGAGATCTAAGCGATGGGTTCTCACGAAGAAGATTCGCAAGTTGCTCGAAGACTCCGGAGTGGTTTGGTAGAGACGTCGCTTTACGACATTGCGGAGCGGTACATTGGCACCAAGGAGATCCCCGGCTTCGAGGGCAACCCGGCTATCCTGGCCATGCTCACGTTGGACAATCGGTGGCCCGAGAACGACGAGGTGCCCTGGTGCTCGGCGTTCATCAATTATTGCGCCTGGCTGCTCCGGCTGCCCCGGTCGAAGTCGCTAATGGCCCGGTCTTGGCTGGGGGTTGGAACGGCGATCACGGACGCCGGGGCGCAGAGGGGCGACGTGGTTATCCTTTGGCGAGGCTCGCGCGGCGGAGACGCCGGGCACGTGGGGTTGTTCTCCGGATGGGACGCGTGGGACTTGAACGGCTCGGTTCCGGACCACCAAGGAAATGTTCACTTGCTTGGCGGCAACCAGGGCGATTCGGTGTCCGTTGATTCGTTTGAGCGGGACCGGGTGGTTGGCATCCGGCGGTTGACACGATGAACTGTTTATTCGGTTCATTTGCCCGGATAAGCACGATGAACCGTTCATCGTGTTTATTTGCCCGGATAAACCGATGACCGGCCCGAAGCCGGAGAAGCGGGCGGACGTGCTGACTGAGGAGCAGTGGAACGTGGTTGACAACTGGCGCAAACATGGAAGCGCCCTGCCACCCATCATCGACTACCTCGTCTCTGAGCTGTCCCTATGCAAGAGCGAGCGGGACATCGCACAGATTGAGCGGCGGCAATGGCGCAAGAAAGTTGGGCGGTTGGAGGAACGCCTCGCGATGAACGGTTCGTCGTGTTGAGGCGCTGGTGCGGCGTTTGCGGCGGGCGCATCGTAGAAACAATTCGCGTTGAGCACCCCGAGACTTGGCACGTCTTCGTTGTGGGGCTCATGCTTGGCTTTTTTGTCGGGTTTATCGTTTCGAAGGTGTTTCTGTGATCCGGAGCTGGAAGTTCAAAATCTTCTGGGCGATCGCTGTGGCCCTTTGCATCTTGGTCTGGGGAGCGGTGGTCGCCTGCGTAGTCTTTTTGGCTCAGATGTGAATTCTGGGCTTCTCGGGAGGGTTCGTATGAGCGGCAAGGCAGCGAAAAAGTCTGAACTGTGGGCGGAGGTCAAGCGGTTGGAGTCGGAGAACGCGGAGATGAAGCAGGCGCTCAACGTGGCGATTGAGACCGGCAAACTCATCTCCGGGGAGAAAAGCGCCGCGGAGCAGCGTTTGCGGGCGGCAGCGGTGATGCTGCAAGGGTGGTGGGGGCAACAGCACAAGGTCACGCTGTTTGGCCGGGTGTACAGGCTGTGGGCGGTCCCGGAAGCGCGTGACGAGAATTCCGTCATGACGCTTTCGCTCGTGATGAGGAAAGGGGGTTTGGATGCCGGTGGATAGGTGGATAGTATGCACCCGCTGCGGGAAGAAGCTCCTGCGGTGGCTCGGGAACGAGGCGCAGTCCGAGCGGGACTCGCCGATTCGGGCGGAGCTCGTAAGAGATCTGGAAGGTAATTCGTTGCCGCCGGGCACTCCAATCCCGGAGTGCGAATGCACGGGGGCCGTTTGGCACGGGTACACTGTGAGGCCGCGCTATGACAGCGTGTAAGCATTGCGGGGACACGGAGGTGCACATTGTTTTTGACGGGCCGCCCGGTCCGGAAGCGGGCCGGTTCGTCGAGGTGGAATGCGCCAATGGCCACGGCAGGGACGCGGGTTGGTGGGAGCGGCGGGGCAAGAATTGGCGTCTTGTGATAAGAATGGCTTCGTAAGACGTTTGTAAGAGCGAAACGGCCCTTAGGGGCAGAAAGGCAGGTTGGTATGGCAAACGCAGTTTCGGTGAAGGGCATGAAGGGCATGATCGCGAAGTTGGCCGACGAGGTCTTAGACGCCGCCAAGCGGGCGGCGAAGCAGGACCAGCCCGAGTACAAGTGCACCGGCACGTTCCGGGTCAAGGGGCCGTTTGGCTTCACCAAAGACGGGGAGCTGGGGGTCGTGGGAAGGGCTGACGTCGACTTTTCCGAGGGGGTGGAAGGTGTGGAAGCGGAAGCGGGCGTCTCGGGAGACAGCGGGATGGCCTTCTCTTCGTTCGGGAGCGGTGAGCTGGACATGTATTTTGAGGTCGTCGTGATCAAGGGGGCGGGGGCCTCGGCCTGAACGCGGTGAACGGTTTATTCGGTTCATGAGCGCGAATTCGGCCGATTACGTGTTTATCGTGTTTATTTGGGCGATGCGCGCCAATTACGCGTTTATCCGGTTCATGAACTCGATAAACGGGAATTCGGGTTTATGAACCGGAATTTGGCCGATTATGTGTTCATCGCGTTCATTGGGCCGAATAAGCGCGATAAACGGCTTACCGGGTAAACCGGCAGTGGAATCCGGCCCTCACGGGGCGTGGGGGCCTTTTTCTCTTGAAGAATCTGTTCTCGGTCAACGGTTGGGGGGGTGGGTGGGCGTGCTGTAAACAATAGGCTTATTAATGAAAATTAAAATTCATTCATTCATGAAGAGTTAGAAACTCCAAGGGGGCCGGGGGGTCTGGGGGGGCCAAGACCTGACCTAGAATTCATTTCTGGGGGCTTGAGGCCTTTGAGGAAGGTGGGAACGAGGGTATTTGGGGGATGCGGGGGTACGTTGCGAGGTTTTGACGCGGGTTAAACGGTAGAAGGGGTTAGAGTTAGAGGGGCGTGTTCGTTCCTGAATATGTGCTGAGTCCCACTCAGTTCCGCCCCCCGGAGAGAAATCGAATCCTCGATTTCTAACCCTATTGGAATGAGCGATGAACGCGATGCGCCTTGATTACGCGTCCATCCCGTTCATTTGGCCGGATAAACACGATGCGCGACGCACACTAAGGAAGCTTTCAACGTTTTCCGGGGCCGCTCCCTGAAGTGCCACTAAGGAAGCTTTCGCAGTTCTTTTCGCCACTCTCTGGAGTGGTGTTTCAATAAGGGTGACGATTCGGGTAGCAGAAGGGCCATTAGCGCGCGTTCTTCGTTTTCGCTTTACTTGCTTTCTTGTTTTCGCTTTCGCCAGCGCATATGGGGCATTTGGCCTTAGGGTCTCGATTCGGGTAGTAAAATGCCTGTCTCGCTAGTTTCGCTTTACTTGCTTCCTTGTTTTCGCTTTATTTGCTTTCTTGTTTTCGCTTTTGTGTGGGCACGAGGGGTTACGCGCAAGTCCGGCTGAACTGGCGCGAAAGGTTGCGCGTAACTTCTCGCCGTTATAGGGCGCGTATCTAGGGGCCGTTGGTGAGAGGGAGACAGGCATCTAGAGAGGGGCAATTATCTACCCCTTAAAGTTCAGAAGGTTCTGTGCCCCCGGCGGCACTCTCTCGGGGACTATCTCTCTGGGTGACGATTCGGGCACTTAGATGCCTGTCCTTTACTGCGT
>Ga0114923_10000358_pt1 | contig 38201 bp, 56 predicted proteins | sample SumtaG_FD_89578 | JGI IMG/M metagenome (GOLD analysis project Ga0114923, IMG submission 89578) | Deep subsurface microbial communities from Indian Ocean to uncover new lineages of life (NeLLi) - Sumatra_00157 metaG | ecosystem: Environmental > Aquatic > Marine > Oceanic > Sediment | place: near... | reverse complement strand
TGCGACACAGAGTTCGAATCTCACGTAAAATGGAGCGAGGATCAGTTCCTGAATGCGCTGGACAATGAGAAGTGCAAGTTTGCAGTAATCACAGGCGGCGAACCGACACTCAACAAACAATTCAAGCGTGTATGCGAGCTCCTAAAGATGCGCGGTTTCGAGATCGCAGTCGAAACTAACGGCACAGTTCCATTCGATACAGGTCTAGTTGATTGGATCACTTGCTCGCCGAAGAAATACAGCAAGGATGCACCCCAAGCTAAAGGGGAAGAGTTTTTCATCCACGATTCAATCAAGCCGTTCGTCAGCGAATACAAATACGTTATCGAAGAAGGCTTTCGGTGGTCTGTTCTCTCTCGTCACAACAGCGCGACAAAACGTGGCCACTACGTGCTATCCCTTTCACCAGAGTTCGGTCGCTTCAAGGAATCGCTGATCGAGATCGAGGACTACATCAAGCTGCACCCCTGGTGGAGAGTTTCATTGCAGACGCACAAATTCGCGGAGTGGAGATGAGTCAGAACGACAGAGTCAAAGAGCACATCGACGGCCAGGACATCATCGAAGATATGTTGACTGCGATGGGTGAGGATCCCAAACGAGAAGGATTAAAGGAGACACCTCACCGTGTGATCAAATCTTGGCGCGAGTTCTATGGCGGCTACCACCAGGACCCGAAGAAAATACTATCCAAAACTTTCGAAGGAGAAGGCTATGATCAGATGGTTACGGTCAAAAATATCGAACTCTATTCGATGTGCGAGCACCACATGCTTCCATTTCATGGACGTGCTCACGTGGCTTATATTCCTAAGAAGCGAGTAGTCGGTCTATCGAAGATAGCTCGGCTAGTTGATTGTTTCGCCCGACGGTTGCAGATTCAGGAGAAGCTGACTGGCCAAATTGCAGACTGTATCGGAGAGCACCTGCAACCCAAGGGCGTCATGGTCGTGATCGAAGCGCAGCACATGTGCATGACCATGCGCGGAGTCGGGAAACAGAACTCGACTATGATCACCAGTGCTATCAGAGGCGCATTCGAAGAGTCACAAGTCAGGAATGAATTCTTGCAACTGATCGGACGGTAATGCAATCGAATGTAGTTGACATCGCTGGCATAAAAATTGTCCTGGAGGAGCGAACTTGCGAATGCGGTTGCGGCATGAAGTTCTCAGTGATGCCTATCTCTAAACAAGTGATGACTGTCACCTGCCAGAAACGAATTGATGATGGTATACCAGCACCACACGAGACGAAGCCTGCTAAGCCCGAACCATCTGGACCTAAGTGCAAAACGACTACCTATAAGCCAATGCATGGTGGAGATCTCACTGAGATTGAGCTGAATACACTCGGCCCTTCTAACGATCCAGATTTCAAACCAACCAAGAAAGGTCCGAAACCGAAAGCTGATTACTTCGAGATGATCCACGACTGGCAAGAATCAATGATGTCGGCTACAGAGATCGCCGAGAAGTATTGCGTGACGAAGTCAACGGTCTATCTGAAGTGCAGAGGCATTCCCAGGAACATGGCTCGGAACGTCCAAGGTCGCCAACCCGCCGAGACTCGAAACACATTACACAAACACACTACTGAAACGCCTACTGTCGCGACCGATCCACTTGCCTACTTTGAACCCAAGCGCGAACGGAATCTGAAGTCGCGGCCTCTGGGGAGAGCTTCCGACTATGACAAAGAATGGAATCGTTGTACTGCACGTGCCAGAGAGTTGCATCTCTCAATTAACCGATCTCGTGTCGAGCTTGCAGAACTTGCGCTGTCAATTTGCCAAGTTGATCATGGTGGTGGTGGACACTGGTCCGAGTACAAAGGGATTAGAACCCTCGCAGATTTTAGCCGAGAAACTGGCATCGCTTATAAAACCTTGCACCATTATGTCCGAATCAAAAGAGACGTCATCGACAAGTTGCCCCCTGGTACTTACGATGAGCGGGACTACGGGGCGGCTCGTCGAACACTTAATGAAACCAAGGGCAAGAAGTCCACCCCGAAAGAAGTTGCCGAGGTCTACGATCGAGAGAAAAAACGATGTGGATCTGATCACCACGCCGGTCTTTGTCTCAAATGGATGAAATACATTCGCAACTACATTCGCAAACGCATGTCATTGAAGCACTGTGATCGCAAGGAGCTGATAGGCATTCGAGATATGGCGCGAGAGACTGAAATAAAACTAACGGAGTATTTAGGCGATGGCAAAACAACCGAAGGACAAACTACCACCACCACCTGTAGTGCTGGAAAAGAGTCACGACCGTCAGAAGATAGAGTCGTTCGAGACGATTTACAAGTCTCTGGAGGGTCTGCCAAGATTGGAACAGGAAAAGGTGATAGCCGCAATCGTGATAATGTACGACCTCGACCTTCGATAGCCACCCTTGGCAAAGGCTGCAAAGTCGATCTCAATGAACTGATGAAAACCAGGATGCTGATCCAAGCCAACTCTGGCGGCGGCAAGTCGTGGACGATTCGAAAGTTGGCCGAGCAGCTTCAAGAATCGGGCACCAAGTTCTTGGTGTTGGATCCAGAGGGTGAATTCGTCAATCTATGCCGATCGAAGACGACCTTGTATGTGGAAGGGCAGGATATCTCGGACACAACTCAGTCCGCGATTGACTTCCTGAAGGGCGATCAGTCTATGGTTGTCGACCTATTCGAAATGGGATTCGAATTCCGCAAGCACTTCGTCCGAGATTTCTTCAACACGATGATCAATGCCAAGCGAGAACTCTGGCAAGATGTAGTGGTCATCCTAGACGAAGCCCATATGTTTGCACCCCAGCGCGGCAAGGAGAAAACAGGATGCCGAGAAGCAGTCGCATCGATCGCTACCAGGGGTCGTAAGCGCGGTTACTGTTTGATCGCAGCTACTCAACGACTATCGAAATTTAATAAGGACGTCGCAGCGGAGCTCCTAAACAAACTGATCGGTCGAACCAACCTGGACATCGATGTGAATCGAGCCGCAGACGAATTGGAAATCAATAAAAAAGAAGCATGGGCATTGAGAGACCTGGAGCCTGGTGAATTCTACGCCTTCGGTCCAGCGATCTCAGACGTGCCCATTCCAGTAACTATCGGAGCAACGGAGACACAACACGGATGAATAAGGCGGTAATTCTTTTAAGTGGTGGATTGGATAGCGCAGTTTGCGCCGTGTACGCACATCGAAAGTATGATGAAGTCCACGCCATCCATTTTCAATACGGTCAGAAACATTCCAAGGAGCATAAATCGGCCCATGACATCGCTACGATATTCAACTTCCAAATGACTGTGGTCCAGGTGCCGCTCGGTTTATGTAAGAGCGCAATCACATCACCAGACATCGAAGTCGATGCGAAGGATGACACTGGGCAGGACATGGCGTTCTTACCTGGTCGAAACATGGTGTTCCTGTCACTAGCTGCCGCCTACGCTTGGTCGATCGACGCGGACAATCTGGTGATCGGTGTTTCAGAGATCGCCGAGCGTCCTTTCGCTGATTGCACCTATGCAGCTATGAGATCGATTGAGAACGCTCTCAGGATCGCAAATCCAGCCCAGGAGAGCCCGATCGATCTAATCGGATCAGATGCATATAATATCGAAAATAATGCAGTACGGGCTACAGCAGTATCTCCCAGGAGACCTATCTCAATCGACGCTCCTCTTCAATTTCTAAGCAAGCAGGAGACCATCGAATTCGGTGCTCGATATCCGTCCGGTTTGAAAGCAATGGCGCTGAGTTGGTCTTGCTATAAAGGCGGCGATGAACCATGTGGTGAGTGCCGAGCGTGTCTAGGTCGGATCAGTGGATTCTTGAATTCCCGCCATGAGGACCTAGCACTATGAAACTCTACTTCGCAGGTGGTGAGACCACAGGTCATCTCGATAAGATCTACGACGGTGGCGGTCGCAACGTTCTGTTTTCATGTTTCAATATCATCGACAAGACTACTTGGTTGGAAGATAACTGGGAGCGGTTGAGTCGGTTCGATAATTTGTTCATCGACTCCGGAGCATTCTCGGCATGGGCTCAAGGTGGCCAAGTCGATATTGAGAAGTACATGAACTTCCTTCGACCGAACACCGATCGAGTCACGGTCTACGCTGCGCTCGATGTCATTGGCGATTGGAAAGGGACTAAGTCAAATCAGGAGTATATGGAATCCAAGGGCTTCGCACCGCTACCTGTGTTTCACTCCGCAATTCCGAGAGAACCATATTCGCGACTCGAGGAGATGTGTGAAAAATATGACTACATCGCCCTGGGCGGAACCGCGGGGAGATCCACATCGGTCGAGCAGGCCACGCAGCACTTCGATCGATGCTTCCAAACCATCGGTAAGCATTGGAAGAATGGGCGCAAGGTCAGGGTCCACGGATTCGGCGTCACTCAACTAGATTGGCTCGAACGCTTCCCATTCTACTCGGTCGACTCGACTAGCTGGCTCGCTGGTGAGCAATACGCAACCGTCTATAATTGGGAAACTCGGAAGATGAAAAAGTATCAGGCGAAGGATCGAGAGATCGCCAAACTCGCCGACTTTTCTCTGCTCGATAAAGAAGGTGATTCGGGTTACAAGGCGCGATCGAGACACAACGTCCGTGAGTTCGAAAAGATGGCGACCTATGTGACCGATCTGTGGAAAGCAAGGGGGATTGAATTCGATGAGGTAAAGTAAAAAATGAATGTAATCACTCAAATATTCACTAGGAGAAATTCAATGAGCAACGAAGAAAATCCGGCCGGCACTTCGGCACCAGAAGATGAGACCAACAAGCCCGAAGATCCAGCGGCAGAAGGTGCAGCACCACCACCGGTCGAAGACCCACCGGCAGCAACTGAGACGGTAGAAGATCCGCCAGCGGGTGAAGAGGAAGAACAGCCCAAGATTTATACTGAAGCAGACATGCAAGTTGGAATGAGGGAAGCGGCCAAAGTATCGGCCCGAGAGACACTGAATTTGGCATCGGACTTGGCAGCAAGGCATCCAGCTCACTCTGGCAAGAGTGCAGCACAGCATGGCACTGACATCGCCAATCGTATTCGAGACTTGAATAAATAGGGTGGAATCATTTGTAGAGTTATGATTTCCAATCCTCCAGGCTGGTCCGGGACGTAAAAACCGGAATACTACCGAAGCTATCTCGGGCCAGCTCCACCTTTACAACAGCTTTACACAACAGCCTCTAAGGAACCGAGATGGCGAAGAAAAAATCTGCACTAGAATTTTACAAAGAGATCCCACTAGAAAATTTGGTCGAAGCCGATTGGAACTACAAGAAGGCTGAAGACAAAAAGTCGCTCGAAAAAATGGAGAAGCTGAAGAAAAATCTCCTGCGCAACAAACAGGTCGAGAACCTGATCGTCCGTGACACTGACAAGAAAGGCTTTTTCGAGGTTGTCAATGGGAATCATAGGTTGAAGGCGATGGAGTCGATCGGGATGACTACCGCTGTCTGCTTTATGATGGGCAAGATCACACAGGCCCATGCCGAGCGGATCGCCGCCGAAACCAACGAGACCAAGTTCGATGCGGATCCATTGAAGCTCGCCGCACTACTCGCTCGGGTGTCTGAAGAATTCGACATGGATGACATGATTTCGACCATGCCCTTCTCAGAGTCCGAGATGGATAGCTATACGAAGCTCCTGAAGTTCGATTGGGAACAATATGACCCTGGGGCCTCCGAAGCCGATTCAGGCGGCTCAGGTGACAGTGGGGGCGTCCCAGGTGCAGAGGGTTCCGGAGAGATCACCCTCGAATCGGGATCAATCAAGAAGGTACACGTCAATCAGCACAATATTCGGGCAAATAAGAAGAACGATAATTACGAACTGCCTGTTATCACTATCAAAACTTCAGACGAAAATTACAAATGCTTCGGTGTTGAATTTAAGGGGGAGAGCGATTTGATCTATAGGCCAGAGAAACCATTGGCATGTGGCGCTAAAGTTTGGCTCGAAACAACCGCTGAGTTGGTGTTGAGAGATGCATCAGTGATGACGCCCGAGGAACCGGATGAGGGATGAGTGCGCAAAAATCAAATATCAATAGTTGAATTTGGACAGTGGTCACTTAACGAATACCGCATTCGTTAACTGACCGGGGCTTAGAACAATGTCAACTTTGTTTTAAACCCCATTGGGGTATGTATTTTTATACATGAGCGAAATCGTACAAATTGTGCACTTTAATTTTAAGCGACTAGAATGACTGTAGTAAAGACACATCGAAATCAACCAACCAGACTCGGGAGCCTCTTCGAGATCTGGCAATCTGGCGTGGAGATGCCATTCCTGGTTGAGTGCCCACTAAGCGGACAGAAGCTTGCAGTCACCAGCTATTACTGGACTAAGGGATTCTTCGAAGGCGAGATGAACGGTGTTCGCATCGCATTAACTGGCAATTGGTCCGAGTGGACCCTGATCAGAGAGGTGTGAAACGTCTGTGAAACATGGGATGCCGCCATTCTTAAACTTCCGCATGGGCATGAACCCCGAAGTGTTCAAAGGCCAAAAACTATACAGAGCCCATATCGACGTTAGTGACCCAAACGGCAACAATCTGCCTGTTCATTCTGTCGGCACTGGAGACTCACCCAAGGTGGCTTGCACCAATGCACTCATCGATATGACTAAAGAGTTCGCATCCAGTTTCGAGATGGAAGTCCTCGTCGATTGGGATCGGAAGAAGGATCTAGCGGATGGTTAAGAAGAAAGCATTAGCATCCAAAAAGAATAAAACCTCCCGTAATTCCAAGAAAAAATCGGCTGGTGCTAAGACATCTCTAAAAGGCTCTCATAAGAAGGTCAAGTCATCCCGAGCCCAGATCGAAGCAACGAAGAAGGCCAAGATCAATCGACGCCAGGTGAAGACAGCCGAGGAACATCTCAATCGGGAGCAGGGAAAAGTCGGGCGACCTTCGATACTTACCTCCGGCTTGATCGTTAAGGTCAGCAAGTTGATCTTAGTTGGCATGTACGTGGAAACTGCCTGTGCTTCCGTGGGGTTACCTAAGGGGCTCTACTATGAGTGGTTGAAGCTCGGAGCTAAGAGGAAGACTGCAAGCAAAGAAGACAAGGAACTCATTGACCCAATCTATGAACAGTTTACGGACGCCATAGAAAAAGCCATGTGTGATGCGGAGGTCAGAGACCTCATGAGGATCGACGAAGCAGCAGGCAGATCATGGCAAGCGGCAGCGTGGAAGCTGGAGCGCAAGTACCCTACACGGTGGAGTCGAAATCAGAAGGTTGAGCACAGTGGAAAAATCGAAACAGGGCCATCAGCAGAAACAATCGAAGATACTCGCCGACGGATGCTCCGCATTCTTAAAGACCCTGAGGCGATGGCAGCAGCGGAAAAGCTTCTCGAAATCATGGAGGGTGGAGATGGGGAAGATTAAAGTGGTGGTCAATAACAACCCAGTGACTAAGGAGGCGATCATGAAGTTGCAGAACGATGGTGCCAACGTCTTGGTGAAGCGGGTGAAGTACGGCGACCAGGTCGGACACGCAGCGGCCCAGAAGGAGATCTTCGAGATGACCAAGGAGCTGTTGGAAGAGGAGGGCAACCACGCATGACCGTGAAAGGCCAGGAGGCCATCAACAATATCCAGACCGATAATGATCACGGATGCAGGGGCAAGAACGACAACTGGCCTGGTTGCACCGAGGAGTTTGTCAATCGCACTAAGAAACGTCGTAAGAAGAATAAGCAGGCGAAGAAATCCAGAAAACAGAACCGGGGTAAGTGATGAAAAAATTGTTAGCAATTGTGGTGGTGGTCTTGTTGGCGGGGTGCTCGAACAAGATCTACCGAAAGCATATCAAGACTGCTGAAGTCAAATGTAAAGGTCATGGTGGTTGGGCTCAGATTGATCCAGCTATTTTTCCTACCGCTAGATGCGCTGATGGCACCTACGTTGGAGACATCAGAAAATGAGCCGACTACCGAGCAAAATCTATTCGCTACCAGGTGAAGTCGCACCGTTGCCGGTTCGGTGCCTGATCAATGTTTTGGAGGCGCTGCCCGATGGGTCATCGATCAGAGGTTGGTTCAGTGATTACGTGCACGATGAATATTGCCTCGTTGTAACAAATGATAAATTCCCGACAACCGATCAAGGCTGTGAACTACCAAGGGAGAGATTCGTGCAATCACCAGATGGAAATTACTTTTTAAACTAGGAAATCACATTGAGCGTAGAACCGAGAACCTACCAAGATGGCAACGTCACACATATACTTGAGCAGCGCGAATGCAAGGGCGGCTGTGGTCGCAAATTCCATGTGCTGTCTTCGTCGAAACACCGTCACGCATTCAGTGACTGCCGCACCAGGTGCAAGCGAGGTCGCCTATCGAGGCAGGATCGCAAGAAATTATTCAACCCGAAACATGGCCTGAGGTCAATCAATGGCGAACAAAACTCACAAGCAAGAGATTTCAAATTTGATGACGAAACTGTCGCACGAGATCGGTCGGCGGAAGAAGGCAGAAGCAAAGACCGAACGACTGATCGAGCTGGTTGCTAAGTGCGAGAAAGAGCTTCATTGGTTGAGGAATCAGCTTAGACGTAATAAGTTCCAGACGCTGGCAGAGTACAAGCTAGATCCGTACTTGCCAAAACCAATAGTAGGGAGTGCAGATCATGCCACCAATAATGGACTGTCAGGAGGGAAGTAATCCTGGATTCAAATTCGGCGATAGCGGCAAGTGCTTTACTTATCGGGCTGGGGATCTTACTGACCGTGACAGGGCGCGCAAAAAGGCGGAAGAACAAGGCCGAGCAATTGCTTCGACTAGCGCTGTGGAAAAGCGCAAGAAAAAGGGAGCGGACTATTGATTAGATTCGTAGAAATAGAGGGTACAGGTTTCGGCTGGTACAACACAGTCACAGATAATTTCCTGACTTATGCTGGTGTCCAATCCTGGATCGACTGGGACGATTTCAAGGAAGACTACTCAGAAATAAATGGCAGCGACCTTGATCGCCTATGGGGTCTCTACAAGTGGAAGGGCGGCAAGCCAGAACCGCTGACCGAGTTCCAAGAGATCGTCCGCGACATCGGACTAGACCAACACATGAAGAAGGAGCAATGGGCGGGAGCTTGGAAGACCTGCGAAGTCTGCACAGAACATTCGCCACTTCAGAAATCCTATAGCGATAAATTCATGTACGGATTCTATGAAGGCAGAGTGATCGAGTGTCCTTACTGCCGAGCGAGAAAATACTACGCCGACGCAATGAAGCGCGGAGAAAGGCTATAGATATGACCCAACGAACATGCAGACTGCCGCGAGGCAAGATACCGAAAATTTCGAGACGCACCCGAGCTTGGCTTCGTCTCAAGGATCGAATGAGGTGCAAGTCAGCTCCTTCATATAAGAAGTTCAACGACGAATACAAAAAATGGTTGCAGGGTGAGATAGACCACCTTGAGAGCCTGGGAATCGACAGAGAATCAATAGCAAGTTAACCACTTAGGAGAAAAATCATGGACCACAAACAAGCAGTAAATTCAGCGAAGGAAGTATTGGTAAACGGCGACAAAGAAGCTGCGAAGCGACTCGCCAACTACGTACTCGATCTTCCAACCCACAACGAGGGTGACCGACTTGCAGTTATACAAGCCAGGAAGGACCTCGATGCGGATTCTAACCAACCACCAGCAGGCGAAGCAGGGGTAGAGACTGCGACTGCAGTAGCGGGGACAACCGATGCCGGATAAGAAGATCCACCAACGACCGCAAATCGTGTCGCCCAACGGGCTGCCGTATCATCACACCGAGTCTAACGACATCGACGAGATGAAAACCGGCATCGAAAAGATCATTGAGATGCAGGAGGCGAACGACGGTAAGGGTGTCACCATCACTCCCGTCCAGTTGCAGACGATCATTATCTACGAGCTATGGCGCACCAAGCATTTCGCACTTGAGCAGGTTGCTCAGTTGACAGTCGGGCTTGCGGCAGCCAACGCACACATCGTTAAACTTCGAGCCGAGATGGACATCGTCCGAACTATGCTCGACATGCCAGAGGTGATCGTCAATGACCGACCAGCAACTGATCCAGCATCTGAAGACGACGAACGAGTCGATAGTCCGCCAGCTAGCTGACTCGAATCGAAAGGTTGGCGCTCTCCAGGCCGAACTGACTTGCATGGTTAGTCGGGGTGGGGAGTTGCCGTCCATTCAAGAAGTCAAGGAAATGTACGATAAGGTGCTGGCGCATCGCGACATTGTCATGGCGTTGAAGAAGGATTACATGCCGATCCTGGTGAAAAACAAGGTGCCGTGCAAGGACCTGCAAGATCTGGTGGCGTTGGTATGATGACCGAAACCCAACACCTGATGTTGCTCGCCGCAGAGGAAAGCATCGAGGTCGCACAAAGGCTTATAAAGGCTATCCGTTTTGGTCTTACCGAGGAGTACCAAGGGAAGTCGAACGCTCAGTATATCGCTGAGGAGCGCAAGGACCAGGACGTCGTCTTTAGCATCCTAGAAGATAAGGAGGAGTTCAACTGCACCTGGAACAGCGAGATGCACGCATTTAAGAAGAGGCAGAAGATCAGAAAGTACATGGACTATTCTCGATCGCTTGGACAGTTGGAGGGGCTAAAAATAGCTCGGAAGGCAGGTCACAATGTGTGAGTTCATTTCAAAATAAAACTAGAGTTATAAAACGGAATGGGAGAATCAAATGAAGATCAGATGCAAATTCGAATGCACCAAGGTTGAGGTGGATGACGGAACCCACACGGCCGAGTTTATGCCGGTGTACACAGGTTCGAAGGAGAACGAAGACTTCTTCGCATCAACTCCTGCTGGGAATCTCAAGCTATTCGTGGTCAAGGAGCAGCACTTCGAAGTCGGCAAGGAATACTAAATCGATATCACGCTAGCGGAGTAACCGAATGAGCCTTGTCCTATGCCCCAAATGCGTACTGCCATTCGAGAACATCAACTACAAGCATGGCGTCTACTGCTCGGCGAGATGCCGTGGCAAGGTGATCGTGATCAAGCAGGACTACTGCGAATGCGGAGGGGTCATCCTAGCTGACTCAGAAGACTGGGATGATCCGAAGTGCCACAGTTGCCTTGAACGGATCGCTACGCAAGTTTGCAAGAAACTCAAGAGGGACCATGAAGGTGTGAAGTACAAGATGAAGGACTGCAAGTGCCGACCGTGCGAGAGCCGGATCATAGTCTGGGGTGAGAACATCAACGTGATCGAGCAGGAGAATCGGCGGGCCGCTGTTATACAAAGATAACAAGTTCGCCGTGTACTACACAGATAACAAGTTGGGAGTAAGTCACTGATGTATCACTTTTATCTGGCCTTTGGATGGGTCAATTTCTGGTTCGTATTTCTATTCTTGGCGCACGTGTTCACGAATTGCATTGAGTCGATGAAGTCGAAACCCCTGACAATAATCATAGTTGGAGCTGTGATGCTCGGTCTGACTTCAGCGATGGTCCACCTCTGCGTCGTCGGTCTTATGAGGTTGAATGGGTAGTCCTGCCAAAAACCTAGACCACACCGATGAACTCTGGCGACTGTTCCCGCACACTTACGCCGAGAAGATGATGTGTGTCCAGGGCAGTACTTCTGAGGACTGGGTTGCTTTCGATTACCTAAAGATGATCAGTCGGAAGATCGCTGCGATGGTCGCTAAGGGTGGGGGCAAGCTGATCGTGTCTCTTCCACCTCGGCATGGTAAGTCCACACTGATATCGTTCTGGACTCCAATCTGGTTCCTAGACCTCTTTCCAAACAAAAAAGTGATACTGGCTACCTATTCTGCTTCGTTCGCCGCTGGTTGGGGTCGCAAGGTTCGTAATGAGATCCAAGCCAATCCAGCGATCAACGTTGCGATCTCTCCCGACTCGAGTGCTGCCGATAGTTGGGCGACTACCAGCGGCGATGGCGGCATGAATACCGCGGGGATTGGTGGTCCATTGACTGGCAAGGGCGGTCACCTAATCATCATCGATGACCCAGTGAAGAACTGGCAGGAGGCTGAGTCAGAAACAATTCAAGGTCGCAACTATGACTGGATGCGAACCGTGACCAGGACCAGGGCAGAACCTGGCGCAGTCTTCGTTGTGTTGCAGACCAGATGGCATGAGTCTGATCTCTCGGGCAAGTTGATCGACGAGGGCACTTGGGACGTCATCAACATTCCAGCAACTTGCGATAACGAAGAAACTGACCCAATGGGTAGAAAGGACGGTGAAGCCCTTTGCCCAGCTCGATACGATGAGGAAGCACTCGCTGAAATCCGCATTGATATCGGCGAGAGATTCTACGCCGCACTATTCCAAGGCCAGCCTAGTCCTGCCGAGGGCGACATCTTCAAGCGTCAGTGGTGGAAGTACTACGATGAGCTCCCATCGGGCATTACAAAATGGTGTCAGTCGGTGGATCCGTCCTTCACCGACAAGAAGACCTCCGCATACTGCGTAATTCAAACGTGGGCAGCCAAACAAGCCGACTTCTACCTGGTGGATCAATTCAGAGAGAAAATGGGCTACATTGCCTCTGAGAAGGCTTTAATCGCCGCTGCTAGCAAGTGGCCGCAGTGCACCAAGCATTACATCGAGAAAACTGCCAATGGTTACGCGCTCATAGAAAATTTGAGAGCGCTTATTCCTGGGATCATCCCAATAACGCCAAAGGGATCGAAGACTGCTCGTGCTGAGGCTGTATCTGGATTCGTGCAGTCGGGTAACGTATGGCTACCAAGGCCCAAGGACCACAAGTGGGTTGAGGCTTTCATAGAAGAGCATGCGACTTTCCCAAATTCCAAGTACAAGGATCAGGTAGATACTGCTACTCAAGCACTATGGCAAATGAAGCCGAAGAAAGTTGATAAGATAGGTCCACAAGGTATGTTCAAGTCAAGCACCTGGAGGGTATGACGTTGCCGAAACTAGATACATCGATCATGGGCACCACCGGCCTTAGAGAAATTGGTGGTCGCATCGACGAAGAATTCCTCCGGGAGTTGGTCGGCGAGCGAGGCATTGCAGTTTACAAAGAGATGTCCGAGAACGATTCGATCATTGGCGCTGTGATATTTGCGATCGATATGTTGATCCGCAACGTCGATTGGGACGTCCAGAAGGTTAGCGATGATCCAGAGGATGTCGAAGCAGCCGACTTTGTGAAATCCAATATGGATGACATGTCGCATTCTTGGAAGGAGATGATCAGCGAGATCCTTTCGATGCTGGTCTATGGCTGGTCCTGGCACGAGATCGTCTACAAGATGCGAGTTGCGCCAGATCATGCTGACCCGACGAAGAGATCGAAGTTCACTGATGGGCGAATAGGTTGGCGGAAATTGCCAATACGTTCCCAGGAGACTTGGTTCCGTTGGTGGTTCGACGAGAAAGAAGTCGATAGTCTTGTTGCACTAGAGCAATGGGATATGGTCAAAGGTATCAAGGCGATCATTCCTATCGAGAAGAGTCTCCTATTCAGAACTCGACACCGCAAAAACAATCCCGAAGGTCGATCGATTCTTCGTACCGCATACCGCTCCTGGTACTTCAAAAAGCACATCGAGAATATCGAAGGCATCGGCATCGAGCGCGACCTCGCCGGACTGCCTGTCATGTGGGTTCCACCCGAACTATTATCCGCGAACGCTAGCTCGGATGATCGGGCACTTGCGACACAGCTTAGGCGGATCATTACTTCGATCAAGCGCGACGAGCAGGAAGGCATCCTGATGCCACAGTCGTTTGATGAAAATAGTAATCGCGTCTACGACCTCACACTTCTATCGACGGGCGGCACTCGACAATTCGACACCACCAAGATCGTTGACAGATATAACCAAGCTATTGCAATGTCAGTCCTGGCCGACTTCATCCTACTAGGTCACGAGAAGGTCGGATCGTTCGCATTAGCTAGCTCGAAGACTGAGATGTTTGCCTCTGCAATGGGCGCGTTCATGGATGGCATCGCTGACGTATTCAACCGATTCGCCATCCCACGGCTATTTGCACTCAACACTTTCAAGGTGAAGGACTTCCCGAAGATTACTCACGGTGATATCGAGACAGTAGATCTGGCTGAGCTTGGATCTTACGTCACTAGTCTTGCTGGTGCTGGCATGTCGTTGTTCCCAGATGAGGATCTTGAGAACCATCTTCGTAGTCAGGCGAATTTCCCAATGTCAAATACGGATAAGGCGTAAAAACTAACGGGTAGTATTGATGAGCAGTGAGAATGGGCAGTTACATTGGCGAACAACTATCAAAGGGCACAATGATAGTGTTTGCAATAGTGTGGATTTCTGGTTGGATGATCTGGAATCGGTTAACAAAGAGCCGAAGTTTCCCAAGGTCCCACGGACCAGGGGAAGACCAATCTCGCCGGAGTTCCAAGCCCTACACAACATTGCCCGTCGTATTAGACCACTCGTCCGAGGTTCGCTGGTTAGAGGTATACGCGATTTCCAGAAGAACATAGATCTGAATGACCTGGCCGATGCTATCTCCAGGAACAATGCCCAGGATGCATTCGACGTGGTGCCGTGGGAAGACTTCAGGGGTGCGATCAAGGGCGTCGATATGGCGATCCTCGAAGGTGTATCCGATTCCGCTGCTAAGTCGAAATTCCTCTTCCGTCAATCAATCAAAAAACTAATTCCAACTCTTCGGCCTGATGTAGTCTTCAACGCCGATAACCCTGCTATACGTTCTTGGATCGACTCCCACATTGGCGAGCTAGTTCAGAACGTGCAGTCCGATACGCAGAAGGGCATCCAGAGGATCATCGCCGATTCGATGAACGCAGGGCTCCCGCCCAGGACGACCGCGAAGTCGATCAAGGAAATCATTGGACTCAACGACCGCCAGGTGCAGGCTGTGATCAATCGTCGCGCTGCTCTTGTGGGTCAAGGTGTCAAAGGTGCACGACTCGAAGACATCATGAGTCAGTTCACGTTGAAGCAGTTGAAGTATCGGAGCGAGACAATCGCACGTACTGAGGCGATGACTGCTAACAACCGAGGGCTGCTCGAAGTCGCAAATCAGAATGCTGACAAAGGTTTGTACGATCGAAAACTAGCCCAGAAAGAATGGATCGTCACGCCATACGATCGAGTTTGCAGAATTTGCAGGCCGATGGCTGGCGCTAAGGTTGGCATCGACGAAGATTTCTATGTAGCTAAACTTGGGATCAACATTGCGCATCCACCCGCGCATCCAAATTGCAACTGTGGTTGGGCGGTAGTGTTATTGGAGGGAGCGGTATGACATTCGAGGCAACTTGGTCAGATCTATCGAGGCAGTACCGCCGCAAGGCTCGTGCATTGGAACCACTGGGACCGATCATGAAGGAAGCGATCGACGTTAAGAAGAAAGCCTACAAAGAGGGTGTCACCCTGGGGCGGAGTCTATTACTTAAAGCGATCGAAAACGTTGAGCGGTTCATCCCCGAAGCTGGCATCCACATTCACCGATTAGATCGAGACGGTAAGAAGTCTCTGTTCGATGGTCGGCACACTCACCTATTCATACTCCCCGATGGCACGACTGTCATAACTGAGGATGACGGCGGTCACGAGCACATGTTCGGCAGCGAGATTGTCGATATTGTTACCGAGAGCGGCGGTCACGTTCACAAAATCATTATGCCAGATGGGTCGGAGCTCACGACCAAGGATGATGGCACCGGCATCCACGATCACCAGTTGCTAGTGAGGACTTCTGCTTACGATGGGATTCATATACACACACTCGTTCTCGCTGATGGTACTGAGATCGAATCATTATGGCCGGGGGAATTTTGGGATGTTCTGTCCGAAACACCTGACGCAGTGTCTTCATTCGATTTATCGGACGACCTTGCAAAATCTCTTCCTCAGAAGATCCGTGATGGTGATCCTGGCAATCCTGTTTTGGACGACGCTCTCCAAGATAGCCTTATAAATAAAGCCGACGGGTACGAGCCGTTCCAACAGATCAGATTACAGAAGCCAGCGTTCGCCACACCTGTGATGAATGTGCCTTTGATCGATCTCGATGAACCCTGGGCATGGTCGCAAGTCAGGTTGCCGGTTGGGGTCCATCCTGTGATGGTCGGACGCCGCGGGATCATGGAGAAAAAAGGCAACCAGGCGCGCATCTGGTACGAGGACGAATTCGGGGTAGACAGGCTAGGCGATTACCTAGAGGAGAAGGCGGCAGTTCTTGCCGTTGAACACGATTTCTCGGCAGAGATCTACGCTGTACCTAACGGAGATTCCTTCAAAATTTTCCTTTTCGACCTTCTCTACTGGGGACAGGACTTAACACCTCTGGGGTTCGAAGATCGCCGCAAGCATCTAATCAACTTACATACCGACAACTTCACTGAAAATAGCAGGTTGGGACTTCTTGATGTACGATGGATCAATAGCATCTCGGAGTTGGATGGAGCGGTCAAGTGGGCGATAGCGCCTGGGTTTAGTAACGGCGCACTACTGAAATCAGCTGGTGGCCAATACGAACTCAACACAGCCCAGACCGGATGGTACGGATTGCCGGAAGAAATGGTAGTCGTCGAAAAGGAAGATGACACTCTAATCGCTGCGGCACTAGGGTTTAACGTAAAGGAATCACAACCCGAAATAGGTGAGCCTCTACGGATTTGCAAGGAGCAGGTCAAGCCCAAACCGGACACCTTCGAAAAAGAAGTTAAAGTCCAGATCCTGAAAGCCGACGAAGAACAACGGTTCGTGTTGGGCGTAGTCCTAGAACCACTTGAGGTTGATGCACAGACTGACATTATTATACCGCGTGAGATTGAGAAAACTGCGTGGGCATTTCTTGCAGATCATAGGGTAGTTGGTTTAAGACATAAGATCAGAGCCGACGCCAAAGTCGTAGAAAGTTATATCGCCCGAGTCGATTTCGAGTTAGATGGAGAAAAGGTCAAAAAAGGGAGTTGGTTGCTTGGAGTTATCATTGACGATCTCGAAATCTGGGAAGCAGTCAAGAATTTTGATATCAACGCCTTCTCTATTGGCGGTTTCGCCCGACGTACGGAGCTGAAATAAAATGCCACTCACTCTACTATCCGATTACACAGGTTATGAAGCTTCATTGGTGCCGAAAGGTGCCAATTTAAAAAAGAGGTTTTTGGTCGTCAAAGAAAATGGAGATACTTGCATGAAAAGTTTGTTGGAGAAGATCCTGAAAGCGGATCTCAAGGACGAGGACAAGGTCGACGAAGTCGCCAAAAACCTCGATCTTGGAGAAGAGGAGGTCAAAGTTCTAAAGGCCGTAATGAGAATGGTGGGCAGCGATGATTCGCCGCTCAATAAAGCCAATCTCATGAAAGCACTTGAGAGCCTTGGCGGAAAAGAAGTGAAGAAGGAGGGCGATGAGAAAACGCCCGAAGAGATCAAAAAGGCAGAAGAGGATGAGGCTGCGGCGGCTGCTGCAAAGAAAAAAGCCGAAACTGAAGCTGTCGACAAAGAGGGCAAAGGAGGTGGAGATATGCCCAAGATTCCAGTTATGAAGGAAGATGGATCATTCGATCTATCAGGCGTAGACGAAGCCTTGCGACCATCGCTCGAAGTCGTTTGCAAACAAGTTCAAGCTTCTAATACCGCATTGGCGGCACAGACAGCGAAGAACATCACCCTAGCCGATGAGCTGAAAGCCGAAAGGGACGCTCGCGTGTTGAAAGAGTACGAGGCGAAAGCAAATGCCTTGGGACACGAAGGCGAAGAGGGCAAGAAAATTGCCCGCGTTCTCAAGTCAGCGTATGAAGTCAGCAAGGAGAACGGCGAAACTACTGAAGCTGTCCTCAAGTCCGCTCACGAAAAAGTCGAGAAGGCTTCTGTCTTCGAAGAACTTGGAACTGGCGGAAGCAACCAGACCCGCCACGGTCAAGGTGCTTGGGAGAAAATCGAGAAGGCCGCTGACGACATCATCAAGGACAGCGACAAATCAATCACCAAGACTGCCGCGATCGACCTAGTGTTGAAGCAGCACCCTGAACTGTACAAAGAGTACGAAGCTGAGAAGCGGAAAGGGGTTGCATAATGGCTACTCAACAACCAGGTTTTAGAATTGGTCACGAAGACGCTGCGGCGGATTTGAGCGCGAAGCAGTTCTTCTGCGTCAAGTTCACATCCACCGGAGTCAATCTTGCGGGAACGGGAGAGGCCATTGATGGCATTCTTCAGGACAAGCCCGTATCTGGCCAACCTGCTGATGTCATGGTTACTGGTGTCTCGAAGATCGTAGCATCTGCCGCACTTGCTAAAGGTGCGTTGGTATCTTGCGATGCAGCTGGCAAGGCGAAAGCCGCAGCGACTACCGAGTACATCATTGGCCGTTTGTTGGAAGCATCTGGAGCCGATGGCGACGTTGTTTCTGTATCGATAACTCGTCCAGGCCGATTGGCTTAAGCGGCATTAGAATAGGAGTATTAAATGCCACAACCTACGCTAAGTGACGTTCATGTCAATCGACCCCTGACGAATATCTCGATCGCCTTTATCCAGGCGGCAGAGGACTTCATCGCGGATCGAGTTTTCCCGAACGTCCCAGTTACCAAGAAGTCGGATCGGTACTTTGTTTATGACAAAGATTTCTGGTTCAAAGATGAAGCCGAGAAGCGCGCCCCAGGCACAGAGTCTGCCGGTACTGGTTTCGAGGTTGACAACACTCCAAACTACAACGCTGACATTTGGGCGTTGCACAAGGACGTGGATGATCAAACTCGTGCCAACACCGATCAGCCTTTGGATGCGGACCGTGATGCTACCATGTACGTCACGCAGAAGCTTTTACTTCGCAAGGAGAAGATCTTCACCGCAGCGTATTTCACAACCAGCATTTGGACTGGATCAACTACTGGTGGTGACATCACCCCAGGAACGAAGTGGGACGTTGCATCTTCAACTCCGATCGAGGACGTTGATGCGCAGCAGGACGCCGTCAAGGAAAAGACTGGCTTCCGTCCAAACGTTCTAGTAGTTGGCCCAGGCACTCACCGTGCCCTCAAGAATCACCCGGACATCCGCGATCGGATCAAGTATGTGCAGAAGGCGATCCTAACGGTCGACCTGCTCGCAAGCTTGTTCGGCGTGGACAAGTATCTCGTTGCAAATGCAACCGAGAACACCGCGACGGAAGGAGCCACTGGTTCTTTCTCATTCCTTTATGGCAACAATGCCCTATTGGTCTACGCGGCTCCAAATCCTGGCATCATGATTCCTTCAGCCGGATACACCTTCTCTTGGACTGGATACTTGGGCGCGACCCAGGCCGGTACTCGAATGAAGAAGTTCCGAATGAATCACCTGGAGTCAGATCGTGTCGAGGGTGACATGGCGATCGACATGAAACAGATCGCTGCTGAGTTGGGCGTGTTCTTCTTGAACACATTGACGTAATAACTTCTGGAAGGAGAACCGAGATTTGAGTGCAGCAGAAGATTATTATTGTTTGCGGAATTTCAGAGGTCCCGATGGGGATGGGGGAGTCGTTGATTATGTCTACGGCGATCTCGTCCCCAAAGTTACTACCTGGCCAACATTCAAATCACTCAAGAACATCGATTGGATTTCTGCAACGAAGCCAGTCGATCTTCCGGGTGACAAGAAGGCAAAGGTTTTGACTCTTCCGAAAGGTGTGACCGTCGATCCAAAGAAGGTCGCCAAGAAGAAATCGCCGGCCAAAAAGAAAGCCGCAAAACGCAAAAAGTCCAAGACCGTAAAAGCTAAGGGTGGATCTGTAAGCTGCCCGCAATGCGATCGGACGTTCGCGTCTAGTCGTTCAATGAAAGTCCATGAGAGGTACCACGCATCGGATGGCTGAGGATAAGAAAAAAACTGGTTGGTCGTACAGCGGTGATCCATCCCAGAATGATAAGGACTTTGTCCGGTTCACTATTGGGGACACTGATGTCGATCGGCCGTTGTTGCTCGATAAAGAAATCCAGCATCTTGTCACGGTCCACGGTAGCGCCTCTCAAGCATCTATCGCAGGTGCTAGGGCTCTCGCAGCAAAATTTTCCAGGCAGTCCGACGAAACCGTCGGTTCTGTCTCGAAAAGTTTCTCTCAGCGAGCGAAGGCTTTCCTCGACTTGGCAAAGAGTCTACGATCGGCCTCTAACAGAAACGGAGTTCCTTATGCAGGTGGGATTTCCGTAGGCGACAAGCTCTCCAACATCCAAGACGATGACAGAGTCAAGCCAGTCTTTACCAAGCACATGCAAGACAATCCACGCAGGACTGAAATCACCGACGAAGATATCGACGATCGCTCTTCAAACAACTAAGGGGGATCGGTGCCAAAGGTAAATAAAACGACTGACAAAGACTTGGGGGCCATTCGGATCATCCAAGAGGCGAAAACCGCCAACACTTCCTTTGTAGAAATCGGAGTTTTTGAGGAGGCTGGTGAGCACACATCGTCGGACGGTCTATTGACGGTCGCCGAGGTTGCGTTCTTCAATGAGTTCGGAACACTCAACGCACCGGAGAGATCCTTCATCCGATCTACCATCGATGACAACCGTCGTGAGTTGGAACAGCTTACTGCGAAGCTATTTCGACAGATCGTGGAAGGTAAGACCGACACCAAGAAGGCCCTGGATAAATTGGGCTTTAAAATCCAGACCTTGATTCAACAGCGAATATTAAAGCTAAACGATCCTGCCAATGCACCGAGTACAATCGAAGCGAAAGGGTTCAATAACCCTCTAGTGGACAGCCGTGAGCTGCACAGGTCGATAGCTTTCGAGACTGTGATTAAGAAGGGCGTAGGATGACCGAACGAAACTCAGCATCAGGATTACTGATCGATCTCGAAGACGATTGTCAATTGATCGAGGATGGTGAGCGTGTTCTATTCAAAAGAAAAGCACTCGGCGTGTATCGTCGTGGAAAATATGTTGAGTCAAAAAGCTTCGTCGAATTCGACTGCGAGAAGGCCAGCGTCCAACCATTGACTGGCAAGGAGCAGTTGCAGTTACCAGAGGGTGATCGCAATCGGCAGCACCTTTGGATCTATACACCATTCGCCGTTAAGGAAAACGATGTGATGGTGCGAATGGGAACCGAGTACGAAGTCCAGGTCGTTGAAGACTGGGGATCATACCGCAAGGCAAGGGGGGTCAAGATAGATGTCGACCGCAATTGATCTTACGGGATTTCTGGGCACGATCTTCGATTGGATTGCAAGCCAGAACCTTGTCGATAAAAATCGGATCATCGAGGACCGTCCAAACATTGACCGTCCGAAGCCACCGTACATCAGTTACAGCATCTTAACGGGTCCGGGAAAGGTCGGGAGTCGAGATAATATTACGCATGAGACGAATGCGACATTTCGAATCAGTGGACCCAGGACCATCACTGTAAGCATCAAGTCGTATGGTGAAGGGTCGAAACAGATCATGGCCGACCTCTGCGACTCAACTGAACTTCAGGCTGTGCAGCAGTTATTCCAGCTTGGAAACATTGCTGTGTGGGGCATACCGTTGGTTGCTGATATATCCGCCCAGCTCGAAACAGGTTGGGAAGAGCGTTCACAGCTCGACATGCTCATGGGAGCAACTGCAATTCAAGATGAAGATCAAGGCAAGATTGAGACAGTCGAATATACGGGAGATGTGAAGGACCAGGAGGGCAATACACAAGTTTCCGTTGATGATACAGTAACAATCCCATAACCGAAGTTATGATTGGAAGGAGTGTTCTAAAATGTCAGCTATCAATTCAATTGTTAACGTGCAGATCAGTCGACAGACTACTGCCGTTACTCAGGTGGGCTTCGGTGCGGGGAACTTTCTCTCGAACCAGGCCGTTTTCTCGGAGCGAATCAAGAGCTATTCCTCTGCTACTGAAGTTACTCAAGACACACTGTCGGGCGCCGATAGCCAACTGTTTGCGTCTAAGTATTTCGGGCAGGAGATTAGGCCGACGATCCTCTACGTTACAAAGAAGGGCCGCGATCTTCCCAGTATCAAAGTATTGACTCTGGACGCTGATCTGATCGCATCAAACACCTACAACACAACCGTCGATGGTGGCACACCGATCGCAACAGTATTTGCGTCGGATCATGCGACAACTCTAGCGGCCCATGCTACTGCAATTCAAGGCGAAGGCACGGTCGTTACTGCGGTTTCAGATCCGATCGCTAGGACGATCACTATCACGCACACGACACCGGGAGGCACAAACGTCTTCACAGCGGTCAGTGTTACGGGTGGTGCATCCCAAGCGAATGTCGCAGAAACTCAAACTCAGTTTGCTGACACTGTCTTGACTGATGTAGCGTCGATCCAAGCGGCACAATTGATCAATGATGATTGGTATGCTCTCGCAGTCTATACCAGAGTGAAAGCTGACATCGAATTGTTAGCTGCCTTCATCCAACCGTTGCTCAAGATCTATATCGCTATTACTGCCGACTCGGATGTGATCACGAGCGCAGGTACAGACGTTGCTACCGCGCTCAAGGCCGCTGCTTTCGATCGAACAGCGATCATGTTTAGCAACGACGAAGCTAACTTCCCCGAAGCTGCTTGGATGGGCGGTCGTCTTCCGTTGCTACCTGGTTCGACCACTTGGAAGTTCAAGACCCTTTCTGGCATCACCAGAGATCTTCTCAATACTACTGAGCGCAACAACGCTCTTGGTAAAAACTCGAACATCTATACCACAGTCGGCGGCGTCAACATGACTTGCGACGGCAAGATGGCGAGTGGCGAGTTCATCGATGTGATCAGGGGAGTGGATTGGATACAAGCTCGGATGACCGAAAACATCTTCAGTGCTCTGGTCAATTCAGAGAAGATCCCATTCACCGATGACGGAGTTTCGATCATCGTCAACCAGATGCAACAGATCTTGGATCAGGCAGTAGCGAATACAATCTTGACAAATGATCCTGCTCCCAGCATCACCGCACCTCTTGTTGCAAACGTGTCGGCGAATGATAAAGCGAATCGGACACTTCCGAATGTCACCTTCCAAGGGACACTCGCAGGTGCTATCCATTTGGTAACAGTTCTAGGCGTAGTGACCGTCTAAAAGGAGGAATATCGTGGCCCAGAAGACTTATGATTCAAAACAGATCTCACTGATCGTTGGTACGAAACCATTGACTGGCCTTGCTGATGGTTCCTTCGTGACCGTCCGCAGGAACTCAGATGCATTCACCACACAGGTTGGTGCCGATGGTGAGCCTGTGAGATCGAAAACAAATGACAGAAGTGGCGAGTATGAATTCGTGTTGATGCAAGGCTCAGACGAGAACGATTTCATGTCAGAGCTAGCGCTTGCCGATGAGCTATCGAATGGCGGAGTCATCCCAGTCTTGGTCAAGGACAACCTTGGCAATTCGCTTTACGTTTCCGAGAGTGCATGGATCAAGAAGGTTCCCGACTCAGAGTTTGCTAAAGAAAACGGTCAACGTACCTGGATCATGTCAAGCGGAAATGTGAACATCTTCGTTGGTAAATCCAACGCGGCTTAATATTTTGAAAAGGAGTGTCTGAATTGAAGGAGCCAGAGAACCGAGAAATCGATGGCATTAAATACACCATCTACTTTATGTCTCCCAAGAAGCAGATCAAGATGGCGGCATTCATCCTTAAGACTATTGGAGCACCAGCAGGTACGCTTGCTGGTTCCGCTGGATTGATGGATACCAAGATGGACGACCCAGTTATTGGCCAGTTCATCGAGAAGTTGATTGATCGCATTGATGAGGATGAAGTTTGCGCCAAGATCGATATCCTGTTGGGTAGTGTCGAGCTGCCAGGAAAATTCGCAGTTGGAAAATGCACGATGGAGAATGCCGAGTGGCACGGCGAGTTGATGTCTATGTTGAAAGTCGTCGCGGCCGTCATGGAGGTTAACTTCAAAGATTTTTTGGGCGGAAGTACCGGGATCCTAGAATCAATAAAGGGACAGGTACTAAATCGCCTTACAAAATCGGATTCACCAATTGCGACTGGTTGATATGGCGTCCGATACTTCGCCAGGTAGCGACGTTGGAAGAGATCGAGACTCATTACACCCTCGCGGACTTGCTTGATGTTAATGAAGCGTTGGACATACAGGATGAGATCGACGACTACAATCGACCAAAGGAGTAAGCCGAGCGATGGCTGCAATTACTGTCAGAGAACTACTTACCAAATGGGGCTTCGAGGCTGACACTAAGCCGATCGACCGCCTCAATAAATCTCTGTCAGATATGAAATCCTCGGTGAAGATAATTGGTGCCGTTGCAGTATCCACTGTCGGCACTATTTTTGGTCTTGCCGCTTCAGTTGCTACCGCTGGTGATGAGGCGGCGAAGACCGCCAAGCGAATCGGCGTCGGTGTCGAAGCCCTCCAGGAGTATCAGTTCGTTGCGCAGTTGGCTGGTTCCAGCACCAATGAAATGACATCAGCACTTGAGGGTCTAACATTTGGAATCGCCGAAGCTCGCAAGGGCGGCGGTAAACTCATCGAGCCACTAATCAGGCTCAACCAACTCACAGGAAAAGATCTCCTCACTAACCTTGGCAGCGCCGAGGACACCATGCTTGGGCTAGCGGATACGTTCGCACTGATAACCGACGATGCCGAGAAAGCGTCATTGGCCCAGAAGATCTTCGGCGGCAGCGGCCTTGCAATGGTCAACGTGCTCAACCAGGGTAGCGATGCCATTAGAAGGCAGAGGCGCGAGGCGCGAGAACTTGGTGTCGTCCTTAGTGAGAAGGCGACAAAGAATTCCGAACTGTTTATCGATGCCATGCTCCGAGTCAAGTCTGTGCTCATCAGAGTCCGTAATGCAGTTGGTGCCGAGCTACTTCCTTTCATCACTGAGTTGATGGATCAGTTCAGGATATGGGTACTGCTCAACAAAGAATTGATACGCCAGAAACTCTCATCGTTCATCAAGGTCATGATCGGGGCAACGCGAATCCTGGTGGAGTTCTTCAAAAAACTATTCCGCGCGATTGAAGGATTGATATTCGTCATGGGAGGTTTGGAGAATGCCGTCCGCATTGTCCTTGGCCTACTGATCCTAATCGGTGGCGCTAAACTTCTCTCAGGCATCGGCAACTTGACGGTTGCTATCGGTGTTGGATTAGCCCAAGCGTTCACCGTCGCAGGACGAGCGGCAATATTAGCCCAAGCTCAAATGCTATTGATCCCGATCGCAATTGGCCTAGCGGTCGCTGCATTGTTCCTAGTGATCGAAGATATCGTCGGGTTCTTCCAGGGCAAGAAATCCGTATTCGGTTTGCTGGTCGATAACTTCGACATGCTCAGTGACAAACTCACGGGCTTCGTCGCAGGCATTACCGAGAAGGTCAAGGCGGTCGTAAAAACTGGGCTCACGGCTGCGATCGAATTCCTTAGCAATTTGAGTGCAGAGGATTTTGCGGGCATCGGCGACGTGATCCTGAAGGCGTTAGAGTTGGCATTCCTAGTCAGCACTCTTCCGCTTCGCATTGGTATTGCTATTGGCGAGGGGATCATCGAGGGGATCATCGAAGTGATCAGGGAGAAGTTCCCTAGGATCGCTAGCTTCCTCGGCATCGACTTAGAATCGATCGCTGAAAACGAGAAGTCGGGAGAGAGCGCAGCTACTAAACTACTCAGGTCCAGTAAACAGCAAACGGCCGAAGGCGGTTTCGGTGGCGGGTTCTTAGGAGCGCGGTTCAGGACAAATGCACAGGGTGCTGGTATCGGCGCTCAAGCATTCCCCGGTCGTCCTGGTGGTGCGGTCACTCAAATTATTACTCAAACCAATACTATCAGTGTGCCGATAAGTATCCCTGAAGGTGTCAGCAGGGCAGAAGCTCAAGGTCTGGTTCGAGATGGAGTGAAGGATGCTCTAAACCAAACCATCCGCGAAACACAAGTCGCAACAGCGACGCCAGTGGAGAGTTGAAATGGGATTAGCTTCACTACTATTTGGAACCAACAACAGAACAGAGTTCAAGGCTGCGTTGAACATCTCTGGCATTTCGCTCAGTGGATTGATTGGACACATACCAGGCAAAGGCATCCTAACCGTCGATGCAACGATCAGATCGTCGCACACATCAAATGCAACACTCACTGTCCGAGAACTGGAGAGCGGCGCGACCATCAACGATCATCTCTTGACGAAGCCGGAACAATTGACGATCGAAGGGGTCATTTCTGAGACCCCCTTAGACTTGCTCTCATCGCTCATAGGATCGGGTGTAGGTCTTTTGGCTAGCGAGGCATCAAAAAAGGCAGCCGGTACAGGAGCAGCTACAGCAGTAGGTGTCATAGGGGGTCTAGTTCTCTCTCAGATCAATGGCAATCGAGCGAGTGATGGATTCAAGATCATGCAAGACCTCCAGCTCAATCGGACCAAGTTCGATATTGTGACTGGACTCAAAAATTACCGCGACATGGTCATGGTCTCGATCACGGCGAATCGTTCTGCCCAGATTGGCAAGGCGATCCAATTCACCGCTGTGATGGAGAAGGTCACCTTCGTTACTTCTAGTCTCATTGAAGCAGCCGCTAATGCTGCCGCCGATGCCGTAGCCGATGCCGCAACCGATGTTGGCAAGCAAGCTGCAACGACAGCAAGTGATTCGACGAGTGAAAATTCTACAATTCTATACTCCGCACTTGATGCGGCTGGTGGTGTGTAATGGCAGATCAAGTCATTCCAGTGAGATCAGATCTTGGTAAGTATACTTTCCAGATCGCATTGGAGGGCTCCACCTTTAATATGTCATTCCGATTCAACACAAGACAGGATCGTTGGATCATGGATATCGCTGACATCAACAAAGATGAAATCGTCAGTGGTGTGCCGATGTTGTTCGGTCTGATTCTATTCGATCGATTCAAGGACATACGAATGCCCCCTGGTCGCTTCCTAATTATCGATGAGACCGGCGAGGGTCGTAGTCCTGGTCGGATCGGTTTCGGTGACGACTTTAAGTTGATTTATCGGGAGGCTGTGTGAGCACTCTCTTCGGTAGAATTGGGAGCGTAACCGTCAAGGCGAAGACTGCAATTTTTGCACGTGAGCTTAAAGGCGTTCGGTTCAATTTCAATATCACCAAGACTAGTGAAGCAAACCCAAATACCAGCACGATCACTTTATGGAATATCAGCCCTGACAGTCGAGCGGCACTCGAAGAACCACTCGCCCAGGTGACAGTCAAGGCCGGTTACTCCGGCTTCGGTGTCAATCCTATATCGCCTTCCGCGATCTTCGGCCCAGATCAGTCGGAAATTATCTACGTTGGCAACGTCCGATTGAATGGCATCAAGCAAGAACGTCGAGGACCAGACATTGCGACGATACTTGAGTGCTCGACTGCTATCGAAGCGATGACCAACTCGTTTGTTAATCGAAGCTATGCACCTGGAACAACTGCCATCCAAGTTATTACGGATCTAGCAGCTTCGATGGGATTTAGTATCGCGCAACTTCAAACTGCTGGCGCTGATGTCTCTCTCGGTGGAATGTCGATTAGCGGTTCAGCCAAGAATGCACTCACAGCGATAGTGCAAAAATTAGGTGTCGAGTGGTCGATCCAAGACGATGAGTTGCATATCGTCGATAAGTCTCTTCCAACTCTGGAGCCGCCCGTACTTCTCACCGAGCTGACAGGGTTGCTTGGCGTACCGACGAAGAGATCTGATGGCGGTTACATATTTAAAAGTCTTCTCAATCCTAAGATCAGGCCAGGGCGCACCATTGTGATTGCTAGCCTAGCTGTCTCTGGCGCATTTCGTCCACGTAAGGTAGATCACATTGGTGATCTTGATGGTGGTCCTTGGGACACAGTAGTGGAGGCAATCGAAGTTGGCGGGTAGCAAAACAGAAACAAATACTGTCGAGACGCCGACCCTGGGGCAAGTCCTTCAGGATGCTATCGAGAATCGTCTGTGTGATGTGCATACCGCGATGCCTGGCACAGTCGTGACCTATGATCCGCTTACCGGAACTGCCAACATTCAACCTCTGTTGCTTCGGACTTTTAAACAGGGCGAACTTCCATTTCCTTTGCCGCCTATACCTCTCCCGCTCCTGAATAAAGTGCCGGTGTTGTTCCCAAGAACGACTCTCGCCTTCGTCGCCTTCCCATTAGTTCCTGGCGATGTCGGATTGGTTATTTTCTCTGAGAGATCCATTGATCGATATAAAACATTCGGTGGGCCGCAAGATCCTCAAGATGTTCGAAAGCATGATCTATCGGATGGGTTTTTCTTCCCCGGTGGATACCCTCTTACTACGCCGCCGATTGCAGTCGTGCCTAATGCGTTGCACATGAAATACGTTGCATCGGATATCGTGATGAAAGCCACAGGAGAAATTGAGATCAAAAATCCGATCGGCGAATTCTCGATGAACGCAGCAGGTCAATCCAACATCAAAGGACCGACGGGTGAGATGTGGGATCTCAACTCTCAACACTTGGATGCAGATGCGACACACACTCACGGTACTGCTGTTGGGCCTACTAGTGTTCCTGTTAATTCTGCGACATATTTGGCGCTGAAAGTCTTAAACGATGGGAATAAGAAAGTATGATTGATCCACTCGCAACTTGGAGATCCACATTCAAGCTACTACCTCTGGTGGTGACTGATGTATGGGCGACCAACTTTGCAAATTGGGTGAGCGATCGAGTCACAAGCAAGATGTCATTGCCTGGACTTCAAGGTCCAGGACTAACATTCACATTCGATAAGGCCACATTCATTACAGAGCTTGAAGCACTAGAAGATACGACCGACGAGGAGGAAGGTGCTATCAACTTCGCCGAAGCTTGGGAGACTGCGATGCTTTCATCTATTGCCGCTGTCGCTGTCGGAACATCGATCGGAGCACCTACTACATTCACGACATGGTCGGCAATATCTTCGACGGTAATCGATGCCCCTTCACTAGCTGCTGGCAAGGCGAAGATCATCGAGTTAAAGGACGCGCCGAAGGTTGGCGATGCCGATCTATCAGACTTCCCGCCGTTCTTCAGAGATGCATTTCTGTTGCTTACGATAACCACTACTGGAGTCGATAGTGATGGACCACCCAATCCTTTAGTAGATCCAGCGAGGCCAGTTGCATGACAGACATCAAACAAACCGAAGCTGGTGACATCGATATCACTAACAACGAAGCGACGTTCATCGAAAGCACTGATGAAGTCGTCCAACTTCTTCGACAGCGTCTACGAACGTTTTTCGGTGAGTGGTTTCTGGATACTGAAATAGGCGTCCCGTACCATCAGGAAATTCTAAAGAAGAATCCAAATCCCACGGCGATGGATGCGGCATTCAAGAATGAAATACTGAACACGCCAGGAGTTATCGAGCTAACCCAATTTGAAATGGATATCGATCCTGCTACTAGGAATCTGACATTAACATTCCAGTGCATTGCGACCGATGGAATCATTGACTTCAGCGAGATTTTAGGAGTATCGATATGACCTTTGGACTTGACGAGTTTGGTCTTGAGATAAAGACCATCGACACAATCAAGACGGAGATGCGGGACAAGTTCCGATCCGTCATGGGTCAAGGAATCAACGTTGATGAGAGAGCATTGCTTGGCCAGATCATCGGGGTGACTTCCGAGCGCGAAGCATTGGTGTGGGAAGTTCTCGAACAGATCTACAATAGTCAATACCCCGACACTGCCGAAGGTGTCCCGCTCGATAACGTAGCTTCGATCACTGGCACCATCCGAAAAGACCCTACGAAGTCGATCGGCATCGCCACTCTAATTGGAACTGCAGGTATAAATGTGCCCGCCTTGTCTGTTGTGTCAGTTCTTGGGAACTCTAGTTCCAGGTTTTTAACCGATACTGCTGCACTGATCTTGCCAGGAACCGATGAGATTCAAACCGTCGCGTTCCTTCAAGTGCCAGATGGGGGAACCTTTCAGTTAGGGTTCGGAGCGGAGACTACTGCATCCCTGGATGAGACTGCGGTCGCTGGTGACGTCGAAGCCGCGCTCGAGGCGCTGGACGGGATCGATGATGTCACGGTTACCGGATCGTTCGCTGCTGGTTTCGTGATCACCTTCCTTGGATCTAACGGTCTAAGTCCACAACCTCTGATTACTATAGTGGTCAATACGCTTACCGACACAGAAGAAGGAACAGTCACCACCGATGGAACTGATGTCGATGGCGAGTACTTCCTCATGCAAGAGGCCGGTGGGTCGGTCGCTTTCTGGATCGACGAAGATGACTCGGGAACCACAATCCCAGCTGGCGCAGCGGCCGCAGACCGAGCGGTAGAAATCACTACTATTGCCGCAGCTGATTCTGCTAGCGTTAGAGCTACCAAGGTCGCAGCCGTTATGCTTGCGGATGCGGCATTCTCTTCCGCGTCAGCCATTGGCGCGATCATCTCGTATGTTGTGTCAGCGGCTGGCGCTTTAGTCGATGGAGCAGATGGCGACACAGGTTGGGCATTTGCCACAACTACGCAGGGCCGATCTGCTGGCGACTTAACAATTACCCCAACTGAAACTACTCCAGGTGTATTCCCCCAGGTCGACGTCGGCGTGACTGCTGAGACAGCTGGCGAAGTCGCAGCTCCTGCGGGATCACTGACTGTTATTGAGACACCAATCACCGGTTGGTCATCGGTCACGAATGCTCTCGATATCGACGTTGGAACCGATGTTGAAGTGGATCAACCCTTTAAACTCAGGCGCTTGGCCGAAATTGCTATCGCTGGGAAGGCGACGTTAGAAGCGATCCGATCGGCGATGCTGGCAATATCCGATGTGACCGAAGCGGTAGTGTTCCAAAATAAGACATCTATTATCGACTCAGAGGGTCGCCCACCGAAGTCAGTTGATATCGTTGTTGAAAATGGAGATGACGCGGTAATAGCTGCTGAGATCTTCGACGTAGTCGCTGCTGGCATCGAGACGATCGGAACTGAGACAGAGATCCTATTCGATTCACAGGGCTTCTCGCAGACAATAAAATTCTCCAGGCCAACCGACGTACCGATGTCCCTCGAAGTAGCTTTAGCAGTAAATCCAGCCTTGTACCCTGCCGATGGTGATCTCCAAGTGGAGAATGCGATTCTGGCCTACGGTGCCGCTCTTGGAATTGGCGACGACGTGATCGTGGTCCCGCAACTGATCTGCTCCTTCGCCAACATACCGGGCATCCTAGACGCCGCAATCAAATTGGGGGCCGCTGCTATTCCCGCGGACGGAACGGACACTGTGGTGGCAACTGACGATACTGGCGATCTATTGCTGACCACAGGATCTCCACACGGCCTCTTGGTAGCCAATCGAGTCAAGTTCACAACAACTGGCACCTTGCCTCCTGGCCTCTCGCCTGGTGTGGTGTACTTTATTGTTGCAGTCCCAGGTGCCTCGACTTTGAAGGTGTCGTTGCTAAGGGGTGGCGATCCAATCGGTTTCTCTGGATCTGGATCGGGCGTCCACACGGTGAGTTTCGGAGGGCTGGACAACAACATGCTTATATTTGCCCGAGAGTTGGCGAAGTTTGATAGTTCAAGAATAACGGTTACGTCGTAGGGAAACGTTATGGCAGACATCATCCAAATCACCACCCATGAGACTGATGCCAAAAATCGGTTGCTGGAGCAGTACAAGGAACTGCCGAATATCGAGGGCGTCGTCGAGGCGATGGCCGAACAGATCCAGGACCTTGAAGACACAGCTATCCAATTGATTGCAGGTCGCGCACTTGACTCTGCTGTTGGTGTTCAACTCGATCGGTTCGGAACTATCGTCGTCCTTGCGAGAGTCCCAGGTCAAACCGATGCCGAGTATCGAAACTTACTGAAGATCAAGATCGGCCAGAACACCTCGCAGGGCACACCTCCGAAGCTGATCGATATCATGATCCTGCTCACTAGCGCGACTCGTGTCTTCTATCAGAACCTTACGAGTGCGTCGGTGCTACTTGCGATCGATGTCGATTTCAATCCAACTGACGATGACGACGTCGCCAACTTCATCTACACAAACATGCAGAAGGTAGCCGCAGGCGGTGTCCGCATCGACTACATCATTTGCTACAGCAGCAGCAACGACGCATTCTCGTTCGCTGGCATGAATGTTAATGCTCCGGGCCTCGGGTTCGGCAACACGCTTGATTCAAACGCTGGTGGGAAGCTAGCTAAAGTTCATAGGCTCAAGATCCCATTTGCGTTTGATGGTTTATCAGTAACGAACAGAGGATTCAGTACAGTCCGCGATCCGCTCGTAGGCGGCGTACTCGCTACAACTTAGAGGAGTTAGCAAATGGCAAAACCATCTTCGCACCTAGATTGGGCGGTTGGTAATCCGGACCCAGCGACAAACGTCATCGAGCCTTCACCGGCAAAGAAGATTTCAGCTTGGGCGGCGGACGAACGACCACCGTATGAATTTTTCAACTGGCTATTTTTCCGCCAGGATGAATGGAACAAATACTTCGAGACAGTAACCGATATCGGCTTCCTGCTTTTCGATGCCATTGTTGGTTCCGAGACTGGATCGACTCACGCGACTCTGCAAGATGCAAACGACGATGCCGGTGTAGCGATCAACTCTCGTATCCTTGTCCGAGCTTCTGGAAGTCAAGCGCTCACTACAGCGATCAACCTAACGAAAACTGGTTGGGACGTCTTGCTGGAACCTGGAGTCGAATACTCCAAGGACAGCGCGACTGAGGCGATCATCTTAACCGCAGCTCGCCAGGTCATAAGGGGCGGAAGATTCACCGGATTCACAGGCGGCGGCGATAACGCTATAGAATTAACGGCACCTGCCGAATACTGTAAGGTGCTGGAGTCCTGGTTCGGAGTTGGCACGAACAACGAAGTCGATGACGCAGCAGTTCCAGCTGGTAAGAAGCCTGTTATTTCACTGACTCATACGGAGGTCTAAATTGAATTGGATAAACAGAAACCGGGTTTTTGCCCTGGCAGTATTGATGATCTCAACCTTGGCGCTCGGCGCTAGTAAAGAGCGTCATCCGAAACAGATAGTCATTATCGGATCAGGTGATGCATCGGACAAAGAACTCCAGTTCGATAGCGGTCAAACGGATCCACCGAGATTCAGGTGGAACAACTCTACTGGACTTATAGAATTTTCGAACGACGGAACCAACTTCAGTGATGTTGGATCAGGTGCAGGCGGAGGTGGTGGACTCAATGATCTATCAGATTCCAATCCTGCTTGCGAAGCCGCGACAGCTGGTGTTCCTAATGATTGGGTCATTTCAGGTGGAACGCTTGCCGATACAAACGTAGGTGGTGAGCTGATCAATGGCTTGCAGTCGTGTACCTGGGACTCGAACGGAACCTCCCAGACTCTCGACTCCGCGACTGTGAATGTCAGCCCTAGGAATCTTGGAAAGAATTGCCTCGAACGAGTTTATTACAGGTACGAAGCGGGCGCAGCGGCCAATGGCGATCTGACAGTCACAGTGTTCGATGGAACCAATCCCATCTTCACGGCTGTTCCAGTTCTTACAACTACTGATCTTGCTCCGGAGACAGGGCTAATACAGCTTGCGTTCACTTGCCCTCAATCTGGAAACTACAGAATCAGATTCACCTCGACTGTAGCCGATCCAGAGCTATTCATCTGGGATGACACGCATCTTGGTGAGCACGACAAGGTTGGTGAAACAACTTCTGTAACCGAGACGCCTTGGACTGCATACACCAGGGGAGCAGCGTGGACATCAATTGCTAGCACCGAAACTTACAGTAGGTATATCCATAGGGGGAAAACTTTAAGAATTGAAACCGCTGTGGAAATGACTGGCGCGGCATCTGGACAAATTTCTATTCCTTTAGCAAGTTGGATACCCTCTGGGTTTACTTACGACTCGACGATCTTTCCTGCTGGCGGGATGATAAACTGCGGTACTGCTCAAGGTATCGACTCTGTTTCGGCGGCCGCCTCCGATCAACACTCTTCATCCGTATTTTTTGACCCGGCCACTGGCGATCTTTTTATGTTAGACGGATCGGGGGGAGGGAATGGGACAGGAGACGAATGGGACGCATCAAGTCCTTTCAGTTGGCAGTCAGGTGATACAGCGTTTATCAAGTGCCATGACATCCCAGTGATTGAAGGCAATACCTCAGACCAGACCGTCACGCTTGAAACTCAGGGCTGGCTGATCGATGCAAACATTGGCGGTGCCTTGATCGCACTAGGTGTCGCTTCTGTCGCAACATACACAGCACCGAATGATGCCGGATTAGATTTGGTCATCAACACCGACAAAAGAAGCGTTAATGTTGGCATTGCTTGTAGCGGAACAAACGCAAGTGACCCTGGCGACCTGGTTTGTGGAGCTGGCAACGAAGAACCTGGAATAGTTTTCAACGCCCCATACTCTGGCATGTTTGAAGTATGCGCTGATTTCATGCACGAAATGAGAATTGATACGGCTGTGACAGTGGTTACTATATTTCAATTGGTGCAGACTACTAATTCAACGCAAACTATAATTCAAGAGGGCGATACGCGGAAAGGCAATGCGACGAGTTATGTAACCGGTACTGATGACCTTGATGCCAATGCGACAAATATTTGTGGAACGTTCAGTCTAACGCCAGGAAAAACAACGATAAGGTTGATGTACGAACAACTTGTGACCGGTGTACCTGATTTCAGTCAAATTCAGGTAGATAGAGCAACGAACAGAGGGCAAAGGGATCTACACTACACTGTCCGACCTCTGACCCAGAACTTCCCGCAGGCTGTAGCCCTAGAAGGGTATGAAGAAACTACGTTCGACATCTCTAGCAGCGGAGAATTCGACGCAGCACAGCCGGTCATAAAGATCGCAAGATTCAAAAACATGGTCACTATGAGTTGGGTAAACCTGGCCCATTCCAGTACGTCAACTCCAGAGACAGCGGCGGGAGTCATACCATTGGGATTTAGACCAGCAGCAACGTACGGTACCGGCGCAAACATGGGCGCGTCCCAAAGCTTTCTAGTCAATATAAAAGCTGACGGGAGTATTGAATGGCTTTACTTCGACTGGGCGGGAGCGGGATCGGCGAGAACGAGTACGGGAAACGGTACGATAAGTTGGGTGGCGAATTAAATGAAGTATAATATTATACTTCAAATTTTGTTGATCGCAGGCTGCGGCCACTTCAAGGACGTAGAAGAAACGGAAGCGCCTGATCTTCTCGCTGATGTGCAGACTCGACAGACTCAGCGATTGGAAGAGGGATTGAAGCTGGTCGATGCAAACGGTTGGCTCGTGCCGAGAGATGGCGACGCGATCCATTGGTCTGGCAAGTTCTGCGCTGCGTTTGGACCAGCACTCAATTTCGATTCAACCGCCTCTGAGTATCCAAAAGAACCAGGTCGGTTTGGTCGGCGAGCTCCGCCAAGATGTTGGACTCCAGAATTGGGCAACGTCTGTTCGGACACATCCTGGTCGCGTGATGCTTTCGTGATTGGCTTGGGTCCGTGTGCGTTGCGCACTGCCAACCTATCATTACTCCAACGACATGAAGCGTACGGTCGATCCAATACCTGGCTGATGGGCAAACCACTCTCCGACGGTCGTGTGCTCTACAGTCCCCAGGTCATTGGCATGTTGTACCAGATGATCTACTCGCTTGGTGGTCCAGACAATGCCAATCGACACTGGCCTTCGGTGTATCCATCCGGCCTGGACGACTTCGAAGCTCACCTCCAGGTGATGTCGATTGTTACCCGCGGGGAGATCTCTCGAAAGCAGGGCGACGCTGACGCTATCCCCAGGAAGCCGGAGGGCAATCTGTACCGACTTAGGTATAAATCTAGCTCTGGGTATCAATTGCAAGAGTTCGTTGAGGAGGATGGGTATATGAGACTCCTATCCATCAATGAGATCATGTACGAGCGATTGAGAGAGCATGCGAATCGAGAGCCCAACTGCCCGATGTATCAGTCAGCGTTTGCGATCTACTCAGGCGACTACACGAAGGCGATCGAGCTGTGTGAGATGGCAAGTCCACCGATCTGTTCCTACGTCCGATGTGATGAGGAGAAGCGGTGCAAGTTGGCCGATGACGCCTATGCGTGTGACCTGATCTTGCGGAGGTTGGCATCACCCCAGAACTGATAGCGTCGTTAGTCGGTGGTGTGTTCACCATCGTTGCCTGCTTCATCACCTACAAGGTGGCAAGGCGGGCTGAGTTGCGTAAGGAAGAAACCGAACGCACGAATCTGCTATCTGAAATCCGAAGCGATATTGCCGTGATCAAGGCGGTGATCAATGACTTCGAGCAAGTGAAGGCCGACCAAAGGGAAGACCACGACCGCATAGTGATAGCGGAGAAGGATATCGAGAAGAACGGCGATGACATCAACGCTCAACATTCCAAAATTCGTGACTGCCATCAGAGGTGTGACGATATTGATACAGCAATCTCAAGCATAGGGAGACTAGAAAATGGCTGAGAAACTATCGATTAAAGAGACAACAGAAGTTTACGATTTTGCACAGGGCACTCTTGAGGATCTTGTCAAGCACAAATCCGACGATGGAAAAATCGACATCGGCGAATGGGCTCAAACTGGCGCGGCCAATTCTCCTGCTGCACTAAAAGCTTTCATGGGCATCAGTGACGTAGACGATGAGTTGAGAGACTTGGATGCAGAAGAGACAAAGATCCTTGCGACCAAATCGATCAAGCTCGTTCAAGCACTCATGGCGCTTGTCATGGCGAAATCCGAATGATGGGATGGGTCGCGCTTGTGACAGCGATCATCGGACTTGCCAAGGAGCTATTGGAGCACCAGAGGGAAAGCGATGAATCCGATCTTAAATGTGCTGCGAACATTGTGGAGGCTACACATGCAGTCAAGGAATCTCGGAAATCGAAAAATACTGCCAAGATTGAGTTGGCTTTTGCTACTGGCAATGCCCGTAGTTCTTAGTTGCCAATCGACTGATGAGAAGTGGTCACCAGACATCTACGCTGGCGATCACAAGTCCGAGTCAGTTATCAGAGCCCAGGCGGAGCACTCAATCCAATGCAAGGACGAACGCTTCAGTGAGATGTTCTGCATCTTCAGTCGCGACATGGAGAAGCTGTTGAAGAAGTGCCTCGAAGACAAACCATTCTGGAAGTGAGGTCGCAATGGAGATCCAACATGGAATCATTGTTCATTGGGCCAAGCGCTATCGCATCGATCCATTTTTGGTGAAGGCGATCATAACAATCGAGAGCAGCCACAATACATGGGCAAATCGGTACGAGCCGAACTGGCGGTGGTTGCTGAACGTTAAATGGTGGGCTCGCCGACTTCGAGAATCTTGTTCAACCGAACGTATGAATCAAATGACTTCATGGGGTCCGATGCAAGTGATGGGCACAGTAGCGAGGGAGTTGGGCCACACTGGCTTTCTTCCATCTCTGTGCGATCCAAATATTGGCATCGACTACGGTTGCAGGAAGTTCCGCCAGTGCATGGACCGCGTCGGGGATGATGTCCCGAAAGCACTATCCAAATACAATTCTGGTCGCCCTAACTCCAAACGTGGTCGAGCGTATGCACGAAAAGTGCTGATCGTATACCAATCGAATTTGAAGGCTTAGGGGGACAAGGTTGGGCAGTCCTCAAACATTTGTACCTGATGTCCGGCCCTTCCGAGCGGTCGTTCCTGCGTCTTCAAGTCTTGATGTAATACTGCATTCGTTTGCAGACTTCCTTCGTGGTACGTTCGAAATAGCACTTTTCAATACAGCAGAATCTAAGCTCCGATCGTTAACGGCTAAATCATGGAAGATTGGCGGCAGCGTAGACCATTCAATTTACAACGATTATGGTGACAACATAGATATTGTTCTCAACTTTCAGAAGGTCGGTGCCGACGTTGTATTGTCTCTCAGTAACTCAGAGGCCTTCGCGGTGACACTGCGGATGGAATCAATCTTTGTAAGGGGTAATTAATTATGGCACTACGAAAGTTTATTGCACGTCTTGGTTTTGGGGGTCAGTCGACCACCAGCCAGGACGCAGTTTTTGAATTACTTACCGGTACCACGGTTCCTGGCGGCGACGCAGGCGATCAGGATGCCGCACCGGAGCCATCACTCTACTTCCGTGAGGGCACCAATGAGATCTACAAAAAGATTGCGAGCGGCAACACGACTGCCGATTGGGAGCTGATTGAAAAGGGCGTCGCAATAGACG
>Ga0114923_10000357_pt1 | contig 38269 bp, 35 predicted proteins | sample SumtaG_FD_89578 | JGI IMG/M metagenome (GOLD analysis project Ga0114923, IMG submission 89578) | Deep subsurface microbial communities from Indian Ocean to uncover new lineages of life (NeLLi) - Sumatra_00157 metaG | ecosystem: Environmental > Aquatic > Marine > Oceanic > Sediment | place: near... | reverse complement strand
CGAATCAGGTCTGGTGTTGCCACCATGACAACCTCCTCACCCAACTCACTCTCAATGACCTCTCGCGCAGTCCTCGGAAGGACATACATTCCATTGAGAAATCGCGCATTCTCCACTCGTGGTCGAAGGAAGGTAAGACTCAACCGCCCATTTGTTATTTCGACCTCTTCATACGAGACATCCTTCAGGGGATTCCAAGAATACTGTCCTCCCTCCTCTGCCTGATAATAGCCTCTCTTGGTCATCGGACTTCGTAAGACACTGATCACTTCACTATCACACCAACTGGTGCGTGTGAATCAATGCAGCGGACAGAAGCCGGGTCCCATCGGAGGAACAATGTTCTGATGAAGAGGGGCAAAGCTCGCGACACTTTGAAAGACTCCGGTCTTTCGGATGCTGGTGACAGCAGTCGTGAGAAAGGTGGAACACAGAAGTCTCTTATAGTTCACTCAAATGATTGTAAGATACAGAGTCGTAACGTTTTTAATCAGGCCAAAGTTCTCGCCGTCATCAGCGCTCTTGGTGAGGAACAAACTCATGACTGAAGATGCCGAACGGCTAGAAGATACTGGTGAAGAAGAAACTTCAGAACCAGATGTAGCGGTTGAAGAACCCGCCAAAGAAGAAGAGGTTAAGGAAGAGAAAGAAAAGAAGCCCAGAGCCAATCCGCTTGGTATCATTTTCAATCTCAGAATGCTTCGAAGATTTATTCAGATAGGTTTCTTCTTAGCTATCAATGCGTACATCTTTGTATCATGGTTTGGAATGTTTAATGTCACTAATTTCTTCCTCGCTGTAAGGGATATTCTACCAACCTTCCCAATACTATCACCACTTGAAGCGCCTTATGCTGTGATTGCTGGATCATTTGATACAATTCAGCAGACATTCTCTACAGGAATATTCCCATTCTTCACACTGGGTGCTATGGTAATTATCCTGATTTTCGTTGGTCGGGCTCCTTGTGGTTGGATTTGTCCACTTGGTACAATGCAGGATTTTGTTACTCTTCCCAAAAGGACTAAGATTCGTCCAGCTCCCAATACTGAAAGTGAACTCAGGAAGGTCAAAGTATACATTTTCGTCATTGTCGCTGGTCTTGCGGTTTGGCTAGGAATTGCACGAGCTACAGGAACTGCAGACACACTTGTAGCAGCACTTGGTCCTGATTTTTCGATTGATCCCTTTGGTCCACTGAATCCAGCTAACATCTTGTTCCGTATCCTTACAGAACAGGATTGGCCTACTAGTATCAGTACTCTATGGTACCTTTCAACATGGGGTTTTGTATGGATACAAGTTGCATTTGTGGCAATTATATTCATCATTTCCATCTGGGTACCCAGGTGGTTCTGCAGATGGCTCTGTCCTGCAGGATGGCTCTATAGTGTATTTTCCAGAGAAGCACTGATTGGCATCGGAAGAAACCCTGCACGATGCACTCCTGATACATGCAATGTCTGTGAAGTGGTATGTCCAATGAATATCCGAATCAGGAAATTCCCATATCAGCATATGCACAGTCCTGATTGCATAATGTGTCTGGATTGCAAGAGTCACTGTCCAAATAATGCAATAGTAATGCGATTCTCATAAACTGATAGAATCAGTTTTTCCGAGGACGTCATTGAACTCATCATTTAGTTTAGAGAAGGTTTCGACAAGGCGGAGCCCATCAATGGTAACTCTTGCTCCTCCTCCTCCAACAGTGCCACCTTTGTAGGTTTCGACAAGGCGTATTCCTAATTTCTTTTCTATCTTCTTGATGACTCCCCACGCATATCGGTAGGACATTCCAAGTACTTGGGCACCTTTGGTTATTGTTCCCTCTTCGTGAACTGCCTTCAAAATGGCGCAAGCACCTGGACCAAAAATATACTCTCCATCTCTTTCGAACCATAATTTATAGTTGGGTTTCAAGTCCTTATTCTTTCCAACCTTTTTGGACATTAGGACACGCTCCAATCAAAGGATAATTCGAAATGTACAGACTGAACTTATGGCCTAGTGACCCCACCTGAGTCTTTCACCCTTTGTGTCTTTCTTGAAGGCTTTCTTCACAATCTTCCAGTGATCTGCACATAGGTAGGTCTTTCTATCTCGAGCATCCTTGATTTTGAGACCCGAGGAAGTAACACTCGGCATGATTCTCACTGTTGCAAAGGATCTCTTCGATTGTTTTCTACAACCGACAATAGTGCATTCTTTAGTAGACGTTGACACTTAGGACACTTCGAGTGTGTATCAGTGATACGCCATTATAACATTAGCGCACATGGTTTAATCATGACCTGTTCGAGGTGTCAGGACCGGACCCTTGGTGAAGTCAAACATTACAAGTGATTTTCCACTCATTGAGAGTTTGACTTTCCGTGTATCATCCACACTTCCAATCCTACATGCTGACAAATCATGTTCATTAGCAACCTGTTTCAAGTCTGGAAAATTCTCTTCTTTTGTGGCAACTAAGAAACCAAGAGAGATGTACATTCGCAGCCAGTCTTCAAGAACGACATTTTTTGGCCGTGCCCTATCGATTAGATCCAAATCGATAATGCCACCTTTTCCAGAGTATTCCAACATCATCGCTGCAGTACCTGCAATTCCTGCTACCGACACGTCCTTAGACGCTGTAACTAGGTGTCTTTCTGCAATGTCATTCATTACCGAAAGTCGTTTCACTACATTTTCTGAAGTGCGGTCTGTTACAGAATCCCATCCTAGCTTATAATGTGCTCCTCTCTGTCCAGTTCTATCAAACAGAACAACCAGGACATTGTCGTCTTCAGCGCCACCAGCTGTAAGTATGTTATTCTTGTGAACGGTTCCAGTTGCAGAACCTACAACATATGTGGATGTGGAGTCTGGACTGGTATGTCCTCGGACAATAGGTATCTTGAATGTACGCGATCCTTTGATGAGACCATCTAATATGGCCTCTCCAATCTCTGGGTCTGAATAAGATAATGCTACAGCAAATGAAGTTGGAGTTCCCCCTGCTGCATAGATATCCATGATATTTGCTAACACGGCATTGAATCCAGCCGCACTCGGATGCCCCAAGCACAAGTCTTCAACAATTGCATCAGTGGTAAGAAGTACTAACTCATCAGACTCGGTCCCTATAGCTGCAGAATCTTCTCCGAGACCGTGAGGTGTATCTCCCTTAAATGAATTCAATCGAAGCTTGTCGATAATTGATGGTAGAACAAATTTACGTGATATTCCATCAAAGTTAACCAACATTTCAAGAATATCGTCAAGGCGTGTCATAGGGTATTCCCCGTTTATGACCACCTAGATCAATGGGCCATTCATAAATCCAATCGCGAAGGCAGCCTGACCTAACAGGATGCCAATACCAAGTAACGATATTCCAACCATGAAGTAGATGAGCGCTCTCATCTCAGGACGAATTTCTTCTAACACTACAATACACCTTCGCGTAACTGCGATTGCCTTCGTGCTACTTAAAGACATTTTGGGCCTTGCAAGAGATACAAGTATTCCCAACTAATCACGTCGTCCAAGCTTCTTTGCAATTTCCCTAGGAATTGCATCAGGATATTCTACAGCAGGAGGTGGAGCTGCAGGTTCAATCTTCTTGGTCGAAGGTTTGCATTTCCCATCATCAGTCATTCTTCGGTCTAAGCATTTCCCGAATTTGCACCATGGACCATCGCATTCTTCGTCAATCCAGGTACACCAGATTTCCTTGTTATTCCCCCTCTTTTTAATTTTCATCACAGGAGGTTGTTTTTCACATTTGAAACTTTTACAAAGTGCCGTACATTCCACATAACCCGTTGCCATTGCATCGCGCTCCTAGATCATGCTTGTTCTTATTCACCTCTTCCCAGCCAGCCTTAGTAGTTCATCCAGCCTTTCTTGGCCACCTGCTACAACTTTGATTCCTCTCTCAAGTTTTGCTTTCGAGATTTCATACTTTGGTCTGGAAACATCACCAATTTTGAATTTGGCATCTAATCGGCTCATCTCCTTGTCTAGTATTTTCAGAGTCTTCTTGATTCCCTTAGACCATCTCTTCCCTGTCTTTATTGCGTCTTTAAGATTAGAGCGAAGGTCACTGATAGTTTGAAGAATCTCCACTCTTTGCTCCTTGTATACTTCTTTGTCAACAGTTCCAGAGATTTCTTCTAATTTTGCCAATCGCAGTTCATGTTTATCAAGAGCTTCCAGAATTTGCTCAAGGACAAGTTTTTCCTTGACAGAAATGAGTTCCCGTCTGCGGGTCTTTGTTTGTTCGAACTCTGTACGTAGGGCTTCGGCCCGTGTTGTAAGAACGGTCTTGTCTGCCTGTTGTAGCTGCAAAGCTTGTCTTGTTGCTTTTATCTTCTCGATTATCCGGTCTAGTTCATCATCAATCACAATGAGTTCTGCATGAGCTAGCAGAATAGCTCCTGCTTCGTAGTGCATACCCTCAATTGTAACTTCAAAAAACGGTAAAGAAGAAGCTTCGACTTCCTGAGTTTCTTCAGAAATATCTGGTTCTTGACCATGTACAAATTCATGCTCGGGTAGAGTTTCTTTCTCACTCTGTGTAAGGGGTTCTCCACAGAGTTTACAAAACTTACCCTCTGGTACTTCAAGACCGCACGATGGACATGCAACAAGAGGTTCTGGCATTATTCGCTCCTTCCACTACATAGACAGCTCCGATGAGTCGGATCAATTTAACCAATCAACGATTCATGTTAGCGTAGCTAATCGGCTTGCAACTTCATCGAGTTGAGCCTTTGTGGTAACTATTGTACTGACTCCATAAGTAGGTAAAACCTTCAACTCTTCAACTAAGAGAGCTATTGCCTTATTGGAATCGATTTCCTTCTTATCAAGGGAACCGTCCGGAAAAGTGAGTGATGCCTCAACCCACTTCATCTTTGTGTCGTCGGCTGGGAATAGGCAATAGATGTAGTCATCGTTACTGCATATGAAAGATGGCGACATCTCCCATGCTTGGGCGAGCATCGCACCAAAGTCCTTTGCGTTCGCAGCTTTGTCAGCCATTAGGATTCATCCTCGGGGCTAGATGTTATCTAAATCAACACGATTGCTAACTTAATTGTTTTGCCCATGGATTCCAAGTGATTTATGGTCGATGCCACACAAACGAATAGTGTGCTATCTCTCCATTGCCTTTCACAGTGGCTATTATGAATCGTTTCCGAACACTCGTTGCCAATCTACCCGCTCTAACGATATCTAATGGTACTACACCAGCTTTCTGTGGGATAACATGCACTAAGAATGGCGCGTGATCTAGACCTGGTCCTTTTTCGTACACAGCAAAGTCTGTGCCAAACTTCAGACCAGGACGTACCACATACCCTAGCTCTCGTAACTGAGAATATACGAGAAATTTGTCATTGAAATCATCTGAGGTTTCTCGACCAAGTTCAAGAATTTCATCTAGAGAAAGAATCTTGTTATCCTTCGGTCCCAGAACCTGCGCTCTACCTATTTTTGTAAGATATGCACATTCTAGAAGGGACAACTCGAGTGGTTTGTCGAACACAGAGGATTTTGGTTTTCTGATACCTACTGGCTGTCCAAAATATCCCTTATCATAAAGGGGCATACCGTGTTCAGGATTCCAAACAATAGCTCTGTCACCCACCAACCTAGCTATTGCAATGGATGATGTTTCATCTGTCAATTCATCACACCTAATCACATGTTTAGTGTAAGTGATAGTGTTCTGATGGTGATGGCAGCATCCTCTCCGACGTTAGCAATTTCTTCCATCATGTTGATGAAGTCTCGGAATCGCAAAAGGATAGCTATAGGAATATCTGCAGGATATAAGAGAGTTACAATATCACGTTGTAAAATATCTATCTTCTTCTCCAGAGCACAGATCGAATCTGCTCTTTTCATTGACTCTTCCATATTGATTGAGAGAAATCGTACTGCCTCTCTCTGTTGAGTAACTTCTTCGAAAACCAACTCGCCTAGCTCGCCAATCTTCTCTTTCAATTCACCCTCTGGAGTCCACGCGTCAATGATAGCTGATAAGTGGAACATACATATTTCTGCACCATCAATCAATTTGTCATTGTAATGTACAAGTCGGAGAAGGTCCTCTCGTTGCATCAAGGTTTGTGCTTTAGCAAGTTCATTCAAAATAGTGCGCTTTAGGTCATCACCTTTCTCTTCATATGATGTGACTTTCTCTAGATTTTCCTTTGTAATTGAACCCTTACCATCTAACCAATCTACAACTGCATTCGAAACCATCTTACTAGCTGAAAGTGCAGCCCGAAAATGCTCTTCAAGCATCTGAGTAATATTGCTGAGCTCAGATTTGAGGAATCTGTCATTATCTAGAACCATTTCTTGCACCTATCTTTAGCTGAGGTGCTTTGGAGTATCTTTTTAATTCTTCTGGACATCGCTCGCGAAGAGGATTTTCTATGGAACTGTGGCAGATTATCGTTGCACTCATTCAAGGTTTTGCCGAATGGTTACCTATCAGCAGTGAAGGTCTGGTTGCATTTTACATAATCAACTTTACATCTGTTTCACAAACTGAGCTAGTTTCTCTAGTTGTCTGGCTTCATCTAGGTACATCATTAGCTGTTGTTGTACGGTATCCAAGGATTTTCCTAGACCTAATTTCTTTGAAAGATAGGGTTCTATTGAAACGTCTAATCATTGCCACCATTGGGACCACAGTAACTGCAATCCCCCTCTACATCTTCCTCAAAAACAGCATCTCGTTATTTCAGGGAATGCTGCTGAATATTCTTGTTGGGGGTTTACTCTTGGTAACCGCAGTGGTTTTGTATCTACCAACGCGCCAAACTACTGATGAAGGTCAAGAGATAGAAACCAGAGATGTTACAGATAAAGAAGCACTTGTTACTGGTCTTGTTCAAGGCTCAGCAGTCCTCCCAGGACTCAGTCGTTCGGGAGTCACAGTATCTTCACTACTAATGCTACGAGTCGATAAAGAAACTGCCTTACGATTCAGCTTCCTGATGAGCGTACCTGCAGTGCTTGGAATTCTCGCATTAGAGATTGTTACAGGGAACACAATTCCTCCAAGTGTTGAACTTCTTGATTTGGTACTCATTGAGGTAATTGTATTCATAGTGGGTCTCGCATCAATGGAATTTCTCTTACAGTTAGCTAGAAAAGTAAGTTTCTGGAAATTGTGCTTGGTCCTAGCTCTTATTGCAATATTGTTTGGAATTACGGCATTTCTTTGAAGGACACTATTCTGGGCGTTTCTGGAACATTATAGCTATTGGAGCGTTGGCATTCCTCCACTCTGCAAGTTTACCCTCATAATCGAGGGGAATGGGATGTCTACCGTGATTGCCAATAATGATGAATAGTGTATCATCTCGAGCCTGACGAAGGAGTACTTTTATCCAATTATCTGTGCGCCGCACGATCTTTTCTAGGAGGGTCTTTGGTGGAGTTCTATGTCCATATTGTGCATAGAGGCTCTCAAAATCAAGAAAGTGGAGATACAAAAGCTCACTCTTGAATATGTGCTTGGTTGATTCGATGTATGTTGCCATATCATCACGAGGATTGACAGTGTATCCTGGTCCAAAGCCAAAATTAGGCATATCGTGTTCCCTGCAAATAACTCGAACAACCTTGCCATATGTTTTTACAAAATCGATTAAGTGAAAATCTGGATGAGGTCCATGAAGCAGCGTATTTATCAAAGGTACTGCATAGGGGTCTTCTGATTCAATGACTGCAAGTGCTTCCATGTTTTTTATCAATGCTTCCGGTTTGTAGACAACAGCTTCAAACAACCCGAAGTTATCAATGACAACCATAACTACAGCTTTTGCGTTAAACTTCTGTAGGAGCTCCTGATTTGCTGGTAAGAGACCATCTGGAACCTCTATTCCTAAAAATCCTAAAATTGTTGATGGAAACTCCAATGCTGTTGTTCTAACCTGTGGGAACGACATTCCTTTTCCTCAATCCTCTTCTACCAAATACGTCTAGGAATGCTCAATAACTTATGTTGAATGTCCCTAGACCGTTCAATCTCATACTAGATGCTGTCGGCTCCCTCTTTAACCTATGGAAGGATTATTAGGGATTGAACATCCTCGACCATCATGAGGTCGATTCATGACTCTCGCAGACGTAGTTTACAATGACACAGTCAAATTCATCCTTTCAGGTGGGAAAGGTGGTGTTGGAAAGACAAGCTGTGCAGGAGCCATGGCAGTGCTTTCCGCGAATCGCGGATTTCGAACACTTGTACTCTCCACTGATCCAGCTCACAGTCTTAGTGATAGCTTTGATCAAGATCTCTCTGGGGGCGAAGTCATTCCTATTGAAGGTTTCAAGAACCTCTGGGGTATGGAGATCAATACTGAGAAAGGAATGCAAGATTTTCAGAAAACTCTTGGAGAGAGTTCAATGGGTCCCGGGGCCGAGATGGCATCCTCTCTTATGGGCGATATGACTGGTATGGCCCCTCCTGGTTCCGATGAAGCAATGGCTTTTGGCAAGATTCTGGAGTTTATCGAGGATGCATCCTATGATCGTGTCATCTTTGATACTGCACCCACAGGGCATACATTGAAGCTTCTGGAATTACCCGATTTACTAGATTCCTGGTTAGGAAAGATGCTAACGATGCGTCAGAGACTCAGCTCCATGATGGGCGGCTTAAGAGGCATGCTTGGTGGTGGCGGAGAACAAGAAGATGATTCCTGGCAGATGCTACAGGACACGAAAGATAAGATACGTGCTGCTAGCGTCCAGCTCTCAGATCCCGAAATCACTCAGTTTGTTGTGGTCATGATTCCTGAAGCAATGGCGGTATTCGAAACTCAACGTTTATTGCTAAGCCTGAAGAATTGGAAAATTCCTGCGCACAACATTGTCGTTAACCAATTGGTACCTCCAAATCCAACATGTCAATTCTGCTCAAAACGTTATGAGATGCAACAGAATAATCTCAAAGACATCGGTGAACTCTATAGTGATATGGACTTGATTGAAGTACCACTCTTTGAAGGTGAAATTCGTGGAATCGAAGAATTAACAAGACTTGGTAAGATACTTACTGGTGAACTGGAGGAATAATTGTGAGACGTGAAACTCGGAAGAAAATAATCTCACTCATTTTCGTTTTGATATTCTTAGGCTCAATGGCTGCAACGATAGTCTTTATCTTCAGACCATGGACCTAAACAAGAAATCCACAATCACGCGCCCTTAACACGTTTGACAACTGGAGGGCGTACCTTGTACAGGATTCTTCCTCCACAGTACGGACATTTGACTCCGGGAAGCGTTTTCAGACCTTCTGGAGTAACTTCTTTATGACAACTATGACATGTATATACCACGGTGAGTCACCACTTTGATTTCCCCAGTTTTGTCAATATGAAGCTTTGCCTAGGGTTAGATTTCATCATCATGAACGACTTCACCAGCAACTAACCCACCACTGAGAACCTTGGTAACTTGCACATGCAGTAAGGTCCCGGCTGAGTAGCCTCCAGGCACGGTCATTAACGGGCCCTCTTCCAGAGGACTCACCATTGTATGTCCATGACGTGCCCACGAAGGTTCAGCCGCAATTCCTCGTATGATCTTTCCAAGATAGCTATCCTTCTTCTCGCGATTGATCCTATCTGCTTCCTTTCGAAGCAGCATTCCGAATTCATCTTTAGTAGAGGATTCAGGAAACTTCTCAAAGGCAGACCCTGGCAAAGGACGAAAGCCATACAAGATTATCCTCTCTGCTCCTGCATCGCTAATCTGGTTCATGATTTTGATCGACTCGTTTACAGTTTCCTCATCTTCACCTGGCAATCCATAGATGAAATAGACAAAGGGGTTCATACCATACTTGGAAGCAATTTGCACTGCTGAAAGAACATCACTGGGTGAACCGCACTTCCCAATATCTTGCAGGTGTTTCTCTGAACCAGTTTCCAGTCCAATATTGGGTGAACTTGCCATCATTGAATCAACCAGAGTTTTTGCTACATCTTCTGAAAACAGACAGGCCTTCATATTTTCTATAGTAATGTGAGCTGTTTTGTCCGCCACCTGTGGTAGTGCATTCAACTTCTCCAATAGGTTTCTAATCGCAACCAAGTTTGCTGGAGGATGACATGGGTCTGTCAGAGGTTCTTTACCTCGCATATAGTCTAGAAATCCCGGAGACTCTAGCACAATACGGTGTACTCCCAAATCAAGCAACTCACGAACCTCATCTACTATGACATCAGTTGATCGACTACGGGGTGGACCCCATGTTCCTGGAACGCTACAGAATCCACATCCTGGTGGAATATCCTCCGGACAATCCATCCTCACATCAGAATCATTAGCATCGCAATTTCCACAATCCGTGCAGTGTCGGCCATCGTCAAGAGGAAGTTTTGTTCGTCTATAATTAGAACATCCCCGAGTCACTTCGACATACACTTTACTTGCCTGGTATGCTTTGTAATCAATAATCCTGGTTGTTGATGGTCTATAATCTTCAGAAAGTACAGTGGAAGGAATAAGGTCTCTCGATTTTGTTGTTACAATTTGTCCACCTACAGGGTAGGAAATCCCTCTTACTTCGGATAATTCCATATATTTGTCAAAGAACTTCTTTGTCACTAGTTCCTCAAGAGTGGCCTCTCCTTCTCCAACCACAATAACATCTGGGTTCAATTCTTTCAAATCTAGTGGATTGGCAGAGATCGGTCCTCCGATGAGTATTCTTCCCTGGCTACGTGAACTGCGCCATAATTTTACGAATTTGGTAACTACTGGAAGATCCATAGTCATAGCACTAATAGCAGCATGGTCGAATTTACGGAGGATGGCTCTTTTTTCCAGTAAGTCCTCGACTCTATGAATTTGACAAGGAACATCGTGTTTTTCAAAGATTCCAGCAACAGTTCTTGGTCCACATCCTATGGAATCCCTAGAACTACGACGTTGACCTGACCCCGCACTGAGGGCATCGACGATAAGTACTCTATTTGACATGACCAAGAAAAGAATGTTGAATTCTGCTATTTACTCTTGCCTAACGCCTCGTCCTATAACTTTTAAGGCACATCGGGCCTATCTCTCTCAGTACATTGCTAAAACCAAATCTTAGGAGTACAAAACTGCGTGAGTGACGACGAAGGCGGAATATGCGCCAATTGCGGCTTGCCAAAAGACCTGTGTGTCTGTGAAACCATAGCACAGGAAGAGGCAAGAATTAATGTGACGGTTGAAAGACGGAAGTGGGGAAGGCTCACGACCGTGGTTGAAGGGTTTGACAAGAATATTGACGTTGGTGACTTGGCAACCAAGCTGAAAAGTAAACTAGCGTGTGGCGGTGCAGCAAAGCATGGTCATGTTGAACTTCAAGGAGACCATAGAGGTGTCATTGGAGGCGTTCTTGCTAAACTTGGATTCCCTGAAGAGATGGTCCAGATCGATTGGACTTTCCAAAGGAAAGGCAGACGTTAGTCTATCTTTATCCCCTCGGGGATATCCGATTTTTATTTGACAGAACTAGTGGAAACTAGGAATGTCACTATCCCAAGCTCATCGAGTCTATGCCTAATTTTCGAACGATTTCCCATGGGTGACAGCCCTCGCCATTATTCCTTGTTGCTTTGCTCTAGCTAATACTAAGAGCGATGGTAGTATTCCCGTCGTTTACAGTGTTGAACTCAAGTAGTGAACTCAAAAGTGAGAGAGTTGAATATATCGACAGATGGAGGAAGGCATAGAAAGACACCAAAATCCTCACAATATCAAGTGGTTCGAGGGCTAGATTTCTTCCTAACTGAGGTTCATCATAGTGTCTAGTTGGAGCTTCCGGACAATCTCCTTGTACCGATTCCTAACAGTAACCTCAGTAACCCTGGCAACTTCAGCAATCTCTCGCTGTGTTCTTCTTTCATCAAGCATAATCGATGCAACATAGATTGCAGCTGCAGCAAGACCAAGAGGGTCTCTTCCAATTGTAAGACCCATAGTTCTACTCTGACGAAGAATCTCCACGGTTCTCAATTGTACAGGGCTAGAAAGTGCCAGTTCTGAAGCAAAGCGTGAGATGTAATCTATAGGACTAGACAGTGGGATTTTGATTGCTAGACTACGAAGAAGAAGACGATAACATTGACCCAACTTCTTCCTATTAACTCGTGATGCATCTGCTATTTCGTCCAGAGGTCTTGGTTTCTGTCTGATTCTACAAGCAGCATATAATGTGGCTGCAACCATGGCCTCAATTGATCGACCACGGACTAATTTCTTGATTATAGATTTTCGATACAATAAGGCGGCTGTCTCTCTGATAGGGCCTGGAATTCCAAGTTGTGAAGATAGCCGTTCCAGCTCGCTCATTGCCTGAGCCAAGTTCCTATCCATGCTCGAATGAACCCGACTTCTGATCTGCCATTTGCGCAACCTGTAAATTTCTGACCTACGTGTTGGGCTAAGTTTCTTTCCTGACGTGTCTCTATCTCGCCAATCAATGACAGTGGAAAGTCCCTTATCATGAACTGTATATCGGACAGGAGCTCCAACTCTACTTCGTGCATCACTCTCTTCTGCACTAAACGCACGCCATTCTGCACCTGTATCAATGCGATGATCTGAAAGAACTAAACCACAACCGCCACATACTCTTTCTCCTCGAGAAATATCCTCAACCACAGAATTAGATTGACACTCAGGGCACGATTTCGGTTCGATTATTGGCTCAATACCAGCATCCTTCTTCCTTTCGGTACTTCGCATACGGTCCAACATCTCTCCTCCTTTTGTTGGCGCCGGACATGACCGCCAGTATTCCCTGCCAAGTCATTGTACCGATGACAGTCTCCCGGGACCCACAACTAAGCTTGTGGGAAAATTCTCTTTTAATACTTCTGAGAAACGTGTACTTCTGTTCGACGCGTTCCTAAGTCTTAATTATCCAGTTTATGTGGTCTGCTCGTGCCCCTTCTCTGTAATGATGATTGTATGCTCATGCTGAGATACAAATTCACCTTTTTCTTCAGCTAGGATACTGTGACCAAAGAGAGCCCCGTTCTGTCTGAGCTCTTTGATTGCCATTTTGAGAGTTGCATGCTTCATACGTTCTGCCAACCAACGTTCTGCAAAGGGGAATTCCTTGTACTCCTTTCTAGCAATACCGAGGAATTGCTTCGAACCTTTGAATCGGACTGGTACTCTCACTGGTAGAAGTTGATAGATTGAAGGATTTGGTAGATCCGATATATTCCCAGAACCTGTACTGGCAAAGGTTTCGATTGCATAGATCTCTCCCTCTTCAACAAGGACTTCTGATTTTCCACCTACACATGGTACCTGTTTTTCAGCATGAAGTTCATACTCTTTCAGTTGATGTCCTGTAAGTTGCTTGATTGGTTGAAATCCTGCGCTTGTAATTGTGTCCTCGATGAGTGCACCAATAGTGTTCAGTTTTGCACCAGGTCTCATCATTCTGATTGCTACTTTCGTTGCAGTTTCTGCGGCTTTGACAAGTGCTTCATGGTCGGGATTTAATGCAACAGTGAAAGCTGTATCTGCAATACAACCATCTACATGTGATCCACAGTCGACAGTAACTAGGTTTCCTTCTTCTATTACGGTCTCGTCATTGAGAGGAGATGTATAGTGAGCTGCGATATTATTCATTGAAACATTACAGGGAAATGAGGTTCCTGACGAGTTAGCTCGGATATGGTCTTCGACAGTATTGATGATGTCAAGGACCTTTGCACCGGGCTCAATCATTGGGCGTGCGAGAGCAAGTGCCTCTTTGGCTATAACTCCAGCACGACGCCATTTATCCCAATTGTCTACTTCTTCTTCATCAGTTCCGTTTTCTTTGGGTTTTTCTTCTGACACAATGAATCACTGACCTTATTGCTTCTCATTTAGTGGATTGATAAAAGTGACGATGGGACTAACACTTAGAAAAGCACCTGTTCAATACGTCGTGCAGTTCGTGACATTGAGAAAAACATGTATCCAATGTTGGCTCGCTTGTTTGTGAGCACGACCAGAATTGCGTCATCCCCCGCATCACATATGATGATGTACCCACTCTCACCTTCAATCAGCATCCTGATCAACGGACCCCGCTTGAGTTGTTTGAACACTTTTCGAGTGGCTTCTTGGATTTGTGTGGACCTTCCAGCAATTACATCTTCATCGGGGATCTTCTTGTCATCCATACCATCTGGATAATGGGAGTGGATTGTAAGCCCCTGCGATTTTGATATGATTGCACTAGCTTGTACATTACCTTGAGAGGCTCTACTCAAATCTAAAAGAAGTTCTTTCAACATTTCAGTCTTTGATGACATGGTTCAGCAAACCTCCAAGGAGTTGAGCATCAAAAGGGGTGCCAAGTATTTAAACTCTCTTGGCGCCAGCTTCCTTGAGTCCCTTGACAATCTTCTTGAGACCTTCACCCTTATCCCGTTGAACTTGTTTCTCGATGTATGTTCCCTGAACGACAATCGAGGCTCCTGCATTTACAGCATTCACAACAGATTCTTTGTCATTGAAACCACCACCAGTTATGACTGGTATCTCAATGAATTGTGATACTGTGCTAATCATCTCTGGAGGAACTCCTCCACCTTCTGCACCACTACCTGCTTCAAGGTACACAAGCTTCATCCCCAATAATTCTGCAGCAATAGCATACATAGCCGGAATCTTTGGCTTATCTCGAAGGAATGGTTTTGCATCACCTATCCATGAAGCGGTCTTTCCCGGTGCTACCATCAAATATGCCATGGGTATTGCCTCAATGCCTGTCATCTTGACCTTTGGAGCAGCAAGTGCTTGAGCTCCAATGATCCAGTACGGATTGGTACTATTCAACAGAGACATGAAGAACATTGCATCTGCATGTTCAGATACACCAGTAATGTTTCCTGGAAATAGAATGGTGGGTATCTCTACAGCTTCACTAATTTGCGCTACGGATTCGTCAATTACACCAAAGATTGTACTTCCTCCAATCATAATGGCGTCGCTTCCAGCATCTTGTACAAGTTTGGCTTGTTCAACAACATCCTCAATACGGGTTGAGAGAGGATCTGGATCTAGTAAAGAGAAGTGACAAGCACCATCCGATGCAATCTTTTCTGTGATGTATTTCCATACCTTACCAGACATGGTGTAACCTCCAAATCTATGTGTCTTCGGTCCAGTCGGGCTTTTTACGCTTGTGGTAACAGTCTAGACATTGACTAAAGTAGCATTCAGATTTCAGAATACCCTAGGAACTTCCTGATATTGCAGTGTTAATTTTACTCCGAAACACTTTATTGCCCTAACTCGACGGCGCAGGTATCCGATGGCAATGTGTATTGTCATCAAAAAACTTCGCTGCAATGAATCCGAGGATAAAGAAAATGTCTGAAAAGAAGATTGGCGTCTTCATCTGCCACTGTGGAAGTAACATCGCTGGCGTTGTTGATATTGAAAAAGTCACGGAAGCCATCCACGAGTTACCAAATGTTGAGGTAATTGAAGATTACAAGTATGTGTGTTCCAAGCCTGGTCAACTTATCTTGAAGGACTACATCAAAAATAGTCGGCTTGATGGAGTCGTTATCGCAGCATGTAGTCCAAGAATGCATGAACCTACATTTCGACAGGCAATGCGTGAAGCAGGACTCAATCCATATCTTCTAGAGATTGCAAACATTCGAGAGCATAACTCTTGGATTCATTCTGATGACCCTGAAGCAGCCACTGAGAAAGCCATCGATCTTATCCGAATGGCTATTGCACGGACACGACTACTTGTACCTCTAGAAGAACCAGAGGTTTTGATAACAAAATCAACGCTCATCATAGGTGCTGGCATTGCTGGAATCAGCGCAGCTCTAGATCTTGCTAATGCTGGATTCAAAGTTTACCTTGTGGAGAAGGAACCCAGTATTGGAGGTAAGATGGCTCGTTGGGACAAAACGTTCCCGACACTAGATTGTTCTAGTTGCATCCTCACACCTCGTATGGCTGAGATTGATGTACATCCCAATATCGACCTACTAACACTTGCTGAGGTAGAATCAGTAGATGGATTTGTTGGGAACTTCAAGGTAAAGATCAAACAGCATCCAAGATATGTTGACCTCGATACTTGTACCTCATGTGGAGACTGCAGTGAGATTTGTCCAGTTGACATTCCTGCTCAGTTCGAAGCTCGTCTATCCTATAGGAAAGCGATTTACATCCCCTTTGCACAGGCAGTTCCTTCAGCATACCTCCTTGACATGGAAAACTGTCTAGGTGTTGATGCAGTTCGATGTGGGAAGTGTAAGGACAAGTGTGAGGCTGGAGCTATCAACTACGATGATGTGGAAAGAATCATCGAGGTCGAAGTTGGTACCATTATCGTTTCAACAGGATTCGAGTTATTTGATGCAACAGGTAAACCAGAGTATGGCTTTGGTGAATTTCCAAATGTTGTCAATATTGGTGAAGTTGAACGTATGCTCAGCTCTGCAGGACCCACGCAGGGTTATGTTGTGAGACCCTCCGACCTTAAGAAACCAAAGAAGATAGTCTATGTCCAATGTGTTGGTAGTCGTGATGAACTCGCTAACAAGTACTGCTCACGAGTTTGTTGCATGACTGCTATCAAGCAAGCTCGAATGATTCGCGATAAGACTGGCATCGATGTCTACATCTTCTATATTGACCTCAGAACCTTCGGTAAAGGGTACGAAGAATTCTATGAGAGCACAGCAAAAGCAGGCGTTATTTTCGTTCGTGGAAGAGTAGGAGAAGTGCATCAAGACGACGAAACCAAGAGCCTGATGGTGCGAGGTGAAGATACCCTTCTAGGAAAACCAATCCAGCTCACAGATGTGGACCTCGTTGTTCTTTCAACTGGAGTTGTTGCACCTGAATCAACTAAGAAGGTTTCACACGCTCTAAACCTTAGTCTTTCTCCCGACGGATTCTTACTGGAAGCACATCCCAAACTACGCCCTGTTGATTCATTTAATGATGGGATATTTGTGGCAGGCATGGCACAAGGTCCAAAGGATATTCCTGATACTGTTGCTCAAGCCAAAGCTGCATCATCTGGTGCAATGGCACTTATGGGGAAGGGTAAGATTACAGTGGATCCCTACTTCTCCGTTGTTGATGAAGACAAGTGTGCTGGATGCGAAGTTTGTATCTCTGTCTGTCCCTACAATGCAATATCTCTTAATGAAAGAGGCCATGCTGAGGTCAATCCTGCATTGTGCAAGGGTTGTGGAACCTGTACGTCGACATGTGCAAGTGGTGCAATTGCTTCACAGCACTATACTGACGGACAGATTGCTGCTATGATAACAGAATATCTCGCAGCTCGTGAAGAATCACTATAGGTAAGAAATTATCTTGAATCGAATTTGTCGCAGGAAACATTACAAAATATGAACGACATTACCGTGGCTATCGTTGCAGGTGGCTCGTCAAAGCGATTTGGTTCAGACAAAGCACTCGCCGAGTTTCAGGGGAGACCACTCATATCGCATATGCTAGATATTGCACGAAAAATCTCCTCCACAATTCTTGTTGTTGTTTCTGATGACGCGCAGGAAAAGAACCTCAAGCCGCATGTTAAGAATACGAAAATCGTTACTGATCCTGAAGGAGAACCAAAGTGTGCTCTGACAGGTGCCCTTACTGCCTTTGAGCATACAGAAACTTCTCATGTTGTTCTATTACCGGTTGATGCTCCATTGGCTGAGCCAGATCTCATAAAAATGCTTATTCGTCTTAGGACTGGACATGGCGCAATAGTTCCATCATGGCCATCTGGATACATTGAACCACTTCACTCGGTATATCATGCTGAACATGCATATGCACTTGGATTGGATGTTATGGAGAAAGGATTGCGTAAGATGAGCGACCTTCTTGATAGAATCCAGCATGTCCTTTATGTTTCCACTGAAACTCTCAACCAATTTGACCCTGAGTTAGACACATTTCTGAACTTTAATACTCCAAAGGAACTCAAAGACGCAGAGAGAAAATTGAAGCGTAAGTGACCTCTAACTAACTGTCTGTTGGAACACAAGCGCACTTTTGTTACTTCGTCCCTTATAGTATAACAAGGGAAAGATCTGCACTCTCAGCCATTGTCGTTGGACGCCCCCATTATGCCAAGAATGGACCCATACTCTCCTTCTTATCACTTTGGAGAGTTTGCAGGCTTTCCCCTCTTATTTTATTTTCATAACTCTACATTCTCATGACGGATTCTGCATGTCCCCTCATGACCTACCATACATGGACCATACGGTTCCATTGGGGTGCATTTTTTTCCAAATAACTTGCAATCTAGTGGGTCCACCATTCCTAAGATAACTTCATGGCACCTGCATCCTGGTAGGAGATCCACAGATTCAATTTCGGGAAAGTCAAATTTGACTCTCGCATCATGGTCAGCAAATTCTTCTCTGATGAAGTATCCTGATTTTGGAATAATCCCGAGACCTCTCCAGGGCGCATCACCAATACGAAATGCTTGATTCAGAACTTTCTGTGCTGCAAGGTTTCCTTCAGGACGAACAACACGAGTGTATTCGTTCTCAGAATCTGCCCGACCTTCATCAAGCTGAACCAAAATCATTCTGATTGCTTCGAGAACATCAAGTGGTTCAAAACCTGCAGCGACACAGGGAGTATTGGTTTTCTCAGCAAAGGGTTGGAAAACATCAGTTCCAACAATGGCACACACATGACCTGGAATTATGAATCCATCAACATCAAACCCTTCAATCTCTACAAGTAAATCCATTGCGGGAGGAACTATCTTGAGTGATGTTAATATCGAGAAGTTAGATGGTGGTTTTCGTATTAGCTCAAGCGCTAATGTGGGCGCAGTGGTTTCAAACCCAGCTCCGATGAACACTACCTCTTTCTCAGGATTCTTTTTTGCAATTTCTACTGCTTCACTAACTCCGTAGACTATTCTAACATCCGCACCCTTTGTTCGCTCTTTCGCGAGGGAGGATTCTGTTGAGGGAACTCGAAACATATCGCCAAAGGTTGTGATGATGTGACCTTGACGAGCTAGTTCGATAGCCATATCCACGTCTTCTGCCGCACAAACACAAACAGGACAACCTGGACCGGCAACCAGATTGAGGCCTTCAGGGAGAAGTGATCTGAGTCCATGCTGGCTGATTGTATCTTCATGTGTTCCACAAACATGAATGATACGTAGTTGCTTACCTTCTCCTCTAGATTTAATTTCTTTAGTGACCGCTTCTGCATATCTAGGGTTTCTAAATCCAGTAGAACCACTCATAGGTATCAAACCTATCCACTGCTCTGTAGATTAGCATAAAAATAACGACTTATGGTACTTGCTTATTTTGCAGGAATCTCATAACCTTCAAGAATTGCAAGAGCTTCCCCTACAGTGATGGAAAGTTTGCCTGCGAGTTCTTTTGGTGTAATCTTTGGATTTTGAGGAATAATCTGACTATGTGCGTAACCAGCACGATTTGGAAACAATGGATTGTTCCTAGCTGTTTCAATAAGTATAGACCATAGTGGATGACCTTTGAAGTCCGCTACATCGATGTCAATAGTTCGGCCTGAATCGTATTTTATCGATCTAACATTAGGAATGAACGAACTGTCTGCGGTTTTGTCTTTGACATGTTTATCTAGTCTATCCTGTTTCACAGTAGAGTCCATCCTGAATTTCCCGGCGTATCTCAACAAAGTTGAGGACAATATAGGAGTCCACTTGAAGTTGATATAAGCCTTGGGGAATTGTACCTCTTATATTAGTAATCGCGCCGTCCATCTCACATTTTCACAAATTGTCTAGAATTCAAATTCGTATCCCATTCGCAAGGTTTAACAAGCCTGCACCAAAAGCATCTGGTACTGAAAAAATACGACCTAACGGTCAAACATGGGGAATGTCATTATTGCCTCACGGCATACGAAGAATTGTACTAGACGTTTTGAAACCGCATAGTCCTCGATTAACGGACCTTGCATTAATGCTGACACGAGATGAACGTGTTAGTGGTCTGAATATTTCATTGAAAGAAGTAGACCAGAATACAGAGAGCATCACTATCACCCTAGAGGGTGATGACCTACGCTATGATACCATTAAGGAAATCCTAGAGCAGGCTGGAGCAGTGATACACTCGATTGACCAAGTAGTTGCTGGTCGGAGATTCGTGGAAGAAGTAACACTTCAGCCTGAGAACTCCTAAGGAATTACTATCGTTTACTGATCTGGTCTGAGAGTTGCTTACTCTCAACCTCAATCTTTCGACGAACTAGATTGTAGAGTTCCTGTTGAAATACCGAAGGGACTATTTTGACGACATTACAGAGCTGATCCACAATCTTCTCTGCAAGATGTTCAGGGGCTTCTACACTTCTACTGATGATGCTGCTTACTACTTCTTCACCAACGCTAGTACGAACAACAGAATCTACTACACTGGCTATGGTTCCTTGAGAATCCATGAAGAATGGTAACTGCGTGTTATCATGGAGAACCGAGAATCCCAGTTTCTCGCATATACTCTCTGTATACCACTCCAAGCTTGACTCTTTCATCATAAGCTTTGTAGCGAAGGCTGACTTAGTAAGTGGATTTGGATGACTCCATGGATGTCTTGTCACTATATAGAGTGCTGCTGAAAAGAATGGGTCTTCCTCCCTTGGAAGTCCTTCGCGAGATATGAAACGTCTCACAAGATCAAGAGCCATCTTTTCATATCTGCTCTCTATCTTCTTTTCTGTGTAAAATTCGTGAGCATTGAGCACCATGGATACAATCACCTGCGGATTAACTGCCAAGTCATCGTGCTCGTGATGTGATGCCATCTGCTCTGCTCCTCTCCGGACTTTTGCTCAATGAGCTCCATCTTCAGAAATCTTCTTCTGTGTTATATTCTTTTGCAATGGAAATAAAGGTAAGTTCCTATTAGCGCCACTTTCATTTTCATCTGGCACTGTATGTCTTTTCCAATGCCCATCGGAGCGCATTGTGTATCTCTTTTTGTCGAGTATCATCTCCGATGTTACGAATGACCATTTCATCAAGGATATTATCTTCTGCCTTCACCTCGGAGTCGAAAGCATCTTCCCATTCGATTTCTCCATTCTCAACACGGTGTCGATCTTCTTGTTGGAACTTTCCCAATATTCGTTCAAGAAAGAAACGAGCAAACGCACCACGAGTGATATCATAGATTGCGTGTTCAGCAGGAATGATTCTCATGGTCTGCTCTATCGTTTCGACCATTCCAAGTTCAAGGTTTCCCGCCTTGTTCATAATGGGAACAGTCTGAGGTTCTCCAGTTTCAACGGTAGGAGCTGGTGTTGCTGGTGTAGATTCATTAGGAATTGCTGCATCGGCAGTGACAAAGCTCCCTCTTGCAATTTGAGCATCGAGAGATACAATGTGGTCCTCCAATCTTGCTATCATATCTTTCAGTCTATCTACTTCTGTGTTCAATTCGGTTCGTATTTTTAGAAGAACTTGGATCTCTGGATTAGACACTTGATACACCTACTAGACTCTTCAACTCAGCGTCTAATCATATATCATTGCATGTATTATTAGTGCTCATAGAATCCGAGTAAGAAAAAACAATTTTGAGAGTTGTTTAACTCTCTACTTCTACAACTGAAATGGCAAAGTCAGGACATTCCATTTCGCAAAGACGACAGACCACACATGCATCTAGATCTGCAACAACTGGAAGAAAGAATCCTCTATTGTCAACCACATTTGCTTTCTTCAGCACTCCATGAGGACATACAGAGATACAGATGTGACAACCCTTGCACATCTTAGGGTCAACATCGATTTGCTTTGCTTTCTTTGCCATCGTACTATTCCCGTTCTCGTCGCTGTTCTAGTGAGATATAAAATAGTAGTGATGTGACATTGCTTGTGATTTTGTAAGGGTCTCAATCAGGTTTCATCACTAATATATAATAAACTTCATTAGCCAATACCTTCGAGCAATACCAAGTGATTTCATGTTGCGTATAGGTTTTCTTTCAATTTTCATTCTTATTATATCAAGTCCATGTTTAGCACTTGCAAACAACTTTACAATCATAAATTATCCTGAAATATCGGCAACAAGTAATGTATCAATTGATATCACAAACAATTCTGATTTTTCAAATCAGGGCTGGGGCGGAGATGGTTCCGCATCTAACCCTTACATTCTTGAAAGCCAACAGATCTCTACAAATTCAAGCTGCCTCTCTATTAGCAACACCACATTATACTTCATTGTTAGAAATTGTGAATTTGAATCCTATTGGTATGAGGATTCTGGAATCGGTTATCCTGCCGTTAGACTGGCAAATGTCACAAATGGGGTCATTATTGACTGTGATATCGAATCAAGTGCCTCTGATATCTACTTACTACATTGCTCCAATGTAAACATTACTCGAAATAGTCTGACCTCACAACACACTCAAGGTTTCAATGCATATGACATCAGGAATTGCATCGTGTCAGAGAATACTCTACTGGAATCGGGAATAGAAATCAGCACTGGTTCATTCTTGACTCTTTCAGATAATCAGATAACTGACTCCAAGTCGAGTGGTGTACATCTGTATAACATTTCTAGTTCATATCTGATAGCAAATTCGATTCATTCGAGTGCAACCGATGGTATAGTTCTCGATGAAACTTATTATACTGAGGTTTCTCAAAACGAGATAACCGACAATGATGGAAATGGCATACGTGCTTTGGCATTCAACACCAGATTCATCAACAACAGTCTTACCAATAATCTGGAATATGGAATTGACCTAGAAGGATCCGGTAACGTTCTGTATGGCAATCTTTTTCTCAACAATGTAGTAGCAAATGCTAGAGACCGAGGAACCGATAATAGATGGGATGATGCAATTGGTCTGGGCAACTATTGGGATGACTATTTCGGATGGGGTTCATACAATATAGATGGTTCATCGGGAAATGAAGATAGATACCCTCAATCGTATCCCGGAATTCTATCCCCATTGCAATTAACCATCCTTCTAGTCGGAGTAGTAATTATTTTCGTTTGTTTATTTCTAACAAGAAGAAAGCGATAGAATCTGGACATATATCATCAGTAGAGTAAAGCCTTATTCGAGATCTATATGTGCTAATGAAGATGCAACTTCAAATTTCTGAGAACTCATGGTAGATGATTTGCCACTCCTATGGTAGGTAAAAGATAGCACAACACACATCATGAGAATATATGAAAGATAAATAACGGATGGAATAACTAGATGATATCCTAAAGGTAGTATTCTGTTTGTGTATAACAAAAGGTTCGGGAGAATCGTGAGCCCATAGACAAAGATTAAACTAACAATAAATCCAATGATAAGCGGCAAACCAAAAACTGCTATGTTTTCGAGCATTGAGCTGACAACTAGCTGCTTCTTTGAAGCACCGCGATATCTAAGAATTATAGATGCATTTCGCGTTTCGCTAGTGCTCAAATCAACCAGAAGCACAATAGAAATCATACCAATTAGAATAAGGTACATGCCAGAAGTATAGGTGAACCTGCTTTGAATGGTTTTCTTGGAAATATCCGTTGATATTCTTTCAAGCACAAATTGAGCTCCAATTCCTGATATGAAATCGCGAATTTTACCTTCTGCTTGTTGATAGGTGTTCTCAATCTCATCAAAATGCGCAGTTTCGATGAAAAGCATGGAAACACCATCAAGGATCGGATTTTCATATACGGTATCAATGTATGATGATGAAGCGGCTAAATAAGGAATATCCTGTTGGAATTCAAAAGTTGTACTTTGAAAACCTGGTAGGAATTCAAACGAGCCTATAATTGATGTCTGCCTTGTCGCTTCTGCAATCTCAACAGCCACCGAATCAGACATACTAACTTCACTCAACATGGATGCGCTATATAGGATGCCTTCACTAAAGCTAATTTGATAATCTCTCACAAACCCAAGATTACTATATTCACTATCAACAATAATCATCTCGACTTGCTGTTCGTCAATACCACTTTTCATTATAACTTGAGTTTTCATTCCCCATACGACGCTAGTCACATTGGGCAAGGATAAGAGCGATGCGCGGAGTGAAGAGCGTACATCGCTGGTATTCATTCCATAGATTTCAGCTTTTATCTGACATCCCATTTTGAGTTCCTCATCAATAGAATGCATCTTTTGATTTGTTTCATTAATAATTAAGGGGGGACTCAAAAGGAAGGCTATTGTAATAGATAGAAGCACTAGCTTTGTTGTTGTTGCTGATGATGCTGAAAACGATTTTAGTGTAAGCTCAGGAATGTGAACCGTACTCACAAAAATATTTCTCAAGATGGATACCCACCTAGGAAAGGTTTTTGCAAGACCAATGGGAATGAGAAATGGACTTGATATGATTAGTCCGAATTCAACTATTGATATGATGAAAAACGCGAATTGCAGAGTATTGCTATTTGAGGATGCTAATACCTGCTGGATAAATTTCAATGCGGGGAAACTGAATATGGCATCTAGAAGTACTCCCAAGGAAACAAAGAAAATTACACTGTACCGATAGCCTTCTCTCTCTGGACTAATGTTTCTTGCCTGAATTAATATAGTAAGTGCATTTGCCAAAGTCGAGATGATGACACTAATTATAATTGTCAAGAGGAAAATGCTGAATGAATTCAACGAGAAGAAGGCTATCCAATCAAGCATATGGCTAAAATCAATTGAATAGACAAATACCGACATAATTAGTGAAATTACTGGTCCAAGTATACCCGCAACAAGACCAACAACTATTCCATTAAAAATAATTGAGTATTGGATAAGTTTTCTTGGAGTACCGCGTATTCTGAAAATCTTCCTTTCATTTTCACTTTGATTCATACTAATCCAATTCATGGAAATAGTGAATATCAACGCAGCCACCATCGAGGGAAAACTAATGAGAAGTAGTGAATATTGAAGCTGGGAAAAAATACTTTGAATCTCGTAAATATTATTCAAAGGTGACCAAAGTACCGTAGCATCTCCTATATTTCGGAAATAGCCCTGAATTTCTGACAATATAGATTGAAGTTTCGAAACAATCTCATTCTGTGATCCTGTAACTATACCACTCTGTAGTTTTCCCCAAACTGCCATTCTTGAGTTGTACAATACTGAAATGTCCAGCTGAGGAAGTAGTGTAATTGCCAGATCATGTACAGTGCCGATCTCACCAAAAAGCTGAATCTGTGTTTCAGAGGGTTCATAGCCAATCGACTCGCAAATGGCATCTAAGATATTCATCTCGTTCTTTGATATAGAAAAATTGGTCATTATCGGGATAGTCCTAGTTACGTTTTTTGCTTCATTTGAAAACTGTATATCCACACATTCATTCAATACCATCCTTTGAGCGAATCCAGACTCTAGTGTCAGTAAGTCGGCATTTAGTTCGTTTCGATTTCCAAATCCGATAAAAATACACTGAGTGCCTAACGTGAGATTTCCAATTGAACTATTTAGCTCAGCTGCGAGAGCGACGAATATCTCAAGTGACGAATTTACAAATTCATTATATTTTACTTGCGTTACTGACTCATTATATTCAGTAAGCATAGACGAGGATGGCATTGACAAAAGGAAATCCAGATTGTCATCGACATCATTGAATTCTTGAATAGCTAAAAAGTCCAATGTCCCAAAAAGCATAGTTGGCAATGACATCATCAATGCAATCATTATTACTCTTAGTTTTAGCCATCTTGTGCGCATCATTGATGCGAACAGAGGATGCAATCTCATTTTCCCCCATCATTTAGAGATGATTGACTGTTTCTCTCATCTTTGACTATTTCTCCATCTATTAATGTGATCACTCTATCGATTTGATTTAGAATATACTCGTCGTGGGTTGCTAGCAATATGGTGGTTCCCAGATCTCGATTTAGAGTTTGTAACATTTCCATAATTACATCTGCGTTCTCTCTGTCAAGTTCACCTGTAGGTTCATCTGCAACTACAATGCTTGGACTATTTGCTAACGCAACCATTATCGCAACCCTTTGTTTCTCCCCTCCACTAAGTTCTTCAGGGTATCTTTTCGAAAGATGCCCCATTTTCGTGGTTCTCAGAAGATTACGAGCTATCTCTTTTCGTTGTTTTGAATCCATTCCATCCAGTGCCATCGGTAATTCGATATTCTCCAGCACTGATAAATTTGGAATGAGATTGAAGAATTGAAAGACAACACCGACTGATTTTCTTCTGTAAGAACTAATCTCCTTATCATCGTAATCGGATATGGAGAATCCGTTGATAAACACAAGTCCAGCACTGGGCATATCCACAGATGCAATGATGTTCAGAAGGGTGGTCTTTCCGCTTCCTGATGGTCCCTTAATTCCAACAAACTCGGCTTTGTTGACTACCAGATTAATACTCTTTAATGCGAGAACTTTTGTGTGTCCCTTACCATATATCTTTGTTACATCTTTACATTCTATCAATTATATTTTCCCTCTAATACAAGTTGTTTCAAAACATGTTTCGTCATTATAAATGCTACAAAAAGTGTGATAGCCATCAGTAGCAGGTTGGTAAGAATTGCTGAGATTGGTAGAACCACACTATAGGACACAGGTAGTATTAAGTTCGAAATCCCAAATGAGAGATTCCATTCAAGAATAATTGGAGCGATGAGGAACCCATAGGCATATATCTCGCTCAGTATAATTCCCCCAAAAATTAATGGAACAATATGCGTGAAATAATACACCATAACTGTTCTCAAAATCTGATTATTACTAGCACCCCGAATTCTAGAAATTCGAATATGCTTTCTTGTTTCATTCAAAGTAAGAATGATGACCATTGCGATTCCAATAGAACCTATTATGGTTTGGTAAATTATCATAATTGCTATGTAGGTATTTTGTATCCTATTGGAGCTGGTATCTGAATTCATCGAATCAATATAGTAATCTGAGAGATCCCCGATAGATGTTAAGTATTCCAGCATTGTTTCTATATTTGACAAGGTCGTGACAAAATTGTCTTGCACTTCAATAAATAGAAACTGCTTGTGGATTCGTGGAGTTCCATGAAGTTCATGCAAATAGGACTCTGAAATCACAGTCACATAGCTTGTGCCTTCTACTTGATATTGCAGGATTGTATCTTGGAATCCCGGGATGAAATTGAAAAGATCTCCAACAGGAATACTGCTGCTATTCTGGAAATTCCACCTTACTGTAACATTATCACCTATTTCAGCAAAGTCAGAGAATCCTCTGGAAACAAGTATCGTATTCTGTGGAATATTCTGAACATCCAGCACCCTCATTCTGCAACTAGACCTGTTGAGATACTCATCATCTATGATGAAAAGATTACTAGGCTGAAAGAATGTGCTATTTGATTTGATACTGATAAAAGCAGAGGCGCATGAACTCATTAAATAAATGTCTGGAATACTCGAAATATTGTTCATTATGGATTCCATGTTGTTTTGACTCCCGTTAATAGTTATTTTAATATCACCTCCTGTTGTCAAAATACTATTTGTGTAAGTGATTTGTGAACGAGTTTCAAAATACACTGCTATGAAAGTTGAGAAAAAAATACTAAGAAGCAAAAGTGCACTGATGATGGCACGTCTTTTTTCTGGCATTGAGAGTCCTTTTGCCAAAAGTCTGCTTGCATCAGAAAATCTGTTTTTTACCTTAATTAGTTGTTGGAAAATTAAGGGATGCCATCTATAAGATAACATGGATATGCTATACCCTATCATCAATGGACTGAGAAAAATCAAAAATAAATTCAGATACATGAGCAATATTCCTACTATCTGAAAACTCGGACTTGCTTGTCCTGTTGAAACGATTAGATTCAACAATGGAAAGTTAAGTACGGTATCTACTAGCACTATGATGGGTATCAAAAGGAATAGGATGGCTGAATAGTTCCCCATTCTTTTGAAAGCGGATGAAACAATATCATTCATACCTTGGATAGATCTAGATGTTTTTACGATTGAAAGAGTTGAGTAAGTAACACCAAATACAGCAATGAAACTGAATGTTGTAACGCCAATTATAAGAAGGAGTGGTTCCTGAAAAACAAAGATAAGCCACGCAAATCCATTCCAAGTTGAAGATGCACCAAGTATCAAGATGGAAACCAATGCACCAAATGGAATACTCAAGAGTCCTCCTACAACTGCAACAATGATATCAGTAACAAGAACTGCATGAATAATTTGGGATCGTCTTGCACCTCTAATTGATAGCAAGGAAAAATCTCCTCTTCGCATTAGGGTCATTGTCCACAATGCAAGGTAAAGAAAGAGTATTGACAACATGATTGCAGGCCAGATTATAACAAGCGTATCTCTATCCAGTAGTGCATATTCCCGTTCTATTACTTCCAGTGTATCAAGTGGTGTCCAAGCTCGACCAGTTGTTCCATAAGGATTAATTATGGATTCTATGCCGCTTAAATCACTTTCAATTGATGTTTCAATTTCTGGAATTGTAGATCCATTGGCTTCCGATAGTTCCAAATTACCCTTGATATGTAGAAAGCGGCCAATATCTGACTCATCGCCAACAATGTTGTGCTTGACAGCCAATCCTCTTATGGTGGCTATATTTCCATATAATGAAAAGTAATTTGTTGGTCTGCCAAATCGAGAGAAAATTCCTTTAATTTGACCAATGGTTTCTGTGGGCACATCGACAACTGCACCAATAGGAAGATATGATGGGCTCCAACCAGATATGTTTAAGCTGTCAGATATTGACAGATTATACATTGCAGCATCTGTATCCAGAATTCCAATTGAATCATTATCTAAATTACCAGAAATTGTTTCAAGATTCGATAGACCTACAAGTAGTAGGTTGGAGGCAATATTTGTACTAGAAGTAGTCACTTCGGACGAAACCAATGTTAGATAGAATATCTCTATATCTTTGCAAAAACCCAATGTAGACATCTGTGCAGTAAGAGTATCGGTTTCGTTGAATATTTCCTCTTCATAGGGGGACATCTGAAATTCAAATCGATTGTGGTTGTCAGTATTGAAGAATGCCGCATAGCTCAAATAGTCAGTCATCGTGATGCTAATCAAAGGCACAGAAACCATAACTAGCAAAGTTGCAATCTTGAAAAGCTGCATCGGATGCTTAAGCATTACCTTTGTTGTTATATCCATTCAAGTGACCTTCATATAATCAAAAGCATATTTGCTGATATTCATAATTTCCAACATTCAATAGAAAAAAAGGCTTATCGAGTTTCGATAAGCCATATTCGTTATACTATTCAAATTTCTCAAACTATCTATACGCATAAGTATTGATATATTCAGTATTGCTTACATATGTGGTATATCTATAGTATCCAACGACAAACGGGAAAAACACCCAAAAGAAGCCATCATCATATTTAACTGTGGTTTTCATGTCCGCTCGGCTCTCAAAATATAAATCAGTATATGTGACTCTCCACTTACTACCTCTATAGGATTGAAGTCCTGTACGCGCTGCAAGACATGGTTCATAGCTAAGTGGCCACCATTCGTAGCTTGGATCTATGAAGGTTTCATACCACCTTGTATAGTCTGATGCTTGTGAAGAAGTAGCAGTTATAGTCACATCCTCTTCATTCCATTGCTTTTGGATACCCATACTCAATGCTGCTGGTGCGGAAATACTTTCACTAATTTGATATGTGGTGGAGCCTGTGGCTGTCTGTGGTGCCCACTCCCACAATTCTTCATTGGCATTACCATAAGAGTGAGCTGCATTTTTGATGTATCTTTCATGCACCCAAGGTCCACACCACTGATTCCAAATGTCATTCTTGTAGTCGAGGGAATCAATCAAATGAGAAACTCCCCATTCAAACATCCAAGTACGTTTGTTAGTGTAGACATCTGGAACAGATCTCCAGATATCATATTGGTATGTTGTTTCGTATGTCCAGTCATTGCCATTGTCGAGTGCTGATATTTCACGAGTCCAGGTTTCCTGCCAATCGCCGTGTAAATCCCATGCGGAAGCATCACCATCGTAATCTGCAATTACGGAGTGTCCCTGCACCTTTTGCTTCCAATGAGAGGAAGGTATCTCCTTAAGTGATGTTATTTCAGATTCTAAGGCTTCAAGGTAAATAGAATTTTCCAGCTCGGTGGAACTAAAAATCTCAATACGAATAGAATTTCCAGGCTCTATCACACTGTATTCTATCTCATATTGCGTTTCGTATTCAATACCAACGAATTCTTCGGTAGTTTCTCCGGTTTCTAAATCCATTGTTATTGCAGTCTTCTCATATGATATAGTTATTTCTGTAGCTACTTCACTACAGATGACAATTGGCTTTTCTAGTTCATTGGCCAATGAACTTAGTTCCTCATATCCTAGTGTATTTGACTGATTTGTGCTCATAATCAAAACATTAGGAGTTTCTGGTTGTTGATTTCCAACTAGTTGAATATTTGAAACAACCAGCATAGAGCAAATTACAAATATCACTATTAGTTTTAATTTCATTTGAGTCCTCCTTACACGATAATCCCTATGAACTAATTCAATGGGACAATGTTGGCATATGCAGACAAATATATAAAACTACTGATTAGAGAGTTATAGGGCGCTATGGAATCCCAGTGAACCCACGATATATCTCTCGGATCTGCCATGTGCGCGGGGAGAGAGGAGTCAGAGTGAAAGATGAAACCTCCTCAATTGAGTGGAAAGGTGGGGACTTCTTCTCCTGCGAAAAGTGTGAAGAACACATCCATACTGATGTGAACACAGCACGGAATATTATTTCTGTTCACTCAGGTTCCGTTCTCGTCGCTGTTCTAGTGAGATATAAAACAATTTTTGTTTGACCAGAGTGTGATGGTTATATATTCAGAGGCGTAGTAGTTCAGTGAAGTCGAGGTTGTCCTTGTGAAGCAATTCTATGTATTCATGTGTTCAAAGTGCAAAGGATTCACCAATGCACCTGCTGGTCAGAAACGGAGGCGATGTAGCTACTGTGGTAGCATTATCGACATCACTAAAGCCAATCTAGCATTATTTGATTCTCCAGATCAAGCTTCTGTTGCAGTAAAGGAATTCAATGCTTCAAAGGGCGGATCTGAATTCAAAGATGCTGTGGAACGGTCTCGCGAACGTGTCAAGGCACTGATGCCTTCTGAACGTGTAAGTGCCGATGACATAACGAGCAAAGGTGATGAACCTGCACCAGAAGGAAAACGTAGACGGCTATTGGCTATCTTGGAGAAAGAGGCACGCGGGAAATCGTGTACTCTCGATAGATTAGAGGAACTGACAACAGAAGATGGACTTGTCTGGAAATGGGTTGAAAAACAGGTGGAAAGTCTAGCAAATAATGGTGCTCTGATCTTTCCACGACCGTGGACTGTACAGCTAGTAATCACTGAAGAATCTGAACTACCCACCCAACTATCAAGCAGGGATGTATCCTCTGAGATTGTTGAATTGCTCAAGAAGAGCACAGGTCCGATGAAGGTTGATGAGATTGTCCGTCATTTCAAACAAGATGGAATTTCAGAGGCATCAGTAGATAGTTCACTAGAACGTCTATTGCGCAATGGAAACATCTACCAACCTAGTGCGAGTAGCGTGAGTCTAGTATGAACAATGCGATTCATTGAATAGGTTTGAATCAGCTGCAATAAATTGTAACAAACTTAGGCATTTATCAATGTGAGATTTCATAGGTTCTTTCTTAAACTCTCTCGCAATGCCAGTGCCCATCTCATTTGCTTTGCAAATCTTGTATTCGACTTCAACACACGAGGCTCAAAATGATACGAGTGTTTCTCGATCTGGTCCAGTACATTCAGCAACAACACAGAGTCAACAGTACCAGCCAGTTCTCCACTCAAAAGCACTTCTGCCTTGAGGAGAAGCACATCAATAAAAGACGAAATCAGTGCAGGATTGGTCTGTAGTTCTGGGCGTACCTTCTCAAGATATCCATCTATCACTCCAAGTGTCTGTTGCGACATTCCCATCCGTCGTAGCTCTTTTACTTCCTCCTCCACTCGACCATGTTCGAGTGCTACTGTGAGTGCGTCAAGAACGGGTACGACCGGGTCTTCTTCTGGAGGAACCCAACCTTGCTCAGCCGCTAATCTCTGTAAGATAACCAAGAGTGACTCTCGTATCTCATCAGGGGACTCTATCTCAAACGCTGCACCACTTAGTTTCGCACTTACAGCTTCTCGTAGTCGCTCATGCACTGTGTCAAGACTCATTCCCTCAGAGACCTCAATGTAGCCGAACTCATTGTTGGATATCTCACTATTCGAATGTCTTACAACAAACTCCACACGGTCTCCCTTACCGCTGACTTCAACCTCGTACAGGTTCTTTGAACTATACCCCTGTAACCTTAACATATCCCTGATATGTTCTGTCAATGAATGAAGGTTTCTGACGATACTATCACTGGGAAGGGTTTTGATGATATTGAAGATGACTGTGTCTGTGGAATGCTCCAGACTCGCTCCAGGATATAATAAGACGGTGAATGACAGTCCCTGATAGGTTTCCCCTGTGGTATCTGACTGCGCACTCCAAACAACTGTGTCCTTGTGGAAGTTCGGGGAAACTATCCATTGTTCCTCTCGCTTCACAAGGTATGAACCCGGTACCTGCATCTCCTTGAGAGCTCTTGGTACAAGCTCCCTGTATGCCTTTACTAGAACTATACTCTCTCTGAACTCTCTAGGAAGACTGTTAGCCTGTGGAACCTCAAACTCATGGTTCACCCACTGACCATCTCTCGTATAGATAAGAGAACCAGTCTTCAAGAGGGTGGCCAGTGCAGGACCGCTTAGTGGGATAGTCTCGAGGTTTCGCACACTCTCGGGGAGAACTTCAATTGATCTCAGCATGACTCGCCAGCACATCCCATGAAGATACATTGACTCCCTCAGAACATCATCTGGTTGGCTCACTGAACCCTCTATTGATTGCAGGTACTCTGCAATCTTACCCGCATGCTTCTGGATTCGTTCCTTCAGCTCCTCCTTTGAAACTGCACATAGGGGACAGGTCGTTCTATCATGGAGCACTTCGAGCTTGAGTCCTTTTTCTTTCTGCATCAGAAGGAACTGGTCCGCATTTGCTGGAAGTTTGAGCTCTGTGGTCTTGAAGGGATCTCTCCGTTCCACCCAGGGTCTGAGAATCTTTGCATCACCTGCATACTCGATATCTCTGAACCTGTTCCAGATCATCTCGTGTCCATCAACAACCACCTGCTGACATTGAAAATCTGGCCTTCTCAATATCTCAAGCACGTCCACAGTACGCTTGAGCAAGAGATGAGTGATTTCTTCGTCCCCTGTATCTCTGAGGAAGGAGAGCCTGAACATTTTCTCGGTAATGTCCAGTGACACTCGACATCTTACAGACCTACATTTGCGAAAGACTGCTGATACTGTTCCGAGGCCAACCTCTACCATGCTCCGAAGGAATGACCCTGGTATTCTAACAGATTGTGTTGACACATCCACAAGTTCTCGTTCTTCCCGCAGGGTCACTGACATCAAGAGTGTGACCTGTTCTCGTGGTCTTGAATAATAGTCCATGCTTCCGATAGCTGTCCAGACATTCTTCTCCGAGTCCAAGACCCAGAGGCCTCTCACTCCTCCTTGAGTTGCAACCTTGATGTCAGTACTAGTTTCTAAGTCTACCATGTCAGATAATGTACCCAGACGTGTCAGGTCAGTTTCTCCCCAGAAGGGGCGTTCTCGACATAGGCTGTGAAGAATCTCTGAGAGCGACCCCTCTATGCCTGAAGGTATTCTGATGAAAATCGTGTTCGTTTCGTGACTCTCTGGTCGTGTCTGAAATGATAGTAGAAGGGATGGATGTTTCTCGTTGTCATGAACAATGATTGCTTTTCCGAACTGGAGTTCACAGACGTCCTTGTTCTTGTACTGCTCCTTAAGAGTGCCTGCACGTCTAACAAGTCTGTCCACAAGTATGGAACGGTCAAGGACCGACGCCCCAGTCTGGTGCTGTGTTGGATACTCTGGTTTGAATCCGAGGGTCATCAACTGCCAGGGAACAAGGTACTGCCATAGTTTCTCAATAAGATCCCGTGGTGGTTCTGATACTTCTGCTTCATAGAGGGCAGTGAGAAGGAGGAGAAAGAACTGGTTGCCAATGATTGAGAGCAAGTCTGTATGTTGCACGGTCAGTTTCTTCAGAACTAGTTCTTGTTCTGGAGTGAGTCCCTTGGAAATCATTGTTCTGTTGGATCGAAGCTGGTGCCAGAGTTTTTGACTAATCGGATGGGACTCTAAAACCGTCTTCACAGATCGCAGGGCACCGAACATATCTGCCGGTCTATTACGCTTAGTGTTTTTTCTATCTACCAGTTCATTGAGAGAGTCAATGAGGTTTCGCCATTCCTGTTTCTCACCATGACGCTTCCTGATGATTTTCAGTACACTCCGGATTCCTTGTAGTTCTTCACGAACTGAATTCACCATGTCCCTTTTGTTGTATCTCAACAGTGCAACATTGGGCGGATGGGTGGTCACCTTCCGTGGCGCTCCATACAGGCGGCTCTTCCTGTACTCTCGTCGATGGTTGATATGAGCCAGTGGTTCAATACGAGTCACTCTATCATCATGTTCCTTTTCAGTAAGATACTGGTACGGTGTGTAGCACACTCGCGACAAGAATGGTTGTGGTGAGGATGGAGTAGTAAGCAGTACTGTACTCTTGATACGCTCTTTTTCGTCCACATTGGAATCTTCTGATTCCTCTTCATAGAACCGCTGTAAATGTGGGACAAGTTCAAGGAGCGCCTCTTCATCATCCTCATCCCATTCTCCACGAGTTCCCTGTCTCTTACTAGAGTATGAGGAGGACCTGAGATAGAAAGTGTTCTGACTGATGATGTTCTCCTCTCGAGCACTATCTGAGCGGAATCTCTCTCCCCACTTGTACAGGGGAGGTATCAGGATTGGAGCGATGGTAAAATCATCATTATTCTCTGTGACCAACCAACGTTGGTCATCCTCAACTGGGACATAGGAGCCATACCTTCGGGGAGCAGTGGGAATATTGTAGATTATCTCATCCACAAAGTTCATCCAGAGACTCTCACCATAGAAAGGAGCAATGCTTCTTGTGTCATAGCGTTGACTGGTATGCGTAGTGGGGACAGGTCTATCAAACCACAGAACTGTAGAATGCTCTGGTGCTTCATTCAGGAACTGAGTAATGAACCTATCAATTAATGGTAATCTCTCTCTTCTGTTTGAGCTCCGTACTCTATCAAAGCCAGTGACCACAATAACAGGTCGTCGTGTATCTTTCAGAGAAATCTGAATGTCATTTCGGACCTGTGTGAGGGCGTTAGTTCCTTGCAGATAAGATGAAACTGATCCACTCAGATCGATGAACCTGACACGTCTTCTGAGAAAACGTTTGACACTGGATGTTTGTAATACGGTCCTGAAGATACGCCTTCTCTTCTTTGGGGTTGCCAGTGCTCCTGAGAGGTCAAACCAGAGGACATCTCTACGGCTCCCCTTGGTCCGTTCGTGGAGTAGATCAAGCCCATGCCATCGCGCCGCTATTTGTGCAGCAGACTGTGCTGGAGACCCCTTCCCGGACACTGTGAGATAGAGGATGAACTCACGATTATCAACTCTTTTCTTTGAATAGTGAAAGGGGTCAAGGTAATCGACCTTCTTGATTGGAGTAGACTCTTTTCTCTCTGAGTCACTGAAGAGCACAAGGCCCATTCTCAGATCTTTGACTTCAGGGTTGATATGAAAGTACTCTCTCCTAGAAAGAGTTGCCTCCTCTAATTTGTGGTATGCTTCAAGGATCAGCTCCTTGATATTATCGCGAAGGAGTTCCCAATTCTCCTTCAGGTCCACAACAAGTACTCCCTTCGTGAAACCTTTTGGTGGGTCTAGGTCTCTTCGAGCATATTTCGAATAACTCTGAATGATCTCTCTCTCGTAGGCATCTAGTTGTTCTCGCTCGTAGTCATTGGGTGTGGCATCGATAACTTGTTGCCATTCATCATCTTCAGAACGTCTGAGTTCCTTTGTGTGCTCCATTACCCGTCTACTGCGGTTCTTTGATTTTGTGAAAGTAGCATACAGATCCAAGTTGTAGAAGCACCGCGTCTTGACCTCAACAATCATACATGGTTCCCAGATATATTCAGGATGAACATCATCAGCTCGGTGGAGCTCCTTTCTCCTGAAGAGAATGATATCGACTCTTCCTCGACCCTCTGCAACCGGCACCTCACAGACAATGAGGAACTCGGATCTCTCTGTTACCATCTCGTCCCCATATCTGAATATACTTGAGAGAGAGAAGGGGCGAGTGGTGAAATCTGAGTTGGATACAAAATCGTGGAATGAAACACCCAGTTTCCGGCTCTGTTCGAGAAGGTCCTTCAGGATATACCTTGCATCATTACGACCAAGAATCTTCTTCTTGATCAACTTCCGTAATTCTTTGACGCGTTCCTTCCAATCAGAATTCGTTTTGACATCACAGCTATCAGCAAGATCTGCAAAGAAGGTATCCAAGAGAGGATATTTGGAGTTGTAATTAAATGACTTTTCTGTTATCATCTTTTTAGATGGAAGAATCATCTCTTTGGAGTTAGAGTTTTTTAGAGTTTCACTAATATGTTTCTCTTTCAGGAACTGAGAAACCTCCCTTGTTATGGATAATGGGCGGCCGTTGGTTCCTCCGAACCTGGCACGGATCTCTTCTATAACCTCTCTGAGCACTTTTACACTACCTCGCACAAAACCATATTCTATCCTCCTCTGCCCTGTATAGACCTGTTCCAGAAAGGGAGTAAGTCGTCGAACAAGTTCATCGAGATATCTCCGTGCATCCCTCATTGGGACTGAGTACTTCAGACATTGACGAATCAGCTCCAGTCCATGAGGACGTATCATGTCTACAAAGTCAAGTTCGGCGGCTGTATGTTGAGGGACAAATTCAGGGACACGAGCATTCCCTGGATAGACCCATCTTATCTTCCCATCCTCAGTGTAGGTCTGCATGGGTGGTGGGAATTGAAATTTTTCAGCTCCTAGAGTTCTGATTATTGCACCATAGTAATCTGCAAGATTGTTGATATATTTCCTGTCCTCTTTCCTCCGTTTTCTTTTTGTTTCAGTATTTCCGTAAGGTACTGAAGTATTGAGGACTATCTTGTGATGACTACGACGAACGTTTCTCTCAACTATTTGTAGATGGGATGAATCTCGTCTTCCTTCCTTCTTAGAATTGTAATAGTTCTCTTGTCCCTCCTTCAAGATATCTCTGATACCTCTGCACCCCTTTCCTCCCTCATACAGGTGTTTTGTGGCTTTAGTGGTCCTAGTCTTCGCTAGATATGCTGTTGCAGATAACCCTAGTTGCAGGGATCTGGTGAGAATCTTCCCGGGGTGGGGAGGGAATCTTGTGGTCTTCATCTTGACATTTTACTAATTTAGTTGTTTAATATAAATAATACGTAGAGTATTTTGAATTTTGATATTCGTGTCTAAAGGCCGAAATTAAAGAAAATATGGGGTTAAACAAGATATCCAGTGCCAATCCTGGAAGCAGGGGCAGAGAGTCAAATCAAAGCCAAAGCACAAATCAATGACTGGCAAATATATTATGACTTCATCACGAAGCGCATATCTTGTTGAATCGTTTTCTCTGAATTCTGTGGAGAGAGTTGTTTCTCGAAGTGGTCAAGGAAGGCAACCTGACCCTGTTTACAGAAGAGATAGGAAACAGGTTTCACAGATTACCTCGGTCCTGAGAGGAACAGGAAAGAAGGTCAAGAACATAGACCTTGAAACTCTCACTCTCCATTTTGATAACTACGTACAGGCTGTGAATCTCCTCCTCTCCCGGATCTATTCCGACCCGAAACGAGTAGAAGACCTTGGTAAGGAACTTGCAGAGTATAGGGGTCGAGCATACACTCTCCTCAGAAGAGAAAAGGACCTCTGTTATGAAAACAATGATGAAATCAAAGAGCTGGTTTATGAACGCCTTCACCGGAATGTCCTTGAACAGACTGGCAGGATGTTTCTATCTGATTGGACTAGAAGACAGTTGTTCACAGCTGCACTGAAGTATCTTGAAACCTCCCCACAAGACACTCTCACTCTTCTTAGAAGAAAGAGAATACCATCCTTCCTGATCAGAAAAGT